>Ga0079225_10001999_pt1 | contig 11640 bp, 9 predicted proteins | sample Poulit2012_FD_76344 | JGI IMG/M metagenome (GOLD analysis project Ga0079225, IMG submission 76344) | Agricultural soil microbial communities from Georgia to study Nitrogen management - Poultry litter 2012 | ecosystem: Environmental > Terrestrial > Soil > Agricultural land | place: USA: Georgia...
AGAGACCCGCGAAAGCGAGCAGCGGCGCAGTCATGGCGCAAGCCATGAGTGCCAGAAGCCACTGGCCTGGCATGCTGAGCACCAGCTTCAGGTTCTGGATGACGGAGCCGGTGTCCTGAGCGATCGGCACCCGGTCTGCCGGGGGCCGGTCCCGGACGATCAGCCAAATCAGGGCCGCGAGTGCGAGCCCGCCGATCGAGGCGCCGGCCAGGGTGCTGCGCCAGCCGAAAAGCTCCACCGCCGTCGCCAGTGGCACCTGACCGCCCACACCCCCCAGCATGCCAAGGGCCATGGTCATGCCGGTAAGCTGAGCGAAGCGGGAGGCCGGGAACCAGCTTGTTGCGAGCTTCAGGGTGCCGACGAAGGAAACGGCTGCACCGACGCCCACAAGGAAGCGGCCCAGGTAGGCGAGGTAAAGATCCGGCGCCAGGGAGAAGAGCAGGCTGCCGGCGCCACAGCAGAGCGCGCCGGCCGTGAGAAGCCGGCGCGGGCCCCAGGCATCCGCCAGCAGGCCCACCGGAATCTGCAAGCTCGCATAGGCATAGAGATAGATGGCAGAGAGGTTGCCCAGGACGGCCGCGCCAACGGCAAAATCCCGCATCAGGGAATCGATGATGACGCTGGGCGCCACGCGCTGGAAAAAGCCGTAGCAGAAGAGCAGGGCTCCCAACAACCAGACCAGCCAGGGAAACCAGTCGGGCCGGTGTTGGCCGTGAGTGCTCGTCCCCCGCAGGCCCGGGTTGTGGGGCATCAGCGCTCAGCAACCAGCTCGATCGGGAGCGGGCTTTCGCTCCCGTCACTGTATTTTGCAAGCACCGCATCCAGGTGCTCGCGCATCCGTTCAGCTGCCGCTTCGGGGTCACGAGCTCGGATGGCGTCCGCAACCCGCCGGTGCTGCTCAAGGAAGCGGCGATCGTCTTCCGCGCTCGCATAGAGGCTGTAGCGGTGGTAGGCGAAGGAGCGCTCCAGCACCTCACCCAGTACCGTCATGAGGTGCATGTAGACGGCACTGCCGCTGGCCTTTGCGATCGCCATGTGAAAGCGCAGATCGTCCTCTGCCTTGAAGGCTGCTGGCCGCTCAGGGTCCGCCATGGCGGCGAAGGCGGCTTCGATCTCCGCAAGCTGGGCCGGCTCTGCGTTCTCTGCCGCCCGCCGCGCGGCCCAGACCTCGAGATTGGCGCGGATCTCTGCCAGGTCGTGAAGGTTGCCGGCGTCGGCGCGCACCAGCTGTGTCAGCCCGGTGTCGATCTCCGCCGCCGCAGCGATCACGCGGGTGCCACCGCCCTGGACGCTTGCAACCACGCCTCGCGCCTTGAGTTGCTGCAAGCCCGCTCGCACTGAAACGCGGCTCACCTTCATCAGCTCGGCGAGCTGGCGCTCCCCCGGCAGCCGGTCCCCCGGTGCAAGCTCGCCGGCGGCGATGAGCCGCAGCAGCTCCTGCGACACCCGATCGGAAAGTCTTTGCCGCTCAATTCTCTGAAAGCGGGCCCCGGCGGCTGGCGGCGTTTCGCCGCGGCTGCGCAAGGCTTCTGCGGCGCTCTCAGTCTTCCTGTCTGCGGGCACGCTCAATGCTCTAGTGGTATGACCAGTTGACGAGGCAGACTGCCGCCTCGTCTCTGGTGACGTCAAGGAGCCACGCCGGCTCTCTTCAGGAAGAAACCCGTGAGCAGGCCAAGGTAAGATCGCAGAATTCAGATGGCGAGGTACTGGTTGCGCAGATCCTCGCTCTCCAGGAGTTTCTCCGGATCGCCGTCGTAGACGATCCGGCCCATGTCGAGAATGAGAGCCCGGTTGGAAAGCTCGAGGGCGGCCACCGCATTCTGCTCGACGATGATGGTGGTGATGCCCAGGCTCTTGATCTGCCGGACGATACCTTCGATCTCTCGCACGATGACGGGAGCCAGGCCCTCGTAGGGTTCGTCGAGAAGCAGGAGCTTGATGTCCCGGGCCAGGGCGCGTGCCACCGCCAGCATCTGCTGCTCGCCCCCCGAAAGGGTGATGCCCTCCTGCTTGCGACGCTCTGCCAGCCTCGGAAAGTGTTGGTAGATCTGCTCGAGGGGCCAGCCTCGCGGCTCGGCGATCTGGGCAAGTTCCAGATTTTCTTCCACCGTCAGACCGGGGATGATCCGCCGGTCTTCCTGGACGATCTGGATTCCCTTCTGCGCCGCCTGGAAATCCTTCATCTTGTGGACAGCCTCGCCCCGCAGCCAGATCTCGCCAGCCTTCAGCTCTGGTTCCGCCGCCCGGGCGAGGGTGCGCAAGGTCGAACTCTTGCCGGCGCCGTTACGACCAAGCAGGGCGACCACGTCGCCCTCGTTGATTTCGAAGCTGACGCCCTGAACGATGTAGCTTTCGCCATAGTAGGAGTGGATGTCGCGGACGCTGAAGAAGGATGCAGGCGGCTGCTCGCTACTCTGCTCTTGCCGGGTCATGGTCATCGTCATGCTGCTGTGCCTCCCAGGTAGGCTTCCTGGACCTTTGGATTGCCACGTATTTCCTCCGGAGTGCCTTCGGCAATGATCTGCCCCCGGGCCAGGACGCTGATGCGATCGGCGACGGAGAAGACCACGTGCATGTCGTGCTCGATGATCACCTCGGTCATGCCACGATCCTTGATCTTCTTGAGCAGGTCGATCGTCTTGTTGGTGTCGTGACGCGACATACCGGCGGTCGGCTCGTCCAGCAGTAGGAGACGCGGGTTCTGGACGAGCCCCATGGCCAGTTCGAGCCGCCGCTTGTCACCGCGGGAAAGGCTGCCGACTAGCTGGTCCTTGTGAGCGAGCAGCCCCACGTCATCCAGCCAAAGCTCTGCCGCTTCCTCGATGTCCCGCTGATCCGCAAGGGGCTGCAGCAGGTTGAGGCTGAAGGCGCCATCACGCTTGGCAAAGGCCGGCAGCATGACGTTATGCAGCAGGGTGAGATCCGGGAAGATCGCCGGGGTCTGGAATACCCGGGCAACCCCCAGCTGATTGATCTCGTGGGGCTGCCGGCCGGTGATCACCTCACCCTCGAAGACGACGGCCCCCCGGTCGGGCGGAATGCGCCCGATGCAGACGTTGAGCAGGGTCGACTTGCCGGCGCCGTTAGGGCCGATGATCGCGTGGGTCGTGCCCTCCTTGATTTGCAGGTTGACGTGTGAAAGAGCGCGCAGTCCGCCGAAGCTCTTGTCGACGTCGGAAACGTGCAGAACTATATCTTCCATCTGCGTCACTCCGCCGGTTCGAATTGAGTGCGCCGGGCCTTGTCTTGGCCGGAGGCGCGGCGACGGTAGTAGTTCCAGATGCGCTTGCTGCCTTCCATGATACCGCCTGGCATGAAGATCACGATCAGCATGAACATGAGGCCGAGCGTGAGGTGCCAGCCTTCACCGACGAAGGGGGCAATGATGCTCACCACGAAGTTTTCCAGTCCGTCGGGCAGGAAGGAGAAGGCCTCGTGCAGCCGCGCAGGATGGAAGGCCGAGAAGATGTTCTCGAAGTACTTGATGAGTATGGCGCCGATGAAGGGGCCGAGCAGCGTCCCGACGCCGCCGAGAATGGTCATGAGCACCACTTCACCGGAAGCGGTCCACTGCATGCGCTCCGCGCCGGCCAGCGGGTCGGTGACCGCCAGCATGCCGCCGGCCAGACCGGCATACATGCCGGAGATGATGAAGGCGGTGCGCGCATAGGGCTTGGTGTTGAAGCCCGTGTAGGACATCCGGGTCTGATTCGATTTGATGGCGCGCAAGGCCATGCCGAAGGGGGAGCGGTCTAGCCGCATCGAGAAATAGAAGCACGCGATCAGCATCAGGGCACAGAAGTAGAAGCCGTACATCCCGCCCAGGGGGATGCCGAAGAAGTTCGGCAGGCTGCCTTCCGCTCCGAAGAGGCGGTCCAGGATGCGGGGATCGGTGCTCGCCAGCTGAAGGCCGCTATCGCCGTGGGTGATTGGCATGAGCACCGAGTAGGCGAGGCTGTAGGACATCTGGGCAAAGGCCAGGGTCAATATCGCGAAATAGATCCCCGAGCGCCGCAGGCTGACCACACCCACCAGCGCGGCGAAGACGCCGCCGACCACCATTGCAAAGAGCACCGCCGGGATCGGGTTCAAACTCAGTAGCTTGAAGGACCAGACCGCGGCGTAGGAGCCGGCGCCGAGGAAGGCGGCATGGCCGAAGGACAGGTAGCCGGTCATGCCGAAGAGGATATTGAAGCCGATCGCGAAGACCCCAAAGATCGCGAACCTTTGCATGAGGTCCGGATAGCCGGCGCCGAAGGGCTTCAGCCAGATCGGCATGGTGAAGACGGCCAGCGCGAAAAGCGCCAGATAGATGAGGTCCCTGCGGGTTTTGGATTGCGTCATCTCAGCTCTCCATCACGCCTTTGCGTCCCATCAGCCCACGGGGCAGGGTGAGGAGGACGACGATTGCTACCAGGTAGAGAATGATCTGGTCGACTGCGGGCAGGACCCGCGTCACGGCAGCCATGGAGGCGAAGGATTCCACGATACCGAGGAGAAAGCCGGCCAAGACCGCGCCGGGGATCGACCCCATGCCGCCCACCACGACGACCACGAAGGAGAGCACCAGGAAATCCATGCCCAGGTGGTAGTTGGGCGAGACGATCGGCGCGTACATGACACCGGCCAGACCGGCCACTACCGCCGCGATGCCGAAGACGACGGTGAAGCGCTTCTGGATGTTGATGCCGAGAAAGCCCACCGTCTGGCGGTCTTCCATACCGGCTCTGATGACCATGCCGTAGGTGGTGAACTGCAGGAAGGCGATCACCCCGCCAATGATGAGCAAGGCGAAGGCGAGATAGATGAGGCGCCACCAGGGGTAGAAGACGCTCGAGCCAATACCGAGCGTTGAACTTAGATCGAGGCTGCCGGCGAAGGCTGGGGGCGCATAGACGGGAACCGGATTGGTGCCGAAGACCGCCTTGACGACCTCCTGCAGGACGATGGCCAGGCCGAAGGTGACGAGAATCTGCTCGGCATGGGTGCGCTTGTAGAAGTGGCGGATCAGTCCGCGCTCCATGGCCCAGCCGATAAGGAGCATCACCGGGATGGCCAAAAGGATCGAAAGCGGCACCGAGTACTGGACGAGAAAGGTGCCGAAATCGCCCAGCCAGACCTCGACCATGGGCGTACGGATTTCCAGCGGCGTGCCCCAGGGAGACAGGCGTTCGGGATCGAGAGTCACCGTCTCGAGGCGAACCAGCCGTGAGAAGACGACCGCACAGAAGGCGCCAATCATGAAAAGGGCGCCGTGGGTGAAGTTCACTACGCCCAGGGTGCCGAAGACAAGGGTCAGACCGAGGGCGATGAGCGCATAGGCCCCGCCCTTATCCAGCCCATTGAGAAACTGTAGAATTAGCCAATCCATCGTCTGAGCCCTGTCCAGAGATGACCGTTACAACCAATGCAGCCGCGATGGTCCTTCCATCGCGGCTGCGTTCATGTCGCTAGCACTGGCTGTTGATCGGTCCCAGTTCGCCGCCCCACTTGTCGGGCTCGTACATCACCTCGTCGGGAGAGACGATCTGGAAGACGTCCTGGATATCGAAGATGTCCGCCGGATCATCGCTGCCCTTCACCACCAGCACCTGCTTGAAGCACTGGTGATCGCCCGCGCGGTAGATTGTCGGGCCATCGCCGAGACCGTCGAACTCGAAGTCTTCCAAAGCTTCGATCACGCCTTCCGGGTGGAAGGTGCCGGCCATTTCGCAGGCATTGGCATAGAGAAGCGCCTGCACGTAGCCCGTGTGGGCCGACTGAGAGGGCGGCTGGCCGTAGACCTGGCCGAAGGAGCGAACGAAGGCCTGGGTTCCCTCGTCTTCCAGCTTCCACATCCAGTTGGCGGTTCCGAGAATGTCCTTCACCGCCTCGCCGGCGGCCTGGGCATTCAGGTCCGAGAACATCGGCACGACGATCTCGAAGTTCTTGCCGTTTGCCTGACGATCGCGCAGCCCGAACTGCACCGCCTGGGTCAGGGCGTTGGCCATGTCGTTGCCGTAGTGGTTGAGCACCAGCACGTCGGCGCCCGAGTTGGCCACCGGGGTCAGCCACTGGGAGAAGTCCTGGGTGCCTAGCGGTGTGAGGACTCGCTCGTGCGTCTGCCATCCAAGGCGTTCGGTGGCCTCGATGATCGACTCTTCCTGTGACCAGCCCCAGTTGTAGTCGGCCGTGATATGATAGGCGCGCCGGTCGGCCCCATAGGCATCGACGATGACCGGAGCGAGCGCCTGACCCGACATGTAGGCATTGAAGAAATGCCGGAAGCCGTTGCGCCGCTTGTCCTTGCCGGTGGTGTCGTTGGAGTGGGTGATGCCGGCCATGTAGATGATCCCCTTGTCGGAACAAAGGGACTGCACCGCGATCGCCTCGGCAGAGGAGACCGAGCCGGACACCATGATGGCGCCGTCACGCTCGATCATGCGGTTCGAGGTGGCACGGCCGGCATCCGCCAGGGCCTGGCTGTCACCCGAAACGAACTCCACCTTCTTGCCGAGGACACCGTTTCCAGTCAGGGCGGAGCCCTTGAAGGTGTTCAGCATGCCGCCATCACCTTCGCCGTTCAGATGCTGGCAGGCGAGCTCATAACCGCGGAGCTGGTCAGCGCCTTCGTCCCCATAGGGACCGCTCAAGGGGACGCTGAAGCCGAAAACCACCGTCGAGCCGGTGGGGGCGTTGCAGTGGTCCTGCGCCCATGAAGAGCTGGGGAAGATCGTCGGCATCGCCAGTCCGGCGCCTGCGATCGCCGTAGTCTTCATAAAGCGACGCCGATCGATGCTGCGAAAGTTCATCGGTTTCCTCCCATGTGTCGTTTACCCGGATGCACCGGGGGATTGGCAAAGCATTTAAGGCCAGTGCGCATCTTTCTCTGATTTTGTCACAAGCGCAACAAGTGTTTGGTTTTGTTAGGTTATTCTGTAAATAATTATGTTGATTAATCCTGGGCAAAGTGAATAATTTACAACCCATGGAAGGGAGAGGTGGGGCGTGAGCCGTGATCTGACGGGTTTCAAGATACGGGCGCTGCGCAAGGAGCGAGGAATCGCCCAGGGCGAACTCGCCCGCAGGGCCGGCATCTCGCCCTCCTACCTCAATCTCATCGAGCGCAATAAGCGAAGGGTAGCAGGTGGCCTGCTGGACCGCATCGCCGAGGGCCTGAGCGTGCAGCGCCAGCTTCTCGACGAGGAGACCGATCGGCACCTTGTCGATACCCTGAACGAGATTCCCGTCGATCCGACACTGGCCGACGGTACGAAACACCCAGGGCGCGCCGTGGATCTGGTGGGGCGCTATCCGGATTGGGCGAAGCTGATGCTGCGCCTCTACCGCGCCTACCAGGATCGCAATCAGGCGGTCCTCGCCCTTGCGGACCGGCTTAACCGCGACCCCTTCCTGGGCGAAAGTGTGCACCGCCTCCTGACCCATGTGACCTCGGTGAGGGCGGCGGCAGAAATCGTCACAGCGGAAGAGATGCTCGAACCGGAAGACCGAGTGAAGTTCCTCTCGATCATTGCTTCGGACGCGGCGCGTCTCGCCGAGAGCGCACAGGCACTCGCCGGCTTCTTCGACAGCGCTCAGGTGCGAATCGGTTCCGCCACGCCGATGGAGCATGTGGATGCCTTCTTCATCGAGCATCACAACTACTTCCCGCCTCTCGAAGAGCTGGCGGAGGAAGTATTGCGGCAGGCGCTGCCGCAGGAACTGCCCGAAGCGACGCTCGAGCGCCTCTATGGGGGAGGGGCCCAGGATCGGGGGGAGGTGGAAGCAGCCGCGCTCAATTCCATGCGGCCGCCGCCGTCACGGCGCTTTGCCACGGTCAAGCGGCTGTTCGAAAGGCCGGCAGCTGAAGCCATAGCCGCCTTGACCGAAAAGGATCAGGCCCTGGCGACGGAGGAGGCCCGGGTGCTGGCGGCGGCCGCGCTCCATTCCTATGCCGCAGCAGCGCTTCTCATGCCCTACGAAGCCTTTCTGGAAGCGGCGGAAGCCAGCCGCTATGACCTGGACGCACTGGCGCGGCAGTTCGACGTGAGCTACGAGCAGGCGGCACATCGCCTGGCGACGCTGCAGCGACCTGATGCCAGGGGCCTGCGCTTCGCTTTCATGCGATCCGATGCCTCCGGCTATGTCACCAAGCGCCTGCCATTGCCGCGCCTGCCCCTGCCGCGCTACGGTACGGCCTGTCCGCTGTGGGTGGTCTATGGAGCCTTTCAGGCCCCCGGCGTGACTGTACGCTCCTATGGCGAGCTGCCGACGGGGGAGCAGTTCTTCTTCTTCGCCCGCGCGGTCGAGAAATTACCGGCCAGGGCCGGCTACCCGCGACACCTGCTCTCGATCATGCTCGCTTGCTCGGCCGAAGATGCAACGGCTATTTCCGCCGCCGAAGGTCTGGATCGGACGAGCGCGATGGTGCCGGTGGGCACCGTTTGTCGCCTCTGTCCGAGGATGGAATGCGTCCACCGGCAGGAAGCACCTCTGATAACCTGAAGGGAGTTCACCTTGGCCACTCTTCACTCCGCTTGCGGATCGTATAGAATGCGGATGATCGCCTTTTCCTAAGCCGCTAGCTGAAACGAAGAAAAATCATCACGGGGAGTATGCAGGGACGTGCCGGACCGCCGTCTGCTGGTCGTTGAAGATGAAGCGAACATCGTTGAAGCACTGAGTTACGTGCTTCAGCGCGCTGGTTTTCGTGTGGATACTGTAAGCGACGGTGACGAGGCGTTGCACAGGCTGAAGCGCGAGACCTTCGCGGCCGTCGTGCTCGACATCATGATCCCCGGGATGAACGGCTTCGAGATCCTGCGCGCGGTGCGGGCGGATCCAAGGCTTGCCGAACTGCCCATCATCGTTCTCACCGCCCGCGGTCAGGCCAAGGATCGGGAGATGGCGGAGGAGATTGGCGCCAGCGCCTTTATCACCAAACCCTTCTCCAATGCCGAGTTGGTGGAGCGCTTGCGCGCCATCACCGATGCGCCGCAGCAGGGGCAGCAGGAATGACCGATCTGGACAGCCGCAACCAGGGTACGAGGGACGCCGCCCTCGTCCTGCCCTTCGCGGTCGCGGCGCTGCTCCTGCCGCCGATCATTCTCGTCTTTGCGACGCCGGCCCTGGTGTCCGGGATTCCCGTGATCGTGCTCTATGTATACGGAGTGTGGGGCCTGGCCGTGCTCGGCGCCTTCCTGCTGGCCCGCCGCCTCGAGCGTCAAGAGCTGGCCCTCGCAAAGGAGGAAGCTGACGGACCAGGCTGATGCTGAACGCCGATTTCGTTATCGTCATCTGTCTGATCTATGTCGCGATCCTCTTTAGCGTTGCCTTCGCCGGGGATCGCAAGGCGCGGCGCAATCCCGGCGGCTGGCTTTCCTCACCGCTCGTCTACACGCTTTCCATCTCGATCTACTGCACCTCCTGGACCTTCTTCGGCGCAGTGGGATCGGCTGCAAGGGACGGTTTCGATTTCGCGCCGATCTATCTGGGGCCGGTGATCCTCTTTACCGGCTGGTGGCTCTTCCTGCGCAAGCTGGTGACGGTCGGACGGGTGCATCAGACCACCTCGATCGCCGACTTCATTTCGGCGCGCTTCGGCAAGAACCCGGGCTTGGGCACCCTGATCACCCTCGTCGCCCTGATCGCGACGGCCCCCTATATCGCGCTGCAGCTCAAGGCGCTGACCGACAGCTATCAGGTCCTGACCCATCCGAGTGGAGCAATCCTCGCGTCCAGCAAGGTGCTGGAGCCCAACTTTTCGGTAGCCTTCTGGTTGGCGGCGGGGCTCTGCTCCTTCTCGATCATCTTTGGCGTGCGTAACCTCAACGTGAACGAGCACCACCACGGGGTCATCGCCGCCATTGCCGTCGAGGCGGTGGTCAAGCTGATTGCGCTTTTGATCCTCGGTCTTTGGGTCGTCATCAGCGTGCGCGGCGTGCCGACCGAGCTTTTTGCCAATGCGCCGGTCAGCTTGATGAAGTCCTCCGATACCTTCGATACGCGCTGGATCACGCTTCTTTTCCTTTCGGCCATGGCGGCGGTCTGCCTGCCACGGCAGTTCCAGGTAACGGTAGTGGAAAACTCCAGCGAGCGTCAGATCCGGACCGCCTCCTGGCTCTTCCCGCTCTATCTCTTCCTGATGTGCCTCTTCGTCTTCCCGATTGCCATCGCCGGCCTGAACCGGCTGCCTTCGGGAGCTAATCCGGATCTCTATGTCTTGACCCTGCCCCTGCAGGAGGGACAGCCGCTCCTTGCACTCCTGGCCTTCATTGGCGGCTTCTCTTCGGCGACCTCGATGGTCATCGTCTCCTCGATCGCGCTTTCGACGATGATCTCCAACCACATTCTCGTGCCGCTGGCGCTGCGCTTTTCGATCATCCCCACCAACAGCACCCAGAGCGTACGCCATTTCATTCTCAATACCCGGCGCGCCTCGGTCATCTTTATCGTTTTCCTCGGCTTCCTCTACTTCTGGGTCAGCGGAACCTCCGAGGCGCTGGCGGACATCGGTCTGATTTCCTTCTGCGGGGTGGCGCAGTTCATGCCGAGCCTGGTGGGTGGCCTCTTCTGGCGCCGGGCCAGCGACATCGGTGCCGTGACCGGCATGGCCGCCGGTTTCCTGCTCTGGCTCTATACGCTCTTTCTGCCCAGTTTTGGCGGCACGATGCTGTTGCCGGCAGAGGTCATCGCCAATGGCGCTTTCGGGCTGGCCTGGCTGAAGCCCCAGGCGCTTTTCGGGCTGGAGGGGCTCGATCCGCTCGTGCATGCGGTCTTCTGGAGTCTCTTCGTCAACACGACCATCTTCGTCGGCATTTCCCTGATCAGCGAGCCGACTCCGCTCGCCCGCCTGCAGTCGGCCCTCTTCATAGATATCTTCCGGCGCCAGCCGGAAAGCGATCTGCGGGTCATCCGTCGCACCGCACGGGTGGACGACCTGAAGCAGGTGGCGGAGCGCGTGATTGGCGCCCGCGAAGCCATGGAACTCTTTGCCGACGTTCCGGCCAGTGAGCGGGCGTTGGTGGCGAGTGACGAGCTGCTCGAAAGGGTCGAGCAGCGGCTGGCCGCCCACATCGGGGCAGCCTCGGCGCGCTCGCTCGTCTCCCGGGTCGTGACCGATGAAACCGTCAGTGTGCAGGAACTGAAGCGCCTGGCCAGTGAGGCCGAGCAGATTCGCGCCTATTCAGAGGCGCTGGAAATCAAGTCACGGCAGATCGAGGAGGCTGCCGCGGAATTGTCCTCCGCCAACCGTCGCCTGCGCGAGATCGACAAGCAGAAGGACGAATTCCTGAGCCACATCAGCCACGAGGTGCGCACCCCCATGGCTTCGATCCGTTCCTTCAGCGATATTCTCTTGACCCATCGTGATATGGAGGAAGACCGAAAGCAGCGCTTCCTGGGGATTATCCAGAAGGAAAGCATCCGCCTCACGCGGCTGCTCGACAGCATTCTCCACCTGAATCAGATGGAAAAGGGGCAACCCTACTGGGATGTTGTCCTCTTCGATCCGGACCAGGCCCTCGATCAGGCGCTGGAAAGCTGCGAGGCCCTGGCCCAGGCTTCCGGGGTCGCTCTGCGCCGGGTCAAGCAGGCGCAGCCGGTGCTTGTCCTCGGCAATGCCGACAAACTGGCCCAAGTATTCATCAACCTGATTTCCAA
>Ga0079225_10002002_pt1 | contig 11624 bp, 16 predicted proteins | sample Poulit2012_FD_76344 | JGI IMG/M metagenome (GOLD analysis project Ga0079225, IMG submission 76344) | Agricultural soil microbial communities from Georgia to study Nitrogen management - Poultry litter 2012 | ecosystem: Environmental > Terrestrial > Soil > Agricultural land | place: USA: Georgia...
AGCCGTTTTAGACAGAATTGAAGATGGAAAATTTGCTGTTATACTTGCTGAATCATTAAATAAAGAATTTGTCATTGACGTATCCCTTCTCCCGGAAGGAAGTAAAGAAGGTACATGGTTTAAAATTACGATTCAAGATGATCAGATTGAACAAATAACGATTGATGAGGCGAAAACAAAAGAAAAATTAAAAACGATTAACGAAAAACTCAACTTACTTCGGCAAAAGAATTCTTCTAGTAAATTTAAAAGAAATTGATTGATAGGAGGGGAGCCGTTTTCATTTTACCGAATCGTCTTTTATTACGCTTAAAACATCTCCTCCCCTTAATCAAGCCAACCTTTTTCTTTCACTTTAGTAATCGCTTCAATCCGATTCGTCACCTCAAGCTTATCGAAAATAACTGAAATATAATTACGAACCGTCCCATTCGTTAAATGTAATACTTTTGCGATTTCCTTAGTACTTTTTCCGTCCGCAATTAATTGAATGACTTCTCTTTCCCTCTCAGTTAACGGGTTTGTTTCATCATAGACGAGTTCAACTAATTCAGAAGCATATATTTTATGACCATCGACAATCATTCGAATCGATTTCGCTAATTCTTCACTCGGACTATCTTTTAATAAATAGCCACTCACATTTGCTTTTCGCGCCCGTTCAAAATACCCTTTCCTCGCAAACGTCGTTAAAATTATCACTTTAACAGGAAAATCCTTCATTTCCATCGCTGCATCCAGTCCATTTTTTAATGGCATTTCGATATCCATTATACATATATCAGGTTTTAACTCTTTCACAAGCTCAACCGCTTCAATGCCGTTAGAAGCTTTACCGACGACTTCCATATCTTCTTCCAAATTAAGAAGTGATCCGAGCGCTCCTAACAACATCCGCTGGTCCTCAGCAATAACGATACGGATCATTATTTCACCTCCTGTTTCACCTGTTTATAAACGTTAGGGATGAAAATTTCTAGCCTCGTCCCCTGTTCCTTTTGCACTATTTTCATATCACCGTTGACAAACTCTAGCCGCTCAGCCATTCCTTTTAACCCATGTCCATCAAAGCGACGATTATTATCTAAGTTAATTCCGATTCCGTTATCTTCAATGATGAGAACGATTTGCTCATCTTTTTCGTCAATCTCGATATGACATTGACTTGCTTGACTATGTTTAACAATATTTGTAACGGCCTCTTTTAAACACATAGAAGCAACATCCTCTACAAGGGCTGGTGTTTTCGTTAGTTCTAATGGCCCTTTTAATGAACACTCAATTTGTGCCGTTTTAAGCAGCTGCTTCACATGTTTAATCTCTTCTTTAAGGTTCAAGCCACGCATATCCCTTAATACATCTCTTACTTCATTTAATGCTGTCCTCGCCGTCTGATGAATATCATCTAATTCTAATGTCGCTGCCTTTATATCGTTTGGTAAAATCCGTTTTGCCAAATCACTCTTTAATCCGATAAGTGTCAGTTTTTGACCTAACGTATCGTGTAAATCCCTGGCGATTCTTTGTCTTTCTTCATTGACGAGTAATTGGGATATCTTTTTATTTGCATCTAACAATTCGGCTTCAAGCCTTTGCCGGTTAAGTCGGTTATATGTACTAATTGGTAATAAAACAGCACCTAAAACAGTTAAAATGAGAAACGGCCATTGTGAATAAAACAGTTCATTTTGAGTAAAAAAGCTTAATGCCGAAGATAAAACGGTAAATACGAGATGTATAACATATAAAGAAATAAATCCACCTTTATGCTTAATATTACCAATGAAATAGGCAATAAATAATGAAAAATATACATAGCCGTAATAAATCGACATGCCGACACTAATTAAAATCATGATAGATAAGCCAACGTAAAGATAACGTCCATTTGCTAGAAACGAAAGTAAATAGGCAGCGAAAAAGAAAACTATAAGTACAATTCCAATCAATACTTCAACAAGTGAATTTGACTGAAATATAAAGTAAAAGGGTAATAAACTAAAAATAACCCAAACGTAAATACTTAAACTTATATTTCTCGGAAAAAGATTAAACCAATTTTGCATCGGATGTCCTCTATTCAAAGTAAATAATAACGAATTTAAAAATACGAACGATGACTACTATTTTCTAGTATTGTGCATCGTTCGTCAACTGGATCTATTTAACTATTCATTCTTACATTTGATTTAGTAGTGGCTTAATTTCTTTAAAACTAACAAACCGTTTCAACTTTTCATCATAAAGTCTAAATCGAATTGATTTTAAACTTGATTTCATCGTAATCGTCGTTGCCTCCTGTAAAGGCGGTGTAGACATATGCACTTCTTCTAAATGATAATTCGGTACTTTCGGATTGAGGTGATGGACGTGGTGATAGCCTATATTACCTGTGATCCATTGTAATATTTTTGGTAGTTTATAAAAGGAACTTCCATCAATCGCAGCTTTCACATAATCCCATTCCGCCTCATCTTCAAAATAAGAGTCTTCAAATTGATGCTGTACGTAAAAGAGCCAAATTCCTAGAGAACCTGCTATAAACATAATTGGTAATTGTACGATTAAATAATTCGCAAAGCCTAGAAAATAAATTAATAAGCCGTTAATAGCGATAATTGAAATCGTATGTGCGTGTGTATTGATACGTTCTTTTCTCCGTGCGTCCTTTCGGTTTCTCCGATTTGACACTAAAAATAAAAATAGCGGTCCGAGGACGAACATCACGAATGGGTTACGATAAAGTCGATACCTTAATCGCTCGAGCTTCGAAGCATTAACATACTCATCGACCGTCATAATCCACACATCACCAGTCCCTCTTTTATTCAGATTACTACTCGTCGCATGATGGATCGAATGCTCTCTTCGCCATTTTTCATATGGAAACATCGTAATCACACCCGTTATATTACCGACTAGATGATTTAGTTTACGATTTTTGAAAAATGACCCGTGACAACAATCGTGGAAAATAATAAATATTCGTACGACAAAGCCTGATGCGATGATTGAAAAGGCTAACGATAGCCAAATAGAGATTGGAATAGATTGATAAGCTAAAAACCATAAAATAAAAAACGGCGGAACTGTGTTCATTAATTGCCAAAAGCTTGATTTTGGATTTGAATTTTCATACGGTTTAATTTGCTTTTTTAACTGAATTAATTTTTCGTTTGCCATGTTTGCCCTCCTTAGGATTAACGTTAATTTAAGGATAGACAAGATGGAGCGAATAAAACAGTCATATTTGTAAGCATTTTTTTATGACAGATGTCATATGTATTATTATTCCAAATGGTCGGATAATTGATAAGGCGCGATTGAAATATCTAATTTCTCACCAGTAATCAGCTGACTTAATAAGTGCCCTACGTAAGGGCCACTCGTTAAACCCGTCGCCCCTAAGCCATTTCCGACGACGATTCCTTCGATATTCGGAAGTTTGCCAAACATCGGTAAAAAACCTGGTGTATACGGTTTAAAGCCAACACGTACTTCCAAAAGTGAACTTTCCCTTAGTTCTGGCGCAATAGGTAGCACCTGATTGAACGTATCTGCTAAAAAATCAACAGTCACACGATGTTCAAATTGAGCTTCATCAGTTCGCGTTGCACCAATGACGATTCTCCCTTCAGGAAAGGTTAATAAATACGTTTGACCTGGAGGCATAACGACTGGCCAATCGCTCGTATCGACATCTGGTAGCTCTAAATGAATGATTTGCGCGCGTTGATGGGTGACATCGAAGGAGAGGTTTAACGGTTCAAGTAGCTGTTTAGACCAAGCTCCTGTACAATCAACGACAAGATTTCCTTCGATAGTACGCTTGCCATCGATTTGAATCCCTATCACTTTATTATTTTCATATATTAAAGACGCACTTCCCTTTTCAACGATGGCTCCATTTCTCTTAGCTCCATTGATAAGCGCATCCCGAATGAGCCGTCCATCTACTCGGGCACCTCCACTAACAAAAATTGAGCCGTATTCCGTGGATAATAGCGGAAAATGTTTTTGCGTTTCCTCTAGCGATAATATTTGCACATCTCCAATCTCAGGTGCTTCTTCTTTACGTTTCATAACTATATCGTACAATTTATTCAATTTCGCTTCTTTTTCCAATTTAAGCGTCCCTACTCTTTTATATCCTGTAACTATTTCCCCATCATCTTCAAGCATTTGAATAAGCTCTGGGTAATATTTCGCGCCGCCTTTAGCTAGCGCATACCACGCTTTATTCCGACGTTGGGAAAGCCAAGGACAGATGATCCCTGCTGCCGCATCGGTCGCCTGCCCTTTATCAAAACGATCAACGAGAAGAACTTTTTCACCTTTTTTTGCTAAATGATAAGCCGTTGATGCGCCTAATATTCCTGCTCCGATAACGATGATCATTTTTGACACTCCTAATTGCTTCTCTTAAATTTCAAAATTAAAAATTTGCGGAAATTCCTTCACATATGCGGACTTTTTGATTTATGTGGAAAAATCCCTCATCTATACGGAATTCAAGAGCCTTGAACACCATTTATCGAATAGCTCACCGTCACTTCTGCGCTCAAAGAATGTGAAACCGAACAATATTTATCAACTGAAAGCTGTATCGCACGAGCAACTTTATCCTCTGGCAAATCGCCTTCTAATGCATAATGGATATGAATTTTCGTAAATTTCCGTGGATGATCCTCAGCTCTTTCACCACTAATATCCATATGAAACCCTTCAAGCTCCAGGCGCATCTTCTTTAAAATTGAAATAATATCAATCCCCGTACAACCAGCTACCGCATTTAATAGTAGCTCAGTCGGTCTAGCGCCACTATTTTCACCACCAATTTCTTCAGCCGCATCCATTTTTATTTCATGACCTGATGGGGTTTGACCTGTAAAAGCAAATTTATCATCCCATTTTACTGTCAGTTCCATTTAAATCATCCTTTCATTTTTATCTTAGTTTACACGATGAGTGGAAATAATTTAAATGCAATACTTTATCATGATAAATCTTCCTTATTTAATTCATTAATTCGTTTCATATAATTACTAATGACGACAACCAGTAAAATGACAACAGTAAAACTGACAATCGATATATAGCGATTAAATTCGTAAAACATTAAATTAAAGAGTCCGAGAAATAAATTAACAGCCGCTAAAATCGCAAAGGTTTTAACAATTGTTTTATAATGTTTAAGTTTTGAAGAACGGTCGGTAAAAATATGAAACGGCCCCTTCGTTTTTTCTCGTCTGAAAATAGCCCACCCTTGCTCATAGGTGATGAGTTCAACATCATTTTCCGCCATAAATTGAAAATAGTCATCCGCTTCCTCTTCGTTTTTGTAACCGACATATTGAATACGGTAAATATATTGATCCTTTTCCCCTTCTTCAAACGTGTACTTTAAAAAACTATATTTCACTAAATTTAAGCCTTTTTCCGCCATCTCATTTAACCAATTTTCTTCTTTTTCAATATTGTAATACCATCTTCTCTTGACAACTTTACCCATTCGATTTCCCTCCTCTTAAAATCGCCTTTCCGTTTTGTAATAATTCTTCTAACCGTTCTAATTCTTTTTCTAACAACACCCAGCCCTTTGATGTCAATTCATAATCTTTCCGGCGTAATTGTTTATCTTCATGGACGAGTTCGATCACTTCTTTACTTAATAATGATTTAATCGCTCCGTATAATGTGCCTGGTCCGAGTTGAATTCTTCCATTCGTTAACTTTTCCACTTCTTGAATAATTCCGTAGCCATGGAGTGGTTTTGTAAGCGCTAGTAAAATGTAAAAAATCGTTTCTGTTAATGGTGGTTGCAGTTCGTTTTGTTTTGACATTAAATCACCCCTCTATATCGTTACTCGATATATCGTAACCCTAGTATATCAACTGACGATATATGTGTCAATAAAAAAATGGAGAAAATATTTAAATTTTATTTTCTCCATTTGATTTCATGATTATAGTAGCTGTTTTGCTAAAAGGCGATAAACATCTAACCGCTTCTCTTGAGAGTGAGGAATACTAACAATCATCGCCTCATCAAAGCCGTAAAGCTCCTTTTCTTCACGAATTTGTTCGGCAACCTCTTCAGGTGTACCGACTAAGTGTAGTTTTTTCCGTTGTTCTTGAATCATCATTTGATCCATTTCAGAAAGCGGAAAATCCTTCGCTTCCTCAGGTGAAATTAATTTGCCGATACGACCTTTTTGCAGCATGAGACGTGAAATATCTTGAGGTTTCGCCTCATATTCCGCTTCTTCCTTCGTTTCAGCGACGGTCACCATATATGAAACCATAATTTCTGGTTTTTCCATAAACGGTGAAGGCATGAAATTTTGTTTATATATATCGAATAAACCTTTCGACATATCCCCGTTGAAAAACTGGGCAAAGGAATAGCCAATCCCCATTTCTCCCGCTTGTCTTGCACTATTTCCAGTTGAACCTAATAACCATGCTTCAGGTAGCTCAACTTGATAAGGCGTAGCGAGGGTTCTTTGATAAAGTTCATCTAATGGTAGCTCATCATTAATTAATCTTAATGCATTATCTAGTTTTTCATATAATTGATCAACCTTTGGCGGGCGACCTTCTGAAAGGGCGTAAATACTATAATTATCTCCACCAGGTGCTCTTCCAACTCCGAAATCAATTCGTCCAGGAGAAAGAGAGCTTAACGTTTTAAATACTTCCGCTAATTTCAACGGTGAGTAATGCATCATCATCACTCCACCCGTTCCAATCCGAATACGGCTCGTTTTTGCCGCTAGGTGGGCCGCTGTTATTTCAGGCGCTGAGGAAGCATAGGCATCCGTATTATCATGCTCCGCCATCCACATTCGATAATAGCCTAATTCTTCGGCTAAAATAGCTAATTCTTCAGCTTTTTTTAACGCATCTGGTGCTTTATTTCCTTTTGTAATCGGCGCTTGATCAAGTACGCTTAATCTCATAATGACCTTCCTTTCCGCAAGCTCGTTATAATACTAATATAATTTAACGCTAATGGAAGGTCGAGTAACTCAGCTTATGTTAGACATTCAAATTCTTTCACATCAATTTCATTAATATAAATTTACTTTCCAATCCGACTTTTCACGGTCATAATAAAATTCAGTCAGGTGATCCGAATCAAACACTTTAAACATATCTTCAAAATCATTGGCTAAATCATACTTATGTAAGTCCGTCTTTTTAATCCAAAACACTTCCCCTTCATCAGAGGATTTTAGTTTTCCGGAAAATTGATCCGTTTTATAAAACAAAACGACATAACGTTCATCATCATTCGTTTGAAATTGCTTTGAGCCACAGAGCTTTGGATTTTCAATCGTTAATCCTGTCTCCTCGTATACCTCACGAATAACTGACTGAACGAAGGATTCCTTTTTTTCAATATGTCCACCTGGAAAAGTAATGCCTGGCCAATTCGTACTTTTCCTATCCATCACTAAAATATCGTCACCTTTATAAACCATGCACATATTCGTTAAAATAACTTGCTCACTTTTCCCCACAATTATCGACTCCAATATTATTAATCTTTTTCTAAAAAATATAAATAACATATTATCATAGTTACAAAAAAATTAAAGGGCATAAAAAAAGTCGATGACGGAGCACCGACTCTTTTTAATGATGATTCATTGCCTCTTCCTTCGTCCGATGAACTGTGCCAAAGGGATGTTCTGGCGGGGCGTAAATCGAGTATAACTTTAACGGAAAAGGGCCAACATTGGTAATATTATGCCATAATCCTGCAGGCACCATAACCGCATCCCCTTTTCCAACATATCTTTCAAAATTTAAGTGATTTCGATCCTCACCCATTTGGACAAAACCTTCCCCCTCTTCAATTCGTAAAAATTGGTCGACATCGCGATGCAATTCTAATCCGATATCTTCACCGACATTAATAGACATTAAAGTCACCTGTAAATGCTTTCCTGTCCAAATAGCTGTACGAAATGTGTTATTTTGCATAGCTGCACGATGAATATTTGTGACATAGGGATTTCCCCCAAAATCCATCCTAGTATTGTTCATCATATTCATTAAATGATGATGATAAATTAATGGCTGATTGTATGGATAAAAATTGTTCGAGTACATATTTTCATAATACATCTCAATCTTCCTTTCGTTTTTATCGTATATTATGTAAATAATCATTAAATGTCCCAAAGTTGCTTTCTATTCCATACAAAAAAGGCAGAGTAAATCTGCCTTTTTCCAACAATTTAAATCATATTTTTTGTAAAAATCTAGTTTAAGATAATAATATATTAGTTCAAAAACTTCATAAAAAACCTTACATTTCTACAGGTATGAATGGCATTGGTAAGTCCAACCTGTTTTCCCGCGCTACTTTTAACCCTCTAATGTAATCTTTAAGCTTTCCTTTATAAACTAACTGTAATTCGGGAATTAACTCTAAGTCATAAGGTGCAATTAAAGGAATTGGCTTATCAAAATTAGCTAATCGGCATTCAGATAATACAGTAGCGATAAATTGGGAACAGAAAAACGCTTTTTTCCTTTTAATTGGTGTATTGATTAAAAAGCCAAATAAACCGATAAAATTATAACGGTACTCGCTTTCTTCAAATTTTTTTAAATATTCCCTTGTTCTATTCCACTCCTCATCAGTTACATTGAAACAATATAAAGCACACTCTGATTCATTAAATATAGGTGACTTTATATCCTCTTTCACGAATCCCCCAAAAAATGGATTTTTCGGATTTTTTCTTCCGAAGCTATACACCTCTAACAAATTCGGATCAAAACAAATTGATGCGTGATTAAGTGGGTATTTCGTATAATATCTAATAATTTTTGTTAAAAGCGTCCCCGTATCTGTTAGAAGGATATATATTTTTTTCTCCTTCACTTTAATCATTCTCCTCTTTTTTTCATCACTCTCTCACAAATATTTAGTTTTTTATATATGAAGTTATAATATTATAAATCAATAGAAAAAGAAAGAGGGTATTAGAGAATATAACCTAATTATTGAAGTTTTCTACAAATTCTCGATACTCAAACGATGAAAAAATCTCTTCAAATAGTTCGCTTTTCGCCTTTCGATACGCATCCATTGATTGACCTTCAAACTGTTTTTTATTTTGTTATATTTATTTAAAAAATAATCATTGTCTTTTAAAAATAAAGTAACCGTCCAAAAAAAATCTAATTCGGATCCTTTAATTGAGAGTTGAATTCCTACAGGCAATAGTTCTTCATCCTCTTCAAAAGCGCAGAAATAGTCGGTTTGCGTACTACCTTTATTAATCTCGTAAACTTGTGCTAGCATTTCCTTCGCTTTAGAAAAATCACTCTCTTCAACACGAACGTGTAGATCAACATCACCTTTCGTTATCGATCCAGGAATCGCTGTACTACCGACGTGATGAATCTCAGCGGTTGGAATTATCTCATTTATTTTTTTCTTATGTTTTTCGAAAACTTTCTCTGCTTGATTTCGAAAACTTTTTTCATGTTTAAACGTCACTATTTCTGACATTACAACGACCACCTTGTATTATACATTCAATTTCGCGAAAATATTATTCTATGTCTAATTTAAACGCATAACTAGCTTGCCCCTGATCCCACGTAGCGACAACTTCAAAAATGTTCGGTCCACTGCGCTTTGCAAGATCCAAATCCACACGGCTTTCTGTAACTCCCTCATCATCCCAAATGTAAACATCAAACCGCTCCGGATCCACTTCGAATGTTAAATCAATTTTATTATCTGATTTAACTTTAATCATAGCTTCAGACTTTACCATTTGCGGTGGTGATGCGGCATCAGCATGAAACCCAGTCGACGTTCCATCACCGTGGTCAATTTCCCAATCATAGCCTCCTTCTAAAGCTTTAAATTCATGTTCACCTACACGAACTGTTAAAGAAGGCGGCTCTTCCAACTGAGTTTTCTGAGATTCTTCACCAGAATCACCCGTACCACAACCTGCAAGCCCTATTAAAATGATAGACAACAGCATAAAAGTTTTTTTCACTTTTTTAACTCCTCATTTTAATTAATTAGACACTATAAAAGCCGGAAAAGTTACAACTATTTTTGTTAGGCTGAGCCTTGAATTTAATCCTCTTTCTTTAACAAAGCAAATAGGATAAAGAACAATACTACTAGTCCGATGTAAATATAAATGGCCACCAAAAACGGATGCCCTAACGAACCAAAGCCATCGATTAAATACCAAATTAAAAATAACTCACTGAAAATTGGAATACATAAAATGCCTAAGCCTACGATAATACCGAAAAAATCAAACCCTAAATAGGCAGCCCACAAATGGATGAAAGGCCCGCCAATGAAGAGCAATAAAACGATCATATTTACTAAAAATCGAATGAATGCCATGAAACTCTCTCCTAATCTATTTACTGTCATTTTAATTATTATAACCTTATATTTTTAATCCGTTAATTAAACATCTTAAATTTTGCTAACCAATATTTAGACAAATGCTCGTACATCACCGTTTGCTTTAGGAATGTATTTGATATACTTAATTAGAAAACAAAAGCCCTAAAGTGATTGGCACTCTAGGACTCCATATCATTTAATGAAAATGGCCTACTATGACTCAAATTCAATATCAATCGCACTTTTTCGGTTTTCCTTCACTTTTTTCATTCTAATATTAAGGACACCATTTTTATAAGTCGCTTTAATGTCTCTTTCGGATATTGGGCTAGGAAGGGTCACCATTCTATAAAACTCTCCCGCGAAACGTTCCTTCGTAAATAAATCATCCTCATGAATTTCCTTATCTTGATTAACCTGTCCACTAATGATTAACCGATTGTGATCAACACTAATATGAATATCTTCTTTCTTTTCTACCCCTGGCACATCACAAATAGCTATAACTTCCTCTTCCGTTTCATGAACATCAACTTGAATTTTCCCAAAACGTGGCTCAATACTTATAGGAACAAGAAATTCCGAAAACAACCGGTCGAACTCATGTCTAATCTTATTCAGCTTTTCGATAGGATCATGCGGTACTAAAGACATATTTATGCCTCCTCAAGTTTAATTGTATTCCAAAGCTATATTATGGAAAATTAATAAGTATTGCTTGTGATAATGTCATCTTATATGAGGAAAACACATTGAAACTTTTTAAAAATTTCTTCGTCTAATCTTAAAAATGATTGGATGTGTAAATAATGAAAAAAACACTTACCGTTATTTTTATAATCATTCCTCTAATCGTTATCGTAGCTTGTCAATCAAGTAGTCAACATGATGAAATAGTGAAGATGAGTATTTCTGATTCAAATGGCATTGGCCAGGTGAATACTGATTTTTTTACAGAATATGAAGATGAAGAAACGATTCAAATCATTGAAGATATCATTTCTACCGCGAGTAAAGTTGATGGGATTGTCGATATGATTGATCCTGAATATGATTTAGAAATCACGTATGCGAACGGTGATAAGGAAGGGATTCATATATGGATGGGAGAACAAGGAGAAAGAGGTACAATTATGTATGTCGATAATACGCATACGATTTATTATGTTTCGGAAGAAGATAAGAAACAGTTACTCGATTTAATTTCGAATTAACT
>Ga0079225_10002004_pt1 | contig 11621 bp, 9 predicted proteins | sample Poulit2012_FD_76344 | JGI IMG/M metagenome (GOLD analysis project Ga0079225, IMG submission 76344) | Agricultural soil microbial communities from Georgia to study Nitrogen management - Poultry litter 2012 | ecosystem: Environmental > Terrestrial > Soil > Agricultural land | place: USA: Georgia...
ATTGATTTTGACGAACAGCTTCATATGGTGATGAAGACGATGGAAGTAGGCCTGAAAATAAAGCCCGAGGAAAAGTTGTATACGTATGATCAGTTAGGAATTTATGAAATTCTTCTGAAGCTGACATCAAATGAGTTTGTTGCAATGTATGCTGAAAATGTATTGCTTCCATTAAAGCGTGATGATGAACTTATAGAAACTTTGCAAGTGTATTTAGATGAAAATGGAAATATTTCACGTGCTTCGGAAAAACTATTTGTTCACCGGCGTACGTTAAATTACCGGATTCAAAAAATAGAAGAAAGTTTGAATATGGATATAAAAGATGCCAATAACCGATTTATTTTGAAGTTTTGCCTCACGATACAAAACCTGATGTAAGTCATTCAATAAAGCAAATTGTAAAAGGTGTGCAATATACCTCGGTATTTATTGCGCATCTTTTTTATTTTTTTCGCTGGCACAATGTTTATAATGGCAAAAAGGAGTATTTAAATGTTAGGAATTATTCGGGTTTTGACGACAGAGGATCAAGCTGTTCTAGGTAAACACGGGAAAATAATGGAAGAAGATTTTCATATCCAGTCGGTGTCACGATGTATCGAAGAACAGCCGCAGGGCATATATAATGATGAGTCTGAAAAAGCTGCCGTACCGAAAATTGTTCAATTAGCTGAAGAAATGGCAGCTGAAGATTCAATAGATGCGATCACGATTAGCTGTGCAGCGGACCCGGCATTGGAAGAAGCAAGACAAGCTGCTGGTATTCCGGTTTTTGGTGCTGGTACTTGTGGTGCTTACGCTGCAAGCATGCTTGGCAGTAATGTTGCAATTATTGGTATTACAGAAGAAGTGCCAAAGCGAATGAAAGCAGTACTTGGGAATAGATTTCATTCCTATTTATTTTCCAGCACCGTTAGGAAAACGACAGATTTGTCGAGGTCAGGTGCTAAAGAAGAAATGCTTAAAAAAGCAGAAGAAGCCGTGGAACATGGTGCGGATGTTATATTGTTTGCCTGTACCGGATTTTCCACTATTCAATTAAAGGAATATTTACAGGCAAAAACCGGTGTTCCGGCAGTTGATTTAGTGGAGGCACAGGCCATTGCTTATTATTTAATTCGTAAATCATGATGGGAATTTTGTAAAGGAAAAGGAGAATTCAGGTATGACGCTAAAACAGACGTTAACAGCATTTGAAGTTTTAGATGATCCGAATGTTACCGGAGAAAAGGTGGCAGCTATTTTCCAAAATTATGCTCATTTAACGCTTGCAGCTACAACAGTAGAAGGGGAAAGCGGGAGCACTGATTTTATTAAGATTATAGTTAAAGGCAAGCATGGTAAAAGTTCTGGTGGTGAGGCCCCGACACTTGGAATTATCGGAAGACTTGGCGGAATTGGCGCCAGACCAGGGCGAATTGGAATGGTGTCTGATGCCGATGGGGCAATTGCTGCTTTAACCGCTGCACTTAAATTAGCAGATATGAGTGAAAAGGGTGACCGTCTGCAAGGAGATGTCATTATAACAACTCATATTTGTCCGGATGCACCGACACTCCCTCATGAACCAGTTGATTTTATGGACTCTCCAGTGGATATGGCCACGATGAATAAATACGAAGTCGATCCGGATATGGATGCGATTCTTTCCATTGATACAACAAAAGGAAATAGGGTGATCAATCATAAAGGGATTGCCATTTCACCCACGGTAAAAAGCGGCTATATTTTAAGAGTGAGTGAAGACTTATTACGGATCATGGAAATGGCAACAGGCAGATTACCTGCAACCTATCCAATCACAATGCAAGATATTACGCCTTATGGAAATGGCATTTATCATATCAATAGTATTTTACAGCCGAGTGTTGCAACAGATTTACCTGTGGCCGGTTTAGCGATTACGGCAGAATCTATTGTGCCGGGAAGTGGTACAGGAGCCAGTCATGAAGTGGACATCGCTGCTGCTGCACGTTTTGCGATTGAAACGGCAAAGGAGTTTACGGAGGAAAAATTATCATTTTATGACCAGGAAGAATTCACCCGTTTAACGGCACTTTACGGATCGATGAAAATATTGCAAACGGGCGGGAAGAAAAAATAAAAAAATTGCGGGTACCGGTTTTCACTCATACCAGGAATATAAAACGCTTACCTTTAATGTATACATGCTACTAAGACACTTCTATGAAGGGAGCACCCGGGTGAAAGCAGCTGGTAATTTGAAGGATTAATGAAAATAGGTACATGAGATGGAAGAAAGAAAAAATCTGAAATTAAAGCTCGCTCCAAAGGAAGTTTGTGTTGGCCGGGGCGCCACTTTAATTTACATTTTATTGGAGCAAGCTTTATATCATAGTCTGGCCTGCTTTATATTTCCGGGCTCACTAATAGGAATAAATCAAAAAACAGCAAGGAGTGAACGTAATGAAAGAAAGAGAAGATTTGATATTAAATCCAGTCCCTCAAAGTGAGCGAGTCGGATGGCGGGCCCCGCTGTTTAATATTCTGGGAACGAACATCGCCCTCTCCGCTTTGATGGTCGGCGGCACATTGATTGGAGGTCTCACCTTCAGAGATGTCATTTTAGCATCGGTTATAGGGAACCTCATTTTAGTCGCCATTCTTATTATTCAGGGGAACATCGGCAGCAGAGAAGGATTAAATACGTATGTCATTGCTACTGGACCGTTTGGTGAAATAGGCGGAAGGTGGGTTATTTCCTCTGTTCTTGCAATTACAAGTTTTGGCTGGTTTGGAATACAGGCCGGGGTGGCTGGATTATCAGTCCAACAAATATTTCCTGATCTTAATTTAACGATAGCAGTTATCATATTAGGTTTTTTAATGGTTATTGTGGCCACAGTCGGATTCAAATTGATGGCTATTTTCAATTATATCACCATTCCACTGCTTCTTATCCTGCTTGTTTGGGGTTTAACCCGATCCATGGGAATGGAAGGTTCTGTCCCGTTAACTGAATATGTACCAGCAGATCCGATGACGCTAACTACAGGGATAGATCTCGTGGTTGGTATGATTATCGTTGGTGCGGTCATTTCACCTGATTACTTGAGATACACGCGTACTTTTTCAGATGTCGTCATTATTGGTATAGTAGCAGTAGGGCTAATTACTGTCTTCCAGCAGGTGGCAGCAGCTGCTATGTCAGTAACCGCACCCTCATGGGATATTACAGAAGTATTAAGTGATCTTGGCTTTGGCTGGATTGCTTTTGTGATTATCGTGCTTGCAGCATGGTCAACAAATTTTTCCAATGCTTATTCCGGTGGATTGGCATTAAAAAATATGTTCACGAATATGAAAAGGACGACGCTGACTTTTGTTGCTGGTTCTATTGGTACAATCATTGCCGCACTAGGGTTCATTAATATGTTCGAGGACTTTCTAGGATTTTTAAGCTCTACTGTATCAGCAATCGCCGGCATTATTTGGGTGGAGTACTATATCATTCAAAAGAAAAAGATGGTTGTCAGAAAAGGAACCAATTGGCTTGCGATTATTGCATGGGTGGTTGGTGTTGCGATTGCAAACATTTCAGCCAGTTTCTCATTTGGAATTGGTGCCATCAATTCTATCCTCACAGCAGGGATTCTTTACTTTATCCTGATTAAATTATTTGATAAAACAGGCGAGTAAAATATATATAAAAGGAGATTTTCAACATGAGCAGACAAGTAAATATTGGAATGATCCAAATGAAGGCTGCACTTGGTAATGTACAGGAAAATTTGCAAAAAAGTGCTCGATTAATAGAGAAAGCTGCAAAAAAAGGAAGTCAGATTGTTTGCCTTCCAGAACTGTTTTCTACAGGTTATCATCTTCATCATCTAGGTGAAAAAACAAATGAATTGGGCTTGGAATATTTTCATGAAAGCGTAGCGTTTTTATCTAAAGTGGCACGGGATAATAAAGTATATATCATTGCCCCTATGGCAGAGGAACGGGAAGTAAAAGGTGTTCTTTACAACTCCGCTTTGGTTTTCAACGATGAGGGAGAGTTAGAAGGATCTTACGCGAAATCCCACCTCTGGGCACGAGAAGGGTATCATTTTCGTGAAGGTACAGATTTTCCTGTCTTTGACACGAAATACGGAAAAATTGGAATTGCTATCTGCTACGATGCCGGATTCCCGGAGGTAGCTCGCATTCTAAACTTAAAAGGAGCGGAAATGATCTTCGTTCCTGCAGCCTGGAGAATCGAGGATATGGATATGTGGGATTTAAATCTGCCGCAGCGCGCGCTTGAGAATATTTTATTTACAATTGGCGTCAATCATGTGCTGGACGAGCATGGTTTGAATCTATTTGGAAAGAGTAAGATTTGCAATCCGCGAGGGAAGATAATTGAAGAACTTCCTATGGATCAGGAAACAGTCTCTAATACGACCATTGATCTAAATGAGCTGGACAAATATCGTACAGAAATTCATTATTTAAAAGACAGAAAGCCTTTCTTGTATGATGAGCTAATGAAAAATATGTAGGGGGTATAAGAACCCTTCATAGAAGTTGAACATTGTTATTTTCGTTAGAATAAGGCGATCTTAATAAAGAGAGCGGGGATTTTAGTTTCCCGTTCTTTTTGTTTATACATGGATAATACGCCATTCATATTCTTACGCTTTTTGAGGTATAAGTTTGTTTATTCCTGTCTCAGAAGATTCCTTACCTAACATTTGTCAATTTCTTTTGACGGGACTGTTTTTGGTTCTTTAAACAGCGAACCCTGGAAATTTTGATGCGTTAATGGTATGTACCAGAGTATTCATAGACAAAGTAATTTGTTAATGGGATAATATGCCTAATGATATGCTGAAAGACAGAAGGAGTGGCAGCACAATGAGTAATAGCAGGGACGATCAAAGTAATCAGAATCAGCAAATTCATGATTTGCTGGAATCTGTTTATGATATGTTAAAAAGTTCAAAGATCCCAAATAAGATCAAAGAAGCAGTGAAAAAAGAACTAAATGAACTAAAGTCATTTACATTAGATAGAAGACCTGCCCGAATAGTTATTGTAGGCAGAAGAGGAGCGGGAAAATCAAGCCTGATTAATGCAATTTTCAGTGAGAGGCGAGCGGAAATCGGGGATGTAAAAGCAAGAAAAGGTATAGGGAAATGGCATACGTATGAATCAGAATTAGGGGATCTTGAAATCCTCGATACAAGGGGATTAGGGGAAGCAGATAAACCGGAAGAGGAGATTTCCCAATCATCCGCGTTAGAAGAAATGAGCGTGTCGATTAAAGAAAAATGTCCAGATGCCATTTTGTTTTTGTGCAAAGCAAAAGAGGTAAGCGCAAGAATTGATGAAGATCTGGCGCAATTATTGGATTTAAAGCAAACAATTCAATCAGCGCATGATTACGATGTGCCGATTATCGGTGCGGTGACACAAGTTGATGAGTTAAGTCCTAAAAGGCCTGACACGCCTCCTTTTGATCATCCAGTAAAACAAAAAAATATAGCTGACGCAGTCGATGTTCTATCAACCAAGTTACAAGAAGCAGTGTCAAACCCTGTTAAAGTGATACCAACTTGCTGTTATCTTGAATTTGAGGATAATGAAATTACCTATGATATCAGATGGAATGTGGATCATTTATTAGATTATCTAATCGAACAATTGCCCAATGAAGCCCAAGTAATCACTGCAAGGCTGGCAAAGATAAAGACTGTCCAGAAAAAGGTAGCCCGAAGAATTGGAACAAGCGTGGCAGGGGTTACTGGGCTGATAGGCGCAAATCCAATTCCAGGTTCTGATTTACCCATCATTACAGGATTACAGACATTTATGATTTCGGCAATCGCCCTCATCGGCGGAAAGAAAATCAACAAAAAAGGTGTCATTGAATTTTTTGGCGCATTAGGAGTAAACGTGGCAGCAGGTTTTGCGCTACGCCAGGTAGCCCGTCAGTTAGTTAAAGTAGTTCCGGTTGCGGGTAATGTTGTTTCAGCTGCTATTGCCAGCGCAGGCACATATGCTTTATGTGAAGCAGCCATAGCGTATTTTATTGATGAAAAACCAATTGAAAATGTTAAGGATATATATAAGAAAGTGTTTGATAAGCGGAGGAAAGAGAGTGAGGAGGGAGAGAGTAGAGAGGTAATACGATAATTATATTGTGGGGGTTAGTTAGATAGTAAGAGAACCTTAATCATATTAAAAGTTAATCAGTTTTTAATTAAAAATAAGATAATAACACATTCTTCCAGAAATGAAGCTGAATTCTTGGAAGAATGTGTTATTTTATTAATTATATCATAAATTTAATTATTGCAATTCTAATTTACCGAATGTTTCTAAAGCTTTTATTGCCATTTGTATCAGCAGTAAATCTTTCATTTTGCTGGGATCAAGGTTGGTTAGACTTTTAATTATATTTATTCTATATCTAACAGTATTTTTATGAATAAATAAGGATTGTGCAGTATCATGGTAATTTGCATTATTATCAATAAATACTTTTAAAGTATTTAAAAGTTCACTGTCACGCTCATTATCATAGTCTATAATTTGTTGAAGATACTCTTTTACAATATTAATAGATTCTACTTTAGGGTTATCGGCGTAAAGTATACGCTCTACGTCAAGCTCACTATAATTACGAATGTGAAGCTGGTTCTGTTTATTTGAATTAATATAACCAAACTGATCAGCGTTCGCAACTTTATATGCTATGATAGCTTCTTGGTAGCTGGAGTACAGTTTATCTATATCATTCAGTCTGCCTATGCCGCCGGAAAAGGAAGCTATATTTACTTTTTCTATTAACCTTTTTAATTTTTCTAACAGAGATATGTCATCCTCTGTTTTGGGTATTAAGAAGACTATTCGATTATTCGAATCTAATCCAATATGAGTTTGGGGCAAATACCATCTTAATTCGTTTTCCAAAGTGTCCAATAAGGTCACCTTTTTTTGCCATATTGGGCCAGTAATTTTATCAGAGATATCATCTATATCACAATCTAATATAGCGACTTTATAACTATCTTCTAAACCCCAATTTAATTCTTTTGCCCGTCTATAAATCACTTCTTTCTTAATCTCCTGATCCCCTTTCAACAGCTCTGCAAGAAAGTCATTTCTGAAATGTTGAAAGGTTTTAGATACAGTTCTGTTTTTCTCAATCTCTAAAGCTGTTACCACTGCAGTTTGTTCTAAGGCAGCTTTCTCCCATACTTGTAGATTTGAGTCTAATCCCCATAAAAAAACTCCTCCTGATATATTTCCAGAACTATAAATCCATTTTACAGTAAATTTTTCATCTTTAAAGTGAATCTTCTGTATAGTGCTACCTTGATTAGAATTTAAATTGGAAATCATAAATTCTATCTCCTGATCCAAAAATCTTTTTTCTTCGGTGTCTATAGTTTTATTATAATTCCTAATATATATAGTTACTGGATAGCTAATAATAGTATTCAGTAAATGAGCTAGTTCTTCCAGGCTACCTTTTTCTTTCAAATGATTGTGAAATTTTTCGTAAATATTATGAGTCATTTCCAATTCATATTCCTGTTGTTTATTAATATAAGTGATAATTGGTACAATCACATCTGTCCAAGAAAGATTATTTGGGAGATTTATGATTGGAAAACGATTTTCATTTGCGTAATTAACAACTTCAATTGGTAATTCAGGAATATACCTTCCTAATTTTATCGCTAATCCCGAGCAGTTTTTTTCAACTAGCTTTGTTATGAGGTGGAGTAGTCCTTTTTGCCATTTTTCTGCCCTTGTAAAAGGATATCCAGTTGTAACAATGAAATCTCCTTTCTTACACCATTTATAACCATCAGGGGCATCAAAAAAAGTTGCATTAAGCACTTTTCTGTCCAAGCCTCTTTCACCAGCCAAAATATTAGTTTGGTGAAATGGTTCAAGTTTAAATAAATTCTTTATATTCATTATGTGAATTCCTTTCTCGAGAAAATTTTAACACTAGTATAAACGAACATATTAGTTGGGATAATTTTGTATGCCCTTACAATTATATTCGTGTTAAATTATAAAAAACCTTCAAAATCATTTAAAAAATATCTTGTTTTTTAAAATTTACACCTAAAACGGGTTATGTTACAAATTAGCATAACTGTATATATGGTCAAACATTTTGTATAAATAAACAAAATAAAGGTTAAATTTTGTTCACTTATACAAATACATTCATGTTATATTGTTGAATAACCTCGAAATTAATCGAATATTATTGTTTTTGGATGAAAACTCAAATTTAAAGGTGTTTATAGTTTTAAAAAAATACATTGTATAGATGTACAACGATAAAAGGGAAATTATTGTATGCTCTTACAATTATATTCATGCTATATTAATAAGAAATTCAAGACGATTAAGGTTTAATGTATAAATATCTAGAAAAAAGGTGGTCTTCTTTATGAGTCAACAAAGTGCAGAGGTAATGGAAGAAATTGATGCTAAGAGTTCGATTGCTTTGTTAAAGAATTTAATTAAGATAAATAGTATTAATCCTCCAGGGAATGAATTAGAAGTAGCAAAAGTTATAGATTCTTATGCTAGAGATGCAGGATTACATACAGTAATTAAACCGCTTACAAAAAATCGCTCTAACATTATTGTTCGTTTAAATGGGAAGGACCCAAGCAGGGCACCACTTATATTTAGTGGACATTTAGATACTGTGCCAATAGGTGATAATACTTGGAATGCCGACCCTTTTTCAGGAGAAATTATTGATGGCAAATTATACGGACGTGGTACAAGTGATATGAAAGGAGGAGTAGCCGCTTTAATTGAAGCAATGAAAGTGTTGAACAGCCATTCCGATAAACCAGATGCTGATATTATTTTTGTAGGAACAGCTGGAGAAGAGGTTGATTGTTTTGGAGCTTCAGAAATAATAAAAGATGATACCCTTAAAAATGCAGCTGCAATGATTATTGCTGAACCAAGCAATGGCAAGGTTTTTTGTGCCCATAAAGGAGCTTTATGGTTACAAATAACGGTGTACGGTAAGACAGCTCATGGTTCAATGCCTGAACAAGGTACAAATGCGATTATTCATATGCATGAACTGTTAGATAAGTTGAGAAGGTATAAATTCACATATACTCAAGATCATAATTTATTAGGGAAGCCCACTTTAAATATAGGCACTATAACTGGTGGAATTCAAACAAACGTTGTTCCCGATAGGTGTACAGTCACCTTGGATATTCGCACTATACCGGAAACAAGTCATCAGGATATTATTAATGATATAGAAGGTATATTGGCAATGATGAACGATGAAAATCAAGATTTTAATGCAGAAATTGAGGTGAAAAATAATTTACCCGCTTTAGAAAACGTGAATAATAATGAATTTGTTCAGTTAGCAATGGACGTTAATTATGATTTATATGGAGTTAAAAAAGAAGATATTGGTGCTAATTATTACACTGACGCATCTATCTATAGTTCTGCGTTAAATATTCCTATTATTATCTACGGACCAGGGAATGAAGCAGTAGCTCATCAGCCTGATGAGTATATAGAAATTGAATCCTTCTTAAATTCAATCTCATATTACGTAGAGTTAGCAAGGAGGTATTAATATCTATTCTATCATTATTTAGGGAGTGAAGAGCAGAATCAGACAAAATACTTATCCTTTAAATATAGAGTCATTCAGAATACTTAATTGATGGCAAGAATAAAATAGATGCTCGAATATTTTCTGGTTGATTTTCGAGAAAAGTTATAATTTTAGGGATGACGAAAATTGAATTAGCAAGATAACAGTAAATAATTTATTAAATTGGTATTAAAAAATAGGAGGTTATATATCATGGATCAAACTCTTAAAGTGTCTAATAAAGTTTCAGAATTCTTGACAGGTTCCAAAAAGTTGTTTATTGACGGTGACTTTACAGATTCTATCACCGGTAAGCAATTTGAAACGTATAATCCAGCAACAGGCGAGATTTTAGCACATGTAAGTGAAGCTCAAAAAGAAGATGTGGATCGTGCAGTTTTAGCTGCTAAAAAAGCTTTTGAAGATGGACCATGGAGTAAAATGAGTGCGGCTGATCGTGGAAGGTTAATGTTTAAACTTGGTGAGTTAATAGAGGAAAACCAACAAGAATTAGCTGAGATAGATTCTCTTGATAATGGTAAACCAATTAATGAAATGCTAGGAAATGATATACCAAATGCGATAGGACAGTTTCAATATTTTGCAGGGTGGACAACAAAAATTGTAGGTCAAAACATTCCGGTTTCTGGACAGTATTTAAACTATACACGCCATGAGCCCGTAGGTGTTGTTGGACAAATTATACCTTGGAATTTCCCATTAATGATGGCTGCTTGGAAAATTGCACCTGCTTTAGCCACAGGATGTACTGTTGTTTTAAAACCAGCAGAACAAACCCCCTTATCAGCTTTGTATTTAGCGAAACTTGCAGCTGAAGCTGGATTTCCAGAAGGTGTAATAAATGTTGTTCCTGGATTTGGAGAAATTACTGGAGACGCATTAGTGAAACATCCCTATGTAAATAAAATAGCTTTCACAGGTTCGACTGCAGTAGGAAAGTCAATTATGAAAGAAGCTGCAAACACCTTGAAAAGAGTGACATTAGAATTAGGTGGCAAATCACCCAATATCATATTACCAGATGCAGATTTATCAAAAGCAGCTCCAGGAGTATTTTCAGGAATAATGGCGAATCAAGGTGAAGTCTGTAGTGCAGGATCAAGAGTTTATATCCAAAAGAAAAATTTTGATAATGTTGTTTCGGACTTAGTAAGTTATGCAAAAGATGTGAAGCAGGGTCACGGTTTGGCAATGGAAACAGAGATGGGACCTCTCGTTTCAAAAGAACAACAGAATCGTGTTGTAAATTATATAAATAAAGGAAATAAAGATGGAGCTTCTATGCTGACTGGAGGAAGTCATACAGAAAGAGGGTATTTTGTAGAACCAACTGTTTTTGCTGATGTCAACGATGAAATGTCTATCGCAAAAGAGGAAATATTTGGTCCAGTTGTTGTAGCAATGCCCTACGATGATATAGATGAAATTATTGAGAGAGCAAATAATTCTCCATTTGGTTTAGCAGCAGGTTTATGGACTGAAAATCTCAGAAATGCACATTATATTGCTGGACGATTAAAAGCAGGGTCGGTATGGGTTAATTGTTATAATGTGACCGATCCAGCGTCTCCATTCGGTGGTTACAAAGAATCTGGATTTGGAAGAGAAATGGGATCTTATGCATTAGAGAATTATACAGAAGTAAAAAGTGTGTGGATAGATTTAAATTAATATTAAATTGCTTATTAACATTGATAGATATAGGTGAAAAGAATGTAACATCATTAATAGCGTTTAGTAGGTTCTTATATTATTCATCAAAAATTAGAAGAGGATTGATTTTATTATGGTTAATCAAGAAATACAAAGACTCAAAAATTTTATTGGAGGAGAATGGCAGGAAGCAAAGTCGGATAAAACAGAGCCTGTATATAATCCTGCAACTGGCGAGGTCATTGCTCAAGTTCCAATTTCATCACAAGCAGATGTGGAGTATGCAGTAGAAGTAGCGCAGGAGGCATTTACATCC
>Ga0079225_10002005_pt1 | contig 11616 bp, 16 predicted proteins | sample Poulit2012_FD_76344 | JGI IMG/M metagenome (GOLD analysis project Ga0079225, IMG submission 76344) | Agricultural soil microbial communities from Georgia to study Nitrogen management - Poultry litter 2012 | ecosystem: Environmental > Terrestrial > Soil > Agricultural land | place: USA: Georgia...
ATACATAAAAAAGCGAATAAATTGAATTAGTCGGAACGCCGTATGAGGTGAAAGTCTCACGTACGGTGTGAAATGGGGGAAAAGCCGGCGATAACTTCAAAGGCTTACCTATCATTATAATAATATTTTACCATAAGTTTTAATAAATAAGACCCTACACTATTTTTAGTAAAGTTTTCTTCTTATCGCTACTATTGCAAAATCCTAATCAACCGTATCATAAGTAGATGAGGTTTTTTTATTTGAGAATATTAGTAATTGAGGTTCTATGCAATCGGCATACAGATAATTAGTTATATTTAACTAAAATATGGTAGGAAAAAATGAAAAGAGATTTAAAAGAAGTATTACATGAGCAAGATATTTCTATTAGTGGAAAATATTTGGCCCTTGCCATAAAATACATGGAAAAGGAAAAGGGAATCATAATATGTGGCTTGGATGATGGATATTAATGAAAAACAATCATGGGAGAAACGATGGAGATAGAAATAAAAAAAGAACTGAATCTCCAAGATTCAGCTCAGTTTTTTAAAAAATAATATAAGATTTTTCCTGATTAAGCAGATTTTACTCTTGATTTAATGACTGGATATCCTAAGTCTTCAATTGCCTTTTCGATATCCTCAATCGATATTTTTTCTGAATCAAAATTTGTTTTTGCTCTACTTGAGTTGAATAGTACTTCAACACTATCTCTTTCAATTCCATTCAATCCCTTTAAGGCACTTTCAATTTTCTGCAAGCATGATGGACATGCTAAAGATTCTAAATTAATCGTTGCTTTTTTCATCGTTTATTTCCCCCTTCGTTTATTAGAATGAATTTCATAATTCGAATTCCAGATATAAACCCGAACAATCACATTTGCGTGTTGATTTCTACTCTAGGTGGTCGCTTTCCGCGGGCGGCTGATGAGCCTTCTCAGGCTATCGCCTTACGGGGTCTCATCTAGGTATCTTATCTCGCAGGAGTCAACCACCTGCCGTTCCAATCACTATCATCAAGGTCTAAAGACGAATTTTTACTGTTCATTTCACTTACAATGTTCAGGTTTAATGTTATGATGAGCATTTATGAAATTAACTCATTAAAATAAATTTTAAATTGTCTATCCTTCTTATACAATTCATGAATTAAGCGTGGTAAGATTTATCTAAATCCGATAACATGTTATATACGCCTGCATAGGTTTCACAAACATCTGCAGGAATGATGTAGTTATCAGTAGTTTGCCGTAATTGAGTAAATTCTTCATCTAAATTTGGTTTGTTTGTTCCAGCTTCTTTCACTTTGGCATTTATAGTTTCAAAAATTTCCCGTACTTCAAATGCTTCTGGGTGGCTCTTGCCGTGAGCCCGGGTGATTGCGGTAGTGAATACATCTAGCTTTTCAAAGTAATTTTCTACGACTTCATGAAATGTTGCTGTTTGTTCTGTCATGATTCGTTCTCTCCCTTTGATTAATTTTTTCCTTCTGTTAAGCAGATCTTACTCTTGATTTAATGACTGGATATCCAAGGTCTTCAATCGCCTTTTCAATATCCTCGATCATTATCTTTTCTGAATCAAAGTTTGTTCTCGCTCTGCTTGAGTTGAATAATACTTCAACACTATCTTTTTCAATTCCGTCCAATCCTTTTAAGGCATTTTCAATCTTTTGCAAGCATGATGGACATGCTAAGGTTTCTAAGTTAATCGTTGCTTTTTTCATCGCTTATCTCTCCTTTGTATGATGGAGGCGGGAAGTACCTCACCTTGTTTTTCCTCTAACTCTAGTATAGTGTGGCTTTGCTTTTAAATAATTGATGCATATCAAGTTTTGCTTACTTTTTTATAAGTTAGGCGGCTTCACTTGCACTCGCTGTTTCTTCTTTTGGTTTTACTGTTGTTTCACTATGACGGTTGTTCCCTCTTAAACGGTATCGGAGTAATCTCATACCGTTTAAGATAACGACGAAGATACTACCTTCGTGAGCCAACATTCCGATAGACATGTTCATCCAGTCGCTAAATAATAAGCCGGTTAAAAGAAGTGATCTGATTCTCGCTCCACACTTGCCAAGTATCCAAGTGCTTCTTCTACATTTTTTCCGTAAAAATCCTTTTCTACGACTTCAGGATTACCTATTGTCAATGTTCCGATTTTATCAAAAATAACCGTATCCACTTTACTAAAATCATTGATTAGCTATTGAAATGACCCAATGCTGTGACGACGTTCACCGATGAACATTTGGCATTAGGCTATCTTCTTTTTCGATTTTAAGAGGAAGTATTTATTATGATTGGTTTAGTAGGGATATTAGCACTCCTTCAAGTTAGTGGCTTTAGTAAAGGAAATGGAGAGAATAATGAGTGGGACAAAGGGACAGGTTCGCTGTCCCATGCTTCATACAGAAACACACCTTTATGAACCCCATTTTTCGGCAATTTTATGACTAAGTAACAGTATTGGGATACATAAAACAAAAACAACTAATCCACCTAGGAACGTATGCATGGTTAATAGGCCTTCCGTGTAAAAATGATTGAAAAATAATATGTTATAAGGAATGATTAACAATATCGACGTCCAAACCCCTGGAGTGTAACATTTTAATAAGAGTGACTGGATCGGATGAGTAAAAATGTTCAGGGAAAAAAACATATTGAGCCCTAAAAATAAAAAATATTGTTCATTCATGACGGAAATGATGATGACTAGAGATGCAAGTACCGAAACCCCAAAAACGGCAACAGAAAATTGTACAGCAGTCATATCTTTTACATTCTCAATCTCTTTTTGCAAAAATAACGGAATCTGCCCCTTCTTTCTAGGGTAGGTATGTTTTAACCACTTTTCTATCGCGATAATCTCTTCCAAGTTATGAAGCATAAAAATGATTAGAAAAACACAAATAAGAAAATACATATCCATTATATTCCCTCCAGCACTTCATTTTTTTAAGCGTCTAACTTAAATGTTCATATGAAGCAATTTTCTTTTTTGGGAAAAATGATATAACTGAAACTTATTACAAAATCAATCAGTAAAATGATAGACCAATAGCGAAACGTATTAAATAATAGTTCAGTCTGAGAAAAATTGTTCATGTATAGCATAATCCCAATTAAAATACCTCCACCGATTGACCAAGCTAACAAATGACGATACCATGCGCGTCGTCTGTTTTTCGCGTGTATTTTTCCATAAGTAATTTTCATCGGTTTATTACCATCGCCATAACGATAGTTAAAAATTCCGTCTGCCCACTTAATCATCATCTTTCCAAAGGCTACACTGACTCCGATATAAACAGCAGCAACTCCATGAACGGTCGTTGCAACAGCGCCATTTTTTAAGTCATATACTGTAACAATGAGCAAAAGAAAATCGACTATTGGAGAGCAAATGAGTAAAAATACACTTAATTTCTTTTTCTTCCATAAGTATCTCGCTGTCAATCCAGATAAAGCAAATCCCCAAAAGCTGATCTCACAAGCAATAATCAACCATCCAATCAATCGGATCACTCCTAACATTTTATTTAATACGATTGTATTAAATAGTAGCAGAATTGTTTATTTAATACAAGTGTGTTATTATAAAATTATGCCAAAAATAGTTGATCATGAAAAACGTAAAATTAAAATAGCTGAAGCAACATGGAAAGTCATTGTGGATGAGGGAATAGAAAATGCAACGGTCAGAAAAATTGCGCAAGCTTGTGGTCTTTCTGTTGGGGCTCTACGACACTATTTTTCTTCACAGACGGAATTATTGCACTTTTCCATGGGGTTAGTGTCAGAACGAGTCATTGAACGATTAAAAAGAAGGAAAATTTCAAAAGACCAGATATCGTTGGAATTTCTGATGGAAGGTGTAAGTGAAGTACTCCCAATCAATGAAGAACGAAAAAGAGAAATGGAGGTGTGGTTAGCTTTTTCCGCAAAAGTTCTTGTAGACACAAAACTCCGAGAACTAAGTAATAAAGTATATAAGGATATGCATCAAGGATTTGAAAATGTCGTTCAGGCTTTGAAATTACTAAACATTATAAAAGACGAACTTGATCTTGATTTGGAAGTCAACAGGCTCCATGCAATCGTCGATGGAATGGCTATTCATCATTTGTTAAATCCAGAGCAATTTACACATGATAAAATGATTGAGACATTAAAATATCATCTTCAGTCTCTATGTAAATAAGGTAGAGAATTAGTGACTGGCCAACTGATGAATATGATTTAAAAGCGTTTATTCTTGGAAAAGAGTAAACGTTATTTTTTTGTGTTTATACTTTATAAAATGAGACTTGAAGCGTTAAACAAACGATACGAAACTGATCTAGAAGTTTTAAACAATATAACAAGAGAAGTTTCTGAAATTAACAGACTTATTCAAGAAGAATCAAACGCTCAAAGAAGTTAGCTAAAGTCAATTGGTATTGGCACGCTTGAGGTAACATGTATAGCTGGAGTTATAGTTTTAGGTAGCCTTTAGGCTCAATGGGAATAATATACTTTAACCTTTCTTAATTGGTTATCTAAATACGAGACTTGACTTCCCACTATGACAAAAGTAGTTATTTCCTCACTTATCGTATATTATTAAAGTACTATTTTATACGTAGGAGGTTTCTTTATGAAGAAACTATTATCAGTTATTTTATTATCTATTATACTTTCAGGTTGTAATAGTGCCTTCAATGAATATGTTGAAAAAGGTGATAAAGCTTTATCTACTTCTGATTTAAATGAAGCTTTAACAAATTATGAACTAGCGCTAGATGAACAACCAGATAATGAAGAAGTACAAGGGAAAATTGATTTTTTGAAAGATGTCATTCAATTATTTGAATTAATAGCTGAAAAGAATTGGGAAGAAGCGAGCGAAATAATAAAGCCTGTTTTAAATAATGAATATATCTCAGAAGTAGACAGCCTTCATGCAGATGTAGAAGAAATGCAACAAATTGTTGATGATAAATTAGAAAATGATGGGAACGTAAGATCTGCCATCGATAAAATTACGAACCTACTTGAAAATGAACAAATAGATGATGCAGTAAAAGAGATTGAAAAATTAAAACAAGAACATATTGTTGTCAGCTTTTCAAAAGAGCTCGAAGATATTGAAAAAGAAATAGAGAAACAAAAGAATATCATTACTGACAATGAACGTAAACAAGAAGTGGACGATCAAAAAGACGAATCTCCTAAAAGCGAAGATGATGACGAACTTTATCCAAATGCGGACTATATGGCAATGGCAAAAAGTAAACAGAATCAAGATGATACAGTAGATTCAGATAATGGTTTAGTATACAAGATGCAAATAAAAGATAATAAGTTAATTGTATGGGGTTCTTTACAAGCGTTTAATCAAGGTAGCGATGAACCAACATACCTTGAGGATAAAAAACGAACATTTACATTAGCTGACGATGTAAATCTAGGGCTTGAATGGGTAGGGAATAAAGAAGAGCAAATCCAATATTTTAATGAAAAGGGCACAAACTTAAATGCATCCGCAGTATCTGTTAGAACAGTAAACGATGAAGTGATAGCTGTTGGATTTGCTGGATAAAGGAATGTTTCATCATGATCGTAAAGGGAAGATTACCCATATACGTAAGGATCATCTAATGAAAGTAAGAAGGAGTGTCATGAACCTTTATTATGATGGACAAATGGTAATGGATGTATTAAATCTACTAACCTCACTAAGGACCATTACGGAGAACCGTATCATAAGTAGGAGTACGATTTTATGAAAAACCTGCTAAATGTTTATTAATCAGAGTTTTGGGGTATATTTTATAATTAGTGGAGGAAAATAGCATATGTTTCGTAACAAAATTGGATGGAGGTATAACATAATTCTAAAGAAGATACGAAATTTGACCCTAAGGTTTCAATATTGACATGCAAACTTTAACTTTTTTTATTCAAGTTAGATTGAAAATAGATCTATAAAAATTATTAATAAAAAGGTGGAGATATCATGAAAGGCTGGCAATTTACTAAAACACATAAACCACTTGAACTCGTAGAAAAAGAAGATCCAAAAGCGGCTCCAGGACATGTAGTGATTGATACGAAGGCAGTAGGTATCTGTCATTCTGACGTAGGGACGCTAGAAGATGAGGGTTGGATGGCATTAATGAGTCCACCAGTTATCATGGGCCACGAGAATGCTGGAGTCATTTCAGAAGTAGGTGAAGGAGTTACCGATTTTAAAGCAGGAGATCGTGTAGCTATCTGTCCAACGGGACCATCTGGGTTGAGTCCAGGATATGCGTATGATGGTGGTTTCGGAACAAAAATGCATGCACCAGCAGAAGATTTATTTCCTGTTCCGGATGAACTTTCCATGGAAATGGCAGCTTCAGCGACGGACGCGGGAATGACTTCCTACTCCGCCTTATTTAATGTAGGACAAGCAACTCCTGATATGAATATTGCTTTAATTGGTATTGGTGGACTCGGTCAATTTGCATTACAGGCGGCTATAGCAAAAGGTATTAAGAATATTTATGCAGCAGATGTGAGTGAACAAGCACGTGAATTAGCGAAGGAAATCGGAGCAAAAGAAGTTGTATCCGATATTAAAGACTTAGCAGACAAAGACTTAGACTTAATTGTGGATTATGCAGGATTTGGAGTTACCACTTCCGATGCATTAGAGGTTGTTAAACCGGGTGGAACTGTCGTATTAGTAGGTATGGGGAAACTAGAAACGACAATTAATACGACTCCATTTATCACAGGTGCTAAGCGATTATTAGCAAATGTGGGTGGAACACCGCAAGATATTGCCGACATTTATGAATTAATGGCAGCAGGCAAATTAAATCCAAAATTAACGGAAGTTAAGTTTGAAGACATCCCAGACGGCATTGAAAAACTAAAGGCTGGAGAAGTACAAGGTCGTTTAGTAGCCGTGTATAATGGGGATGAATAAATAAATAGGTAATTACATTAGAATGTCTCATGGGATATGCTCATGAGACTTTTTAATTTTGGGAATAAGGGTCAGTCCCTCGCTCCTTTAATGTAATAGAGCAGCAAGGGACTGACCCCATAATATTTTACAGAAAAAGAAATGAAGTCACTCAACAGATAAGTAAAAGAGCTATCCATAAAGTCAATATTGAACTTATGCCTACCATAAGTAAGTGCGTTTATAGTAAGAGTTCAGTATTAAAAGACTAATTACATTGAACTTGAGTGATTCATCTACAGAATGATGAACGACTCAAGTTTTTATTAATATTTGATAAATCCCTTCCATTTATCAAAAACACAATTATTTGAATAGAGTTTTCTCTCTTTTTCGGATTATGTTAACTATCTTCTAATATTTTTTTCAGTTCTTGTAATGTTAAGTCCTGTGCAATGCCGTTTACATGAACAGATCCATCTGGACGCAAATGCACTTCAATTTTATTTTTTACTTTCATGATTTCTTCTTGTAAATAAAAATACCTCGGAGATAAAAATCGGTACTGTTGATTAAGCGAACCAACCCAAGGCCGACTAAAATCTTGTAAAGAATCTATATAAGGGCCATCAATTAGAAGATCTGTTACAGCAAGCAATGTTTTCCAATCGGCTTTTTGAGATCTTACTAAGTGCTTATATCGGAACCCAGTAAATGTCATAATCGACATGCCTTGTTCTCTGAGCATATTACCTAATTTAGCAAGCGGCTTTGCTTGTAAAAAAGGCTCTCCCCCTAAAAAAGTTACACCTTCAATACTAGGATGGCGCTCCATCGCTTGCTTCATCTTTTGAAACAATGAATCAACGGATATTTTCGTTCCACCATCCATCGGCCACGTTTCTTGGTTAAAACAATTGCGACACCGAATAGAACAACCTTGTACCCAAATGCATATACGATGTCCTGGACCTTCTACAGTTGTAAATGGTTCATATGCATGAAGTTGAATATAATCAGTAGTCAATTGTTCTTCCAAACCTAACTTTTTTTGGCGGTGAATCGATAAAGATAAATTGTTTCAACTCTTCAAATTGATGTGGCTGTATTTGGATAACTTGTTGCACTTCTTCTATTTTTTGAAATCTACCCATATCCTCTCGCTTTAGTAGAAATTCATTAGCTTTTTGTAATGTAAAGTACGGTAACGTTAATAATTCAGCTAATGTCGCGTGATTCATGTCGATTTTATCATTAGGTTCATCCATCGTGACTGGATTTGTCTCAGGTTCTTTTGTAGTAGATAATGGTAGAGGGGGAACGATATATTTCTGAAAAGTTTCGCTCTCATGAATATGTATCCACTCTGTCATTCCTTGTTTCCATATATAATCTCGCTCTGCTTGTAATTGTCCATTCATTAACATCTGTCCAACCGTGTTTGTGTCATATGGGCCGTACCTTTCTCCTTGTTTTGTAACCATCCATTGCTCGTGTGTAGGTAAATCTGCAGAAGGTGGCGGTTGTAAAGTTGATATATTTTGATGTTGATAAATTGCTCCTAATTTTTCTTGGATATAGGCTATAACATCATTTACATGCTTAGGCGACAAGGAGCTACCTGACATTTGAATATGTAAATTATTAATCCAAATTTCCTGCTTTCCAAATTTATCCGTATACATTAGGTCAGCATCAACGATTGATTCCCAATCTAAATATCCTTCCCTAACGTCCGATGTCCAATCGTTTTTCACATAAATCCCTGTACTCGTAAATACTGCACCATATTTTGCTGATCCTAGAATTGTGCAATCAATTAAGGCGATAAGTTGTTCGTCATTTGGGATGTCCATCTCTTTTACCGCTCTGTTCAATTTTTTAGTTGGAATATTTTCTCCAACATAAAAGTGTGCCACTTCCATTGATGTACAAGCATCTATTATAATCTCTTCCTGGTTCATCAAAATCATTCCTCAACTCTTAATGTTATTAATATAGACTCATCAGGTAATTCGATTTCTTCTTCTAAAGAAAACCCCTTATTTTTAGCATGTGTAATTAGATGGTCATATGTTTGTTGTTGTATCTGTCGACGATATGCCTCATCTAATATGGTCATTTGTTTAAAAATAGGCTGCAAATTTTCTGCGTGCATAATTTCTACATCAATGACTCCATTAGACCGAAATTGCTTAAAGTGAAGCGTGACGGATTGTAAATTACTTACAATCGTTCCATCGTCCTTTACTTGATAGGGGATATTTTCCTTTTGTAACGTTTGCTCTAATAATATCATGTCAGTAAAATTAGTTGGAAATATCGCTGACTTAGGAATTGCTTCCTGTTTACTTTCTAAAAATGCTTCTTCTTCACTTTCAAACAGATTTCGCCCAGCTATGTTATTCAATTTATTGATAAGGGTTATACAGTCTTTTTTTAAATCAAATTTAGAAAATAAAGCAGTCCATTTACCATCTCTTAATTCCCATATAAAGTAATTATTTTCTCCAAAATGAGTTTTAATAGATGGACCATAAGGAATTGCGTCATAACCAGCTTCATGAAGCGTTGCCATTAATTCCTTACGCGACTTAAAGTTCGTCTCTTGTGGGTTTAAATTAGATTCCGTCCACTCATTAAAATTATCCTTCCCCATCACAACACGTAGAGCAAGAGCTATAGGGACCATCGTTAATGATACTGACATTATTTACTCCCTCTCCAATTTTTGTTGATGATACGTTTCTTCTGTTATCTGTTCGTCTAATTGTAGTGATTGTTCCTCATAATATTCATCGGTATATTGAGAGGTTTCCGTTTTAGCCTTAAGCAAATCTTCTAATATAGGAATGTAGGATGTACACTCAGCACCTTTCATTCCATTTGTGACCGCTTCGACTGTTCCATCTTTCCGTATTCTAATTTGAACAAGTTTCGACATACTTACCCCTCCTAATCCTTTTTTCTGCTTGACTAAATATAAATGATTGATTGCTATTTTAGCATATTACGATTCATCTGATAACTACTCTCTAAAAGAGAATGTGAAATATCCTTTTTAAGTATGTAATCGTATATGAGACAATGACTATTATTTTCTATATAATTTCCCACCATTTTATCGCATAAACTCATCTATTTCCTATATATGTTCAGTTTAACATAGTGCTTAAAACAGTGAATCAATAGAAAAAGAGTATACAAACCATTACGAAAATCGCAACTGCTTGCATACTCTATCAACCTATTTATATTTTAAAATAACGATTATAAGCATTTATCTTACTTTGGATCATTTGTCTGATCCAATTATATCTACGACACCTACGACACAAAGCTACATCACATCCGGCATAATCAACTTCGGCAAGAAGGTAAATAATTCTGGGAAAATAACGCCAGACAAAATAACAAGCAGCATTAGACCAATGATTGGTACTGTAGAAACAAATGCTCGTAATGTCGTTATCTTTCCAATTTGTGATGAAATTAATAAAGCTATCCCATACGGCGGCGTGACCATTCCTAATGCTAAGGATAAACAAACAATCACACCTAGTTGGACTTCATGGATATTAGCCGCTTCCCCAAGTCCTTGAATAATTGGTAAGAAGATGATAATTGCTGGAATCGGACTCATAAACGTTCCAATGATGAGTAGAAATGCTATCAACAATAAAAATACTCCAAAATAAGAAGATGTAATTCCCATAATAAAGTCAGATATCATTTCTGGACCATGTAAGTATGCGATTAACCATCCCATTATTCCAGCACTAGCGACTGCTAACATCGGAAGGGAGAAGTCTACGACGGAATTAGCAAATGTTTGCATTAACTTTTTTAAGTTTAATGTACGATAAAAGGCCATTAAAATCAGTCCATATACGACAGCGACTGCTGCGGCTTCTGTTGCGGTGAAAAGCCCGGAGGTAATACCACCTAATATAATAATTGGTAACAATAAAGCTGGAAAAGACTTTATGAAGGAAGAACCAACATCTTTAGCATTTGCCCTAGGCTGAGCCGGATAATCGTGCTTTACAGCCATGTAATACGTATACCCCATCTGAACGACACCTATCATAATACCTGGAACAATGCCTGCTAAAAATAATGCCCCGATTGATATTTGACCCATCGCACCATAAACGACCATCATAATGCTCGGCGGGATAATCACGCCTAGCGTTGCGGATGCCGCCGTAATGGCAACGGAGAATCCGGCATCAAATTTTGCTCTTTTCATCGCAGGTATCATCATACCACCTATCGCAGCTGCATCTGCTGCTGCTGATCCAGAAAGGCCAGCAAAAAGCATGCTTACCGCTACATTAATATGTCCAAGCCCACCCCGGATATGTCCGACAATCGTACTTGCAAAGTCTACTAATCGGTCCGTAATTTTACCATCATTCATTAATTTCCCTACTAAAAGAAATAACGGAACGGCTAAAAGGGGGAACGAATCCAGTCCAGAGAACATTTGATTAATGATTGTTGTAAAGGGCAAATCAATATAAAGAATGGTTGCAATTGCAGATAATCCAATGGCAAAAGCAATCGGTACGCGGATGATTAATAGAACAAAAAAGATAATCAACAAAAATAGTAATGGATGCATCCCTTAATTCCCTCCTTTTACTAGATGTATCATTTTCTTTATATCTATTGCTATTAATTCTA
>Ga0079225_10002006_pt1 | contig 11614 bp, 11 predicted proteins | sample Poulit2012_FD_76344 | JGI IMG/M metagenome (GOLD analysis project Ga0079225, IMG submission 76344) | Agricultural soil microbial communities from Georgia to study Nitrogen management - Poultry litter 2012 | ecosystem: Environmental > Terrestrial > Soil > Agricultural land | place: USA: Georgia...
TCCAATCCACTACTTCACCAAGCAAGTCATTTGAGAGTACATATTCATTTTTATTCGCGAAATCCAGCTGTCTTTCAATTCCATGCTTTACATCCTGCAGGTTTCCCCCCTTTATAAATAAGATTAACCCAATAAAAGAACTGCATGCCCCCGCAAGATAATGATTACCAGATTCAATGCTCAGCTGTTGCGAACGTTCCAGATACTCGATATTATATCTAATGGTTTTTTTCCAATGATTAACAAAGGTTCCAAAAACAAAGTAGACCCTTGCCTTTAGGCTGTTATCCTGAAATTTATCCGTATGCATTATTGCCAGTTTTCCAAACTGGTAGCTTGTATCATAATCATGAAAGCCTGCACTCATTGTTAGTGCATAATTGTTATAAACAAGTGCCGTCACGTCCATATCCCCGTATTTGAGTGTCAGTCGCAGTGCCCTCAGCATGAGAATGGTTGCCAGATTTTGATTGACATGGTAAGCAGGTGCGTTCATATTAATCAATGTTTGCATTAGTAATCGAGTATCTTTGTCTGTTACTGGCGGCAGCTCGAGTAAGTCCATATCCTTTTTGCGCTGAAGAGATAATTTAGTTATTACATACTCTCTGGCAACATCCAATTTCCCGGGGTCTTTCTTAAAATGCCAGTTAAATAACTGTAAAATCTCCAAGCCGGCATTCACAGCTTTTTCAACTTGGTGGATATGCGTATACAGTGTGATTTTTAAATTATATATACGAAGCTTTTCTTCATTGGATCTCGTATTCATAAGAATCTCATCAAATGTCAGCTCAGCATCGTCAAATAAGTGATTTAAGTATTGTGCTTCACCTAGGCCAGTCATGATTTTAAGTGTCATATCGTAGTGTTTCCATCTATCTTTTAAAAGCAATTCATATCCTTTACTGTAAAAATGCAAGGCTGCTTCTGTTGCAGCTCTTTCCTTTGCTCTCTCTCCTGCCATCCAATTCCATTCCGTCAAATTCATTTTTTGTTCTCTTGATAACAGCTCCCAACTATGATTTAAATGGTTCACGATCTCAAAAATATTTTCTTCAAGCTGGTTTTGATCATAATGATTCACAAGCTCCAAGCCTATATTCAAATGAAAAAATTCACGATTGTCATGGGGCAAATTCACATAAAAAGCCTGCTGTACTTTGTCATGTGAAAACATGTATGATGGTGGATGCGTTTCTAAAAAATATATATTCTCATTTGGATACACCCATTTGTAGCCTGCATCCATCGGCAGCACAAGCCCCTCTTTCAATCCATGCCAAAGAATGGACGCCAGTTCGTCAAAGCGCTTCCCGGAAATAGTTGAAAGTGACTTTAAATCGAATCGATTGCCAAAACAGGCAGCGAGCTGCAGTATCTTCTTTGTCTCCTTTGGCAGTTTATTAATCCTGTTCAATAAAAATTCCAGGATAGTATCTGAAATTGGAAGCTGGTTTAACTCTGTAAAATCAACCTGCCATTTTCCTTTATCCGGCTGAAATGTAATTATTTTTTCCTCATGTAATGATTGGAATAACTGTACAGTGAAAAATGGATTTCCTTCTGTAACCCGGTAAACTAAATCCCTGAGAAATACGGCATCTTTACTGGTAATGGCAAGTGTATCGTTTATCCATTCATTTATATGGGAATTATTCAGGTGGTCAATAGGGATTTGCTTCACCTCTATTCCTTTTTCTTTCAATAATTTCAGCATTCCGTCCAATGGATGGCCAACATGGATTTCATTGTTCCGATAAGCTCCTATAATGAAGACATGCTGATCTTCGGTATTGGAAGCTAAGTAATCAACTAAGTCAAGGGTAGCCTCGTCAGCCCATTGCAAGTCATCAAGAAATAAAACAAGCGGGTGCTCCTTTTGGGCGAATATCCCAATGAATTTCCTGACTGCATGACGAAATCGATTGTGTACCCCCTGAGGAGGTAAGGCTGCCATATCTGGCTGGGAGCCAATCAACCAGCTGATCTCGGGGATAAAGTTGGCAATAACACTTGTCTGGGAGCCTAATTCCAGCTTTATTGCCTCACTCCATTTTCGACGGCTCTCAGCCCCTTCTGATAAAATTTGTCTGATTAATTCTTGAAACGCATGAATTAGTGGAGCGTATGGTGTTTGTTTTTGTAGTTGGACGAATTTCCCTGAAATAAAATATCCCTTTTCACGAATTAATGGCTTATGTATTTCATTGACAAGTGCAGTCTTGCCAATTCCGGATGGACCGGGAATAAGTATGACTTCTGTTCCTTTTTGACGAACACGCTGGAAGCCATCCAATAACTGCTTTACTGCATTTTCTCTTCCATATAATTTACTTGGCTTTTCATACAATATCGCTTGATCCCCTTCTCTAATTTGAAAAGGGGTAATTTCACCAGCTGCATTCAATTGAGTAAGACATTTGTCCAAATCCGCTTTTAATCCATATAAACTTTGGTAGCGGGACTCAGGAATCTTTTCCAGCATATTCATAATAATATCTGCAACGATCGAAGGAATTTCCTGATTTAATTCATCAGGGCGCATTGGTTTTTTTGTCAAATGAGAATAAATCATTTCTGCCGGGTGTTTTTCCTGAAAAGGGGGGGTGCCTGTCAGCATTTCATAAAAAATAATTCCCAATGAATAAATATCTGTTCGATAGTCAAGTATCCTGTTCATGCGGCCGGTTTGTTCCGGAGACATATATGCAACGCTTTCCTTTATTTGAAATGGACTTATATTTGGATATTGGATTTCAGAGGAAAGTTTTGTTGATAGATGAAAACCTGTTATTTTTATTTCTGCTTTTTTTAAATTAAGTATTATATTTCTTGGATGGAGGGATTTATGTATGATGTCCTCCTGGTGGATGGAAGCAACGATACGGACAATATCAGCTGCTATTTTAAGAAAACTTTTTAAATCGAAGGAACTTGTTTTCAAATGATCTTCCAATGTCATACCTGAAAATAACTCGGTAACAAGCAAGGTCTCTTTCCCTTGTTTCTCCAGTCGTAAGGGCCGAAGAACATGATCAGCGGCCAGATCTCTTGTTACATGATACTCATGCACAATTTCCATATTGCTTTGTTCACTTTCCTCATGCACATGTTTAATCGCAACCACTTTGCCATCCTTCATTGATATTGCTTTATAGACTGTCGATAACTTATTCTCAATCAGCTTATCTGTTATACGATAACCGGGCAATGTTAACATGACAAGACTCCCCCTTAATTTGGTTTTAAAAACTTTATATAAGTTTTAATAAAACTTTAACTCTATTTATACTTAATCTATTATGCTTAAAACATCAGAAAGCATGGGGCTGCTAGGCCTTTTTTGTGAAGTCCTAGCACCGCAGCGGTACAATTTAAAGATACTTGCAATGATGCAGGCAAGAAAGCATTATACTTTCTCGTCTGCCAGGGGAATGGGGGAGATAATATTGGGTCAATTGAAACAATTTACTGAAAATCATACAAATAAGTATGATAAAGAATGGATTCATTTGATTTCACTTGCTAAAAAATATGGATTAAGCACGGAGGAAGTACGTAAACATTTAAATGGTGTCAAGGACGCAAACACTACGAATCGCCAATCTCGATAAATTTATAACCGATTCCCCGAATTGTTTCTATGAAGCGCGGGTGATCCGGGTCTGTTTCAATTTTCTTTCGGAGATTGCTTAAGTGAACCATTACCGTCCGATTGTCGCCAAAACTATTTTCACCCCAGATTAATTCAAACAAATGGTCTACACTGTACACCCGCTGCGGATTACGTGCCATTAAGCATAATAACTGGTACTCTTTCGCAGCCAGTTTTACCTTGCTTCCATTTACTATGACATCTGCACTATCTGTTTTAATAATTAATCCTGGAAATTCAAGTGTTGATTTTTCTTTTTTGACTGCGGGTGCTTTTACAGCTACAGGCGTAAGTATACGGTTTCTGCGTAAATGTGCCTTTACCTTCGCAGCGATTACGGACATGCTTGTAGATTTTGGAATATAATCATCCCCGCCGATTCCGAGTCCAAGTATTTTGTCCATATCATCATGCCTTGAGCTGAGAAAAAGTATCGGTATTTCTGTTTTCTTTCTAATTACCTGACAAAATTCATATCCATCCAAATTTGGCATCATCACGTCTAATAGAATTAAATCCGGATGTGCCTTTTCCACGGCTTGAAGCGCTTTTACCCCATCCTCTGCAGTGAAAACATGAAAACCTTGTTTCTTCAAATACAATTCCAGAACTTCCAACATGTCAGAATCATCATCAACAAGTAATATTTTTTCACTAGCCATCTTTTTAATTCACCCTCCTATCCATAGTTTTGACGAGTGACGCATCACTCCGTACAATTCATCCAGTTATACCGGATACTGTGAAAATCTATTTGAACATGTTTTTTAGAAAATTGTGCGGTTTCAAATGCTTATGCAGATTAAAGAAATAAAGATAAGTGTGATTGAAATTAAATATTCAGAGTTTATTAAAATGCTATGATTATTATACTATACTTGCATGTGTTTTTATATGAAAAAAATTTAGAAATCACAATGTTTTCAGATATATTTATTTTAAATCTACAGCAGCAATGATTGATTTGCATATTTTTATGATACAACTTCTTGAATTGTTTTTTAAAGGAAGGAAAATTTCTGTACAGTAAGTAAACCGTTATCACCGGCAGTGGTTGTGTTCATGGCAAAGGATACATCTTTTCATTCGGGTACTAAAACTTCTGTAGTATATCTGCTTAACCATCTATCTAATTGTAGTTCATAATGGGAAAGAGATTCACTTTCATTAAATATTCGTGTTTTAAGTGCTGGGAAAGCGAAAATACTATTCATGAGAGAAGCATTACTTTTGCCTGGCAGCAATCATTCTGAAATAATAATTATATAGTAAATAAAAGGAGTGCTTCCCAGTGAAAGTATTTGTAATTGGAGCAAATGGTCAAATTGGAAAACATATTGTGAGCATGCTGAAAGACAGCAAAGAACATACTGTAACAGCAATGGTTAGAAAAGAAGCGCAGGCAGAGGAGTTAAAACAAGCAGGTGTAGAAGCGGTCATTGCCAATTTAGAAGGAAGTGCCAATGCACTCCAGGAAGCAATGGCTGGAAGCGAAGCAGTTATTTTTACGGCAGGATCGGGCGCCAGCACCGGAGCGGATAAAACGATGTTAATAGATCTTGATGGGGCAATCAAATCGGTAGAAGCTGCCGAACAAGCTGGCGTGAAGCGTTTTGTAATGGTAAGTGCGCTTCAGGCACATAATAGAGAAAATTGGGGCGGAACACCAAGCCATTATTATGTAGCGAAACACTATGCGGACAGGGCCCTGATGAACAGCGGTCTAACATATACGATCGTGCGTCCGGGGGGCTTGCTGAATGAACCTGGAACGGGAAAGGTTACAGCGGCAGAAAATCTGGAAATGAAAACTATTCCACGTGAGGATGTAGCCCGAACTGTTATTGAAAGCCTCAATGAAAGCAATACGCATAATACAGCATTTGATCTTCTTTCTGGTGAAACGAAAATTGCAGATGCATTGAAAAATATATAAGTCCTGAAATGAAGGAAGAACCTCGTAATCAGTTGAGATTGCTTTCGGGGTTTTCTTTTTTAAAAGCTAAAAAAGTATAAGTTTTCCCCTGCCATGGTGTCTTGCAATATGGTATTTTTATAATTTCAGCCCCCACTCAATGAACGGTAAGAAATAGCATTCTTCGATTTCATAAGATAGTTGAGCAATATTCTCAACGCCTTGCAACTGCTAAAAATAGCATTGCACGTCGAATAGAATAATTCTAAACGCCCTGATGTATAAAGTATATCCATGTAGCCAATTCACGAAGTTCATTCACTAAAAGACGAGCGAATGTGAGTTTTTCTAACGACTGCATCCTCTCTACTTGATGCTGAAACAAATGAGAAATATCACCGAAACTGAGTATCCTCATTCATACATCTTTCAACAATCCCATCTTACAAACAAGATATAAGTTTTCTAAAAGTAACACTTTACAATGAAGGTAAATTTTTATATAGTATAGATACCTAATAATTCTAGGTAGGTGAGAAAATGTTTAATCGTGAACTTGTAAAAGGGAGCACGTCACTGCTTGTGCTGCAGCTCCTGAACGAGCGTGATATGTACGGTTATGAGCTGGTGAAAGAAATGGACCGCCGCAGCGAGCATAAACTTCAAGTGAAGGAAGGTACATTATATCCTGCGCTTCACAAAATGGAAAAACAGGAATATATTGAATGCTACTGGCAGAACAGGGAGAAGGGTCCAGCACGGAAATATTATCGTATTACAGCCCAGGGAAAAAAAATACTTGAAGAAAGAATATCAGAATGGTTCAGATACGTTCAAGTGATGAACAACTTGATCGAAAGAGGCGACACATGAGTGAAGGGGAAGAACAGTTTCTGCATGAATTAGATAAAGGAATCGGGAATCATCCCAATAAGCAGGATATTATGGCGGAATACGAAATGCATATTTATGATCTGCTGGAGGATGTGCAAATTGATGAAGAGAACATTTACCAGGAATTGACGGAAAGGCTCGGGACCCCAGAAAAACTTGCGGCATTGTGGAAGCAGGAAAAAGCGGTTACGCCAAATAAAATGCAGCTATTATTTGTTCTATGTAATATTGCTATATTTGCAGGAGGAACCTTGCTGACCATTGGCTATAATATTTTTGAATGGCAATGGCTGGAAGCATTATGGGCTATGCTGACGAATGCTACATCCATCATTATTATTGGTTATATCTTCTTTTGGGGACTATTGGGGTATGAAATAGGGAAAGCTTTTGGTGCCGGAGGATATAAACTGTTGAAAAAGACATTTTTATTTTCTATCATTCCGAATTTGGTTTTAATGTATTTAATTATTTTCAGGCTTATTCCATATACGTGGTTCGGTCCGTTATTAAGTGTTCGTTTTATTATGGTGTGTATTATATGCACGGCAGTTCTATATCCGGTAAGCTGGCTTGGCTATAAATGGGGAAAAAGAGCTTCCGTTTAACAGAGTTTGTGCGTGCTTATTATTTAAAGGTATTTTTTTGTCTATATACATAGAATAACTATGTATATAGAATTACATAGTATAGGGGGAGGATAACCAATGGAAATACAAGTAAGGCCAAAAGATTGGCTGTTTTTACTTGTTTGTCTCGGACTGGGTTTGCTGGGAGAATTAAGTTTTTTCCATGGAAGAATTGGCGTGTCTTACCTTGTATTTATAGCAGGTTTTTACTTGGTTCTATTTCTTCGTTTCCGTTTCGTTTTTCACCACCGGAGAATTGGTTTATTATTGATGGCCGCCATTTGGATTCTGGCGGGGAGCTATTTATTTTATGACAGTGTACTTTTTTATCAGCTTAACATATTGATCATACCAGTACTGGTCTTTTTTCATATTGTATTGATCACCGCGCCGAAACAGCTGAATTGGAGCAGACCGGAGTTCCTCCTTTTATTAACAGCTAAATTACGCCAAGGGCTGCAGTATGTCTCGTCATTTTGTAAATTTTGTCTTCAAAAGTTATTTAAAAATATAACAGATCAAAGGGCGAAAACAATAAAGCATATTTTAATCGGGTTGGTAATCGGAATTCCTTTGCTGCTCGTGATTACTGGTCTATTAATGTCAGCTGATGCTGTTTTCCAGGAAGTGATGTTACGGCTGCCGGAATTTATATTACAGTTTAATTTTATCGAAGGGATATTTCGGGTTATAGTTGTGGTTTTTCTTACTTTCTTGTTCTTTGGCATCTTCCAGGTATTGCAGAGAAGTTCAAAATTGGAAGAGCGGCTTAATCAGGAAAAAAAGAATATTCATTGGGATAGCGTTATTGCTATAACTATTTTAGTAATGCTTAATGCAATGTATGTTTTGTTTGCAGCCATTCAATTTACGTATTTTTTCAGTGATGGGCTGCAGGATGGTTTTACTTATGCAGAATATGCGAGAAGGGGATTCTTTGAGCTGCTTTTTGTGACAGTCATTAATTGGACATTGTTAATATGTTTCCTGAAATTAGTGAAGGACGAACGAAATAGTATAAAGATGACCTTGAAAATAATGTATTCCCTGCTGATCATTGTAAGTGGTGTAATACTGCTTTCGGCGTATCAGCGTTTAAGTCTTTACCAAGCAGCTTACGGGTTTACATTAGATCGTATTCTGGCAGATGGATTTATGATATTTCTAATGGTGGTTTTTGCATATACTTTTATTCGGGTGTGGATTGAACGATTGTCGCTGCTTCATTTCTATCTTATTGCAGGAGTAGCTTTTTATACCATATTGAATGCAGTCCATGTCGAGCAAATTATTGTTGATCATAATTTGGAGCGGTATGAAGAGACAGGGAAAATAGATGTTCATTATTTAAATTCCCTTTCTTATACCGGATTGGAAGGCTTGATAGAGCTGTATGAAAAAGAACCGGCTTTTCCGGAATTAGAAAATATTTTAAAACATCGGAAAGCACAAATAGAACTTTTGGAACAAGACACATGGCCATCTTTTAATTTTACAAGAGAAACTGTAACTGAAAAATTAAAGGATCTTGATTTAACAAGATAAACTTTTTAGCTTGCAGAAGTGTAACTATAGTCATCAATTAAAATGACCGGTCCAAGTTTTTTTATAAACTCATTTTGGAGGGATGCTTCATGCGTAACTTAAAGCATATTGCAATTATTATGGACGGAAATGGAAGATGGGGAAAAGAGCGTGGACTCACAAGAAGTCAGGGACATTATGCAGGGGCACAAGCCATGGAAAAAATTATTGATGCAAGCATTGAACTAGATATAAAAATCCTTACACTTTACGCATTTTCTTCCGAGAATTGGTCAAGGCCCAAAGGTGAAGTGAGTTATCTCATGAATTTACCTGTGAAATACTTAAAGCAAAAATTGCCGGGATTTACAAAAAGAAATATTAAAATACAGGTTACCGGAAATATCGATGCACTACCGGAGTCCACGAATAAAGCACTTCAAAAATCGGTCAGGGAAACAGAAAATAATGATGGGCTGATCGTTAATTTTGCTTTTAATTATGGAGGAAGAGATGATATTTTGCAGGCTGTTCGGAAAGTTATGTATGAAGTTGAGCAAAATAACATGAGATTGGATCATGTGGATGAGGCATTATTTCAGCAATATTTGTATACAAAGGAGCTGCCGGATCCGGACCTTGTGATAAGAACCGGCGGAGAGAAGCGAATCAGTAATTTCCTGTTATGGCAATGTTCGCTATCAGAACTTTATTTCAGTGATGTGTATTTTCCTGATTTTAATCGTGATTTATTGAAGAAGGCAGTGCACGAGGTGCAGGAACGGGGAGATATTCATCACATATCCTAGTTGGGGCGGAAAAGGGAAAATATGATGTGACATGAAAATAAATGCAAAGGGATTGGGAAATGAAATTAAAAATATGTGTTGTGCTGTTTTCTTTGTTTATTTTAGTTGGTTGTTCTGCAAAATCAGCTGAACAACATGGTAGTGGTGTTTCAGTTGAAATGAGTGATTCAACAGACATGAAGCATATCACTTTAAATATGTATGCGAATGGATCAGAAGTGTTTAGCGAAAATGTTATAAATGCAGATCAAAGCACTTTTAACAAGGGAGAAATAGTATGGTTTGATGTAACATTGGATGCAGCGGTAAATGAAACGCTTGAATTAACATTAGAATATAGTGAAAATATAGATGGGACGGCATCGAAAATGACTAACAAAATAGATGTATCTGAAGCCGGGAAATGGATGAATATGAAGTTTAGTGAAGATTATCAACTAATATTGAAAGATATGGAATGAATATCAGCCGGAAACTCATGGGTCTAATAGGTCTAAACAGGAAAGTTACAGATAAAACAGCAGTTGAGATTTACTACGGCATTATTTGCAGTTGGGTTAGGCGGCAGAAAATCTGAATGGGCTCTTGTCATTTAAAATATACATCTGCTGAAATGCCGAGCAGATGTGTTATTTTTAATGTATAATGGGTTCATATTTATTCAGGGAGAGGCTTCGGGTGGTTAAGGCAATAAATATAATTGTCCAAATAGGAATTTTATATGTTTTATTTTTAATTGGGGAATGGATTGCGGATATATTTAATCTGCTTATCCCGGGCAGTGTTATTGGAATGATCCTTCTGCTTGGCTTGCTGTTTATTAGAGGGGTGAAGCTGGAATGGATAGAGCAGGGGGCCGGTTTTATGGTTCGGCATCTCACTTTCTTTTTTATCCCGGCAACCGTAGGAATCATGCAATACTATGATGTTTTTGCGGGAAAAGGATTGTTACTTGTTATTATTGTTCTTATCAGCACCATTCTAGTCATGATAGTCTCAGGACTGATGGGACAGCAGATTTGGCAGCGGATGCAGCACAGGGATGGTTCTTCTGTTGCATATAAGGAGGACCAGGAATAATGAATATGGTTACAGGAATACTGGCGATCATCTTGACGGTTGCTGTTTATTTTGCTGCAAGAAGTATACACAGAAAATTCACCAGCCCATTTACGATACCTATTTTTCTATCAACGATATTTATTATTATTATATTAATAGTTTTTCAGGTTCCTTATGAGACATTCATGATTGGCGGAGGGTGGATTAATCAACTGCTTGGACCTGCTGTAGTGGCGCTGGCTTATCCGCTGTATTTGCAGCGGCGGACTTTGATCAAAATGGCAGCCCCCTTGCTGATTGGTATAACTGCTGGTGCTGTTGTTGGTGTTGTCTCCGGTTTGTTATTGGCAAAGCGGGCAGGATTTGAGGAAGCTATTTTGTATTCCATAACAACCAAATCAGTGACAATTCCAGTGGCCATGGCTGTAACCGAAACACTGGGAGGCATCACTTCATTGGCTGCAGTATTTGTAATGATTGCTGGCATCGGGGGAGTGCTGATGCAAAAATCTGTATTTCAGCTGTTTCGTTTGCAAACCCATATCGGTCGCGGGATTGGTTTAGGGAGCGGTTCTCATGCTATTGGGACAGCAGAGGCAATGGAAAATAGTCAATTGGAAGGTTCAATCAGTACCATTGCGATGGTGATCAGTGCCGTAGTGGTTTCTTTGATTACACCGGGACTGGTTTCCTGGCTGCTGTAAAATACAAAAGCTCCTGGGAAACAGGAGCTATAATAAATATACTATTAATGCCGTTTATTCAGCCATAACACACCGCTTTTTGCCACTCTTGGAAGCAGACCGGTCATCGGTTTTTGCATCATATTGCCAAAACCATCTGATTTTCCCAGGGAGCCCAGCGTTCCTTTCAGCTTTATTTTTCCGGGGTTTTTCGGCTGCTTACCTTTTAAAACATCAAAAAGTATCTCACCAAGCTGTTCACCCTGCTGCCCGGCTAATTGCGCACTTGGAGAAAACTCCGAAGAGGCACAATCGCCCAAAACATAGACATTCTGTTTTTCAGGAACCTGATAAAGTTCATTCAAAATGATCTTTTCCTGCTCATCCTTTGCAAATGGCAGCTCCCTTACCAGGTAATTCGGTCTTACAACTGCAGTCCA
>Ga0079225_10002007_pt1 | contig 11611 bp, 11 predicted proteins | sample Poulit2012_FD_76344 | JGI IMG/M metagenome (GOLD analysis project Ga0079225, IMG submission 76344) | Agricultural soil microbial communities from Georgia to study Nitrogen management - Poultry litter 2012 | ecosystem: Environmental > Terrestrial > Soil > Agricultural land | place: USA: Georgia...
AAGTCGTCGATTTGACGAATAAATTACAACAAATCGTCCACTAAGGGCGAAAACATAACGAATGTAGCGATAAATACGTGTCATTTTCATTTGTCACAAAACACGACAGAATGTGCTCGTGTATGAAAGGCAACAATAGTAAATGACGCTATCAATTTATCGCTTTTATATCGTTTATCGTCCGTAAACGGTGATTTATATGGATGAACGTTCGAAAAAAATGTGTACATGTAAGCCATTTAATTCAAATAAATTTATCCGTTCACGTGATTTACATACTATTTTAAGCTATAATTAAAAAGAAACTTTACTCTAACTTTTCAAAAGGAGGAAAACAATTTGCTCTCTATTTACGTAGCCGTTTTTCTTCCATTTCTCGTCGCTAGTCTCGTTTTACTCCTTTTACAACGACGTAAAATGAAACGTCACCTCGGTTGGTTTATACTACCAGTCCCGATCATCTTATTTATATTATTATGTGGTAAAGTTGCCGCGGTTAAAAGTGGTGCCACATTTTCTTATACTTGGACGTGGATCCCTACATACGCTATCCAGTTACTCACTTATGTAGATGGTTTAAGTTTGCTCTTTGCACTTTTAATTACTGGAATCGGTATATTAGTCATTTTATATTCCATCTACTATTTATCGACTGATCAAGCATTAACACATTTTTATATATACATTCTCCTATTTATGGGGAGTATGCTCGGCATCGTCTTTTCGAACCATTTGCTTACTTTGTACGTCTTTTGGGAATTGACGAGTATTTCCTCTTTTTTATTAATTGCTTATTGGTATCAGCGAAAAGGATCACGTTATGGTGCGAAAAAGTCGCTTATCATTACCGTCTTTGGTGGATTTGCGATGCTCGCTGCTTTTTTAATGATTTATACGATCACCGGTACGTTTAACATTCAAGAAGTCATTGGAGCGGCACATCTTTTAAAAGAACACGAACTATTTATTCCTGTGATCGTTTTACTTTTATTAGGTGCTTTTACGAAATCGGCACAGTTTCCATTTCATATATGGTTGCCAGATGCGATGGAGGCACCGACGCCAATTAGTGCATATTTGCACTCAGCAACGATGGTAAAAGCCGGCATCTATTTAGTCGCACGCTTTACACCTGTATTCGGTGGCAGTCTCGTTTGGTTTTGGGCAATTACTGCGATTGGACTGATGACCCTCTTATGGGGATCATTCACAGCAATCCGCCAAACGGATTTAAAAGCATTGTTAGCTTATTCGACAGTTAGTCAGCTCGGACTTATTATGTCGCTATTTGGCATCGGTTCCTTATCACTCCATCCGAACGTCCAGTTAGAACCGTTCATCTATACACATGCTGTGTTCGCTGCATTATTTCACTTAGTGAACCATTCGACATTTAAAGGTAGTTTATTTATGGTAATCGGTATTATCGACTACCAACTTGGAACACGTGACTTACGACGACTCGGTGGGCTTATTGCACTAATGCCCATCTCTTTTACCGTTGCGTTAATCGGCAGTTTTTCCATGGCGGGACTGCCACCATTCAACGGCTTTTTAAGTAAGGAAATGTTTTTTACGGCAGTTTTACACGTTGCTGAACTCGATCTTTTTTCATACGAAGCGATTACAACATTCATTCCTATCGTCGCTTGGATTGCTAGTATATTTACGTTCGTTTATAGTATGATGATCGTCTGGCAAGCGTTTACAGGAAAGCGTGTTGACGTAGAAACAGCGGGGGAAGCACAAGAGCCAAAAGTAGGCATGCTCATACCGCCAATTACGTTAGCGACATTCGTCGTTTTAATTTTCTTTTTCCCAAACGTATTAGGCGACTACATATTGAAGCCTGCTGTATCCAGTGTTTATCCAAATGTCTCATTCGATATGATCGAACGTATTACCCATTGGCATGGATTTAATAAAGAGCTATGGATGACGATCGGTATCGTTATTATTGGAACGATCCTTTACCGTTTTCGAAACGTATTGAATAAAATATTTATTTTGTTTCCAGAAAATATGTCTTTTAACACGGTATATAACGTCATGATAGCGAAAAGCGATCAACTTGCATGGAACGTCACAAGTCGTTATATGACAGGGTATTTACGTCATTATTTTATCTATATATTTCTCTTTTTCGCCTTACTCGTTAGTGCACTTCTTTTTGCATTACAGGCACAAGACGTTACATTAGGTGGCAATAAAGTAATTACCGTTTTCGACTGGCTACTCGCCATTTCGATCATCATTGCAGGAGTTACGATCGTCATCGCACGAACTCGGTTAACGGCTATTTTGATTAACGGGTATATCGGTTTTGCCATCGCGATGTTTTTCGTTATTTTTCGTGCACCTGATTTAGCTCTGACACAGTTAATCGTTGAAACAGTCACAACGGCATTATTTTTACTTTGCTTTTACTTTTTACCGAAGTGGGAATTGCCAAAACTAAAACGAGCTTTCGATATTCGGGCACTCATTATTTCAATACTCGTCGGCACGACATTTACACTCGTCGCTTTATCGGTGCACAACAATCGTCATTTTACATCGATTTCAACTTTCTTTGAAGATGCAAAACAGTTAACGGGTGGAGAAAATATCGTTAACACGATTTTAGCTGACTTTCGTGCATTCGATACGATGCTTGAAGTAATTGTTCTTTTTATCGCTGGAATCGGAGTTTTGACGTTAATTAAATATAGTACGAACAAAGGGGCGGACAAACTTGAAGATTAATGAAGTCATTTTACAATCGATTTCAAAAATTGTCGTATTCATCATTTTAACGTTAGCCCTTTATTTGTTTTTTTCTGGCCATAATGCGCCTGGTGGCGGATTTATCGGTGGTCTCGTACTCGCTTCTGCGTTCGTCTTATTATTATTAGCCTTCGATATAGAAACAGTACGAGCAGGAATTCCGATCAACTTTTCGATTTTGAGTGCCTGTGGGGCGTTTATCGTCATCGCCGCGGGAATAGGAGCTGTTCTCTTCGGTGAACCGTTTTTACGACAAGCGTTTTTCCATATGCATTTACCTTTGTTCGGAACGGTAGAGTTAACGACTGTGACGATTTTTGAAATTGGTGTTGCTCTGACCGTAGTCGGTGTCGTTGTAACAATCATTTTAAGCATTAGTGAGGATGTGTAACAGATGGAAACGTTAATGATTATCGTATCTGGAGTATTAGTGACGGTAGCAACTTATTTATTGTTAACGAAAAATTTAATGCGCATTATACTCGGTGCTGCAGTCCTAACGCACGCTGTTCATTTATTAATTATGGCAATGGGTGGCTTTTCCGGTAATGCAGTCCCGATAATTCGTCGTCCCGGTGAAACGTATGTAGATGCGTTACCGCAAGCGTTAATTTTAACGTCGATCGTTATAAACTTTGCTGTCACTGCTTTTTTTCTCGTACTTGCTTATAAAGTATATAACCGGACGAAAACGGACGATTTAAATAACATGCGAGGGATTCATCATGAATAATGCGGTTGTTTTTCCGATGGTCATACCGCTAATAACCGGGGTTCTACTCGTTTTTTTACAAGCTCATTTACGTTTACAACGAATTGTTTCTACGTTGGCGCTAAGTATAAATATTGGACTGTCGTTTTATTTGTTGCAAATCGTGCGAACAGCCGGTATTCAAACGCTTCATTTCGGTGGTTGGGAAGCGCCATTCGGTATATCGTTCGTAGCCGATTCGTTCGCATTGCTACTCGTCTGTACAGCGAATATCGTTACATTGTTGTGTACGTTATATGCATTTCGAACGATACGTGAACGGCGAGAGCGCCTTTACTTTCATGCACTTGTACAATTTTTACTCGCCGGTGTGAACGGATCGTTTTTAACAGGAGATATATTTAACCTATTCGTTACATTTGAGGTGATGCTTCTTGCTTCTTATGCATTAATTACGCTAGGTGCTTCCGAACGTCAATTGAAAGAGTCGGTCAAATATATTGCGATTAATGTCGTTTCGTCCTCGTTTTTTTTAATTGCAATCGCCTATTTGTACGGGTTACTCGGTACGTTAAATATGGCTCATTTATCCGTACGAATTGAAGAAGTTGGACAGACACCACTCATTACAGTCGTAAGCATCGTATTTTTAATTGTTTTCAGTTTAAAAAGTGCGCTCCTACTATACCAATGGCTTCCCGGTTCTTACAGTACACCACCTACAGCGATCGCCGCCCTATTTGGTGCGCTATTAACGAAAGTTGGAGTTTATGCGCTTTTTCGTACATTTTCTTTATTGTTCTATCATGAACAGCAAATAACACACGTCATTATCGGTGTGATGGCCGGTGTAACGCTAGTCGGTGGAAGTATGGGTGCTCTTGCATATACGAACATTCGCCAAGTAGTTTCCTATAATGTCGTCATTGCGATCGGCTTTATGTTAGTCGGCTTAGCTCTTTTATCGACTAATGCAATGGAAGGGGCCATTTATTATTTAGTACACGATATGTTCGTAAAAGCCCTTCTATTTTTACTTGCCGGAACGATGATTTATGTAACGAGTTCCGACAAAATGGATGAAATAAGTGGGCTCATTCGAAACTATCCGGTACTTGGTTGGATGTTTTTTATTACGATTTTATCACTCGCAGGTATTCCGCCATTAAGTGGATTTATCGGAAAAGTGCTAATTGGTATTGATGCGATCGAACAACGAGCGTATATTTTACTAGCGCTTAGCTTTTTATCGAGTTTAATCGTTCTTTATACGTTAATTCGTGTTTTCATGAACTGTTTTTGGGGAGAGACGATTATTAGTGAGGAAGATGAAGTTACCTTACCTAAAAGCATACTTGCACCGAGCATCGTTCTCGTCATTATTACGTTCATTCTCGGAATCGGAGTCGAAGGAATAGCACCGTACGTGACAGATGCAGCGGAAACGCTCCTTCATCCTAATATTTATATCGACGCCGTCTTAAGTAAATAGAGTGCATGGAGGGTATGCACATGGCAGCACAGTTTTTACTAAATTTATTCATTATGGCTTTATGGGTTTTATTAAAAGATGAAGACGTTCTACGTTTACAAACGATTGCTACAGGATTTATAATCGGTAGCTTTATCGTTTGGCTTATGCGCCGTTTTTTCGGTGGACATTATTATTTACGGCGAGTCGTCGCCATTGTCCAACTCATCCTTATTTTCATTTCTGAAATTGCAAAATCAAGTGTCGTCGTTATTAAACATATTTTAAGCCCAAAAATTAATATTGAGCCAGGAATTTTTGCATATAAAACTATTTTAACGAGCGATTGGGAAGTGACGACCCTTGCACTCCTACTAACGTTAACTCCGGGCTCTGTCGTCATGGAAGTAAATGAAACAGGGGACACATTTTACATTCATGCAATGGATATTAAACGATATAAAGGGGATTTAGAAAGGTCATTAAAAGTGTTCGAGAAAGCAATTATGGAGGTGTCGAGATGATTGATGTCATGTTAATGGTTTCATTTATTTTGTTCGGCATCGCAATTGTCATTACATTCATTCGTATATTAATCGGTCCGTCGTTTCCCGATCGTGTGATCGCGATGGATGTCGTCGGCGTCAATCTAATCTCGGCGATTGCGATTATTTCGTTACTTTATAAGACAAAAGCATTTTTCGACGTCATTTTAGTCCTCGGAATTATTGCTTTTATTAGTACGATTTCGTTTTCGAAGTTCCTTGAAGGTGGGATGATCATTGAACGTAAGCGAGATTTATGAGTTTATCGGTGCGTTACTCATTTTATTAGGTAGTATTATGAGCGTCATTAGTGCAATCGGTATTATTAGATTCCGTGATATATATTCACGAGCGCATGCTGCGACGAAGACGACGACTGTTGCTGTACTCATTACCTTACTCGGTGTCTTTATATACGTTTGGCTTGGCGAATCACACATGAGCGTACGCTTATTACTCGGGATTGTGTTCGTTTTTATGACTGCACCAGTTTCAGGTCATCTCGTCTTACGTGCGGCATACCGATCGAATGTAAAAATGGCAGAAGAAACAGCAGAAGACGAGCTTTACCCCGCTTTGTACGGGAAAAAGGAACTTTCCTCTGCTGAAGATGAAGTCAATCATTAAACTACTTTCTAACGTTGTGTAACAAAAGTATCGGGCTTATTGCTTCATCTGTTTACTACGAAGTTGCCCACACGCAGCATCGATGTCCGTCCCTTGTTCTTGACGTACCCCAGATGGTATCCCACGAGCTTGTAATGTTTTAACAAATTGGTCAATTGCTTCATTCGTACTTCGTTCATAATGAATATGTTCGCTTACCGGATTGTACGGAATTAAGTTAACGTACGATAAATGGCGTTTATCACGTAACAGTTTCGCAAGTTGTAAAGCATGTTGTTTCGTATCGTTTATATTTTTTAACAAAATGTATTCGAACGTAATGCGGCGATTGTTTTTTTGTAAATAATAATCGACAGCATCCATAAGTTCGTCAATCGGAAATGCGCGGTTAATTTTCATAATTTGCGTACGTAATTCATCGTTTGGCGCATGAAGAGAGATGGCTAAGTTTACTTGTAATGGTAAATCAGCAAACTCGTATATTTTGTGCGCTAATCCACTCGTTGAAACGGTAATATGACGCGCACCGATCGACAATCCTTTTTGGTCGTTTACGATATAAAGAAAGTCTACGACATTTTCAAAGTTGTCTAACGGTTCACCGATTCCCATCACGACGATATGACTGACTCGTTCATTACGCTTTCGTGTATCGAGAAACTGTTGCACGTGAACGATTTGTTCGACGATTTCACCCGTTGTTAAATCGCGGTCTTTCTTTAATAAGCCACTTGCGCAAAAAGAGCAACCGATGTTACAACCTACTTGCGTCGTCACACAAATTGAATAGCCATATTCATGGTTCATTAATACCGTTTCAATTAAATTTCCGTCTATTAATTTAAATAAAAACTTTATCGTACCATCCTCAGACTGTTGCTTTATTTCCCGCTTTAACGTTTGGATCGTAAAGTTATCTTGTAACAATTCGATCGTTCGTTTATTTACATTATGCATATCGCTAAACTTCGTAATCCGCTTTTTATATAACCAATGCCATACTTGATCTGCGCGAAATCTTTTTTCACCTGCATCAATGAGCCAGTTTTCTAACTGTTCGTACGTAAGACTATATATAGATTGATTCATGTAGAGACCTCATTTTTTTATCGTATTTTCGTCTATCCTATCATAACAAAAAAGACCTGAACAAGGAAATGTTCGTTCAGATCTCTTCTCCAACTTCTTCTATAACTTGTTCAATATCATGATTCGGTAAAATTAACACTTCAACACGACGGTTAATTGCTCGATTTTCGGCGTTCGTATTCTGTACTACAGGACGATACTCACCGTAGCCGCGTGCACTAAACCATTTCGGTTCAATTTCCGAATCATCTAATAATAAATACATAAATTGAATCGCCCGCATCGTGCTTAGTTCCCAATTAGAAGCGAACTCTTCGTTATGGATCGGAACATTGTCTGTATGACCGTTTACGACGATTTCATGGGGTGGATCCGTATCTAAAAACGAGGCGATTTCTTTTGCAATTTCAATTCCTTCCTCTTTTACTTGTGCGCTTCCCGAATCGAACGTAATATCTGTGCGCACCGTAACGAGTAAACCTTCGGATGTTAATTTCGTTCCTAACGTTTCAGTTAAACTATTCGTCGTTATATATTCCTCAATATTTTCTTGCATGTGCAAAAGTTCTTCATATTCTTCTAAACCTAGCTTATCAAGTTCCGCTTCACTTTTTTTATCTTCTTCTTTTTCATCTTCTTCATCCGTATCATCGATCGGTTGTACCGGCTTTTCTTCCGGCACGATGGAAACACCGTCATCGATCACACCAGCGCCACTCGTAAATTCTGTCTGAAAAATATATGCTAACTGTTCGAACTTTTTGATATCAATTTCACTCATTGCAAATAAAATGACGAATAAAGCTAAAAGTAACGTAAGCATGTCCGCATAAGGAAGTAACCAGGAGTCATCAATTTTCGATTCTTTTCGTTTATCCCTCTGCTTCTTCGGCAACGGCACCTTCCTCCTGTCTAACAGGTTCTTTTTCCATTTGTGCTATTTCACGCGTCGATAAATACGAGTTTAATTTATCACGAATTACTGCAGGCGATTCACCCGCGGTAATCGATAAAATACCTTCTACCATAATTTCCTTAATGCGTACTTCTTCTTTCGACTTTTCTTTCAATTTATTGGCAAATGGGTGCCATAAAACGTAACCGGTAAAAATCCCGAGAAGCGTCGCAATAAACGCAGCGGAAATCGCTGGTCCGAGAACGTCTATATTTTCTAAATTTCCAAGTGCTGCAATTAATCCGACAACAGCACCTAGTACCCCTAACGTCGGTGCATATGTACCAGCTTGTGAAAAAACTTGCGCACCTTCTGCATGACGATCTTCCATCGCTGTTATTTTTTCCAATAATACGTCCCGGATAAAATCAGGGTTTTGCCCGTCAACAGCCATCTGTATACCTGATTTTAAAAATGGATCATCTACTTCATCTAACTTCCCCTCTAAAGAAAGTAACCCTTCACGGCGGGTTTGTTCCGACCATTGTTCAAATAAACGAATTAACTCACCGATATTAACTGTTTCCTTGTTAGTAAAGATGACACGAAGTAATTGTGGAACATTTTTAATAACTCGTGTTGGGAAAGCAATTAAAACAGATGCTGCTGTTCCCACGAGAATAATTAATATCGCCGCTGGGTTTACTAGCGCTGCTACGGGAACCCCTTTCATGACCATTCCTATTCCTACCGCTACAACCCCGAGAAACAAACCGATTATCGATGTCCTATCCAATTTCGTACCCCCTAATATTTGCCAAAGTAATATGCTATAGTTAATGTCATTCTACTCTATAATATCGGCACAAATGATCAGGTATTAAGTCTCGACATATTACGCCTATTTATTTGCACGTTAAACGATCCATTGAACAAAATATAGTAACAATTTGCTAGTTAATGTAAATTGCTACATATTTACGTATATTAAATTTTGTACTCTGCTTTAAAGATTGGCCTATACAGACGTTTATAAGATGATTGATTAATTGACTTAAGTACGATATAAGTAGAGGTGTTCACCTTTATATTTTACGATTTCTTTTATCATTAGTTTATTTTAATTAAACTTATTTTACAATGTATATGTCATGAAAGAAGGCTGTATATGGGGAAAGATTCTGTTACATCTATCCACAAAAAAGACACAACTGAATATCGCACGGTTTATTCCATTTTATTAATCATTAGTATATGTCATTTGTTAAACGATTCACTTCAGGCTGTCATTCCAGCAATGTTTCCTATTTTAGAACAATCATTAGGACTAACATTTACACAACTCGGATTCATCGCATTTACATTAAATATGACTTCATCCGTTATGCAACCGGTCGTCGGGTTAATCACAGACAAGCGACCAATGCCGTATGCACTACCAATTGGACTTACGAGTAGTATGCTCGGGATGTTCGGCTTAGCCTTTGCCTCTAATTTCATAACGATTTTAATTGCTGTTTTTTTCATCGGAATTGGCTCAGCAACCTTTCATCCAGAGGGCTCACGCGTCGCTTATTTGGCAGCAGGAACACGGCGAGGATTCGCCCAAAGTATTTATCAAGTCGGTGGCAATGCTGGTCAATCACTTGCTCCCGTAATAACGGCTCTCGTACTCGTTCCTCTCGGTCAATTCGGTGCGATCTGGTTTACGTTTGTCGCAGGAATTTCCGTTATTTTGTTGCTCTACATCGCTCATTGGTATCGGAAGACGGAAAGTGAAAAGAAAAAACATGAACAGAAAAATGGAATCATCACATATAAACGACTTGTCTCGAAAAAAGTAATTGCTAATGCGATCATTATTTTACTACTACTTTCATTCGCTCGTTCGTGGTATCAAAGTGCAATCGCTAATTTTTATGCCTTTTACGTTATCCAATCGTACGGCATCACCATTGCAAAAGCACAAATTTATACGTTTTCTTTTTTACTTATGGGAGCGATCGGTACGTTTTTCGGAGGACCGTTTGCAGATCGATTCGGAAAACGAGCAATCATTATTTTTTCGATTGTCGCACCGACACCTTTAGCCATTTTACTACCATTTATGAATGAACTCATTGCGATCGTTTTGCTCTGTTTTATCGGATTGTTCCTCATGTCAGGGTTTTCCGTCTCTGTCGTATACGCACAAGAACTAATTCCAGGGAAAGTAGGAACGATGTCGGGATTAATTGTCGGTCTCGCTTTCGGTATGGGGGCAATCGGGGCAGTTTTTCTAGGATCACTTATCGATTGGATCGGTCTTTTTGCTACGATTGTCATCGTCTCCTTTTTACCTATACTCGGCTTTATCGCGTTCTTTTTACCGAAAGATCATGAAATACAATCGATGTATAAACGAATAATTTCTTCTTGACATACAATTTCCTAGTTTTTTCTATTTTTATTTGTTACTCTTAAAAAGGCAATAATTTTAATTTGCTAAAAGCTAGCGGAGGTTTTTTCATGAAAAGGTTAGTCATTTTAGGTGGAGGCTATGGTGGTATTAAAGTTTTAACCGGATTAATCAATGCACAGTTGCCGGACGATGTACAAATTACACTCGTCGACAAAAACCCGTATCATTCATATAAAACGGAGTTTCATACGATTGTCGCTGGAACAGCTGCAGAGGTCGATGTTCGTGCTCCTTTTCCGAAGCATGAGCAAGTTAAATACGAATTTGGTACAGTACGTTCCATCGATTATGAAAGAAATAAGATTTACTTTTCTGATAAGAGTACTATTTTATCGTTCGATTATTTAGTTATTGCACTCGGATGTGAAGATGCATATCACGGTATTGAGGGTGCGGAACAATATACTGAAAGTGTACAGAGCTTTTCAAAAGCACGACATGCAGCACTTGCAGTCGGTAATTTAAAAGCGTACGGAAAAGTATCTGTCGTTGGTGCCGGCCTAAGTGGAATTGAAGTTGCATCAGAAATTAGGGAAAGCCGGCCAGATTTAAACATACGATTACTCGACCGTGGCGGTTCCGTATTAAGTTCTTTTGATCCAAAAATTCAAACACACGTTGCTGATTGGTTCGTAAAAAATGACGTGGAAGTCCTCCACTATGCTAACGTTGAATATGTGGAAAAAGACGGTGTTTGTAACAACGGGATTTGTTACGTAAATGACGTTACGATATGGACTGCCGGAGTACAACCACATCATATTGTGCGAGAACTTCCGTTTAAAAAAGATAAGTATAATAAAGTCATCGTCAATAAGTTTTTCCAGGTGGAACAAGTTTCGCACATATACGTCATCGGTGACAATGCTTCATCTGATCACTCACCGAGTGGACAGCTAGCTGGACAACAAGGGGAACAAGTAGCGACAATCTTAGCGGATATATTGAATGGAAGAGAACCGAAAGAACCGAAAGAAATTCGTTTACGGGGAACGCTCGGCTCACTAGGGAAATCCGATGGATTTGGCAGCATGTTTTCTCAATC
>Ga0079225_10002009_pt1 | contig 11606 bp, 11 predicted proteins | sample Poulit2012_FD_76344 | JGI IMG/M metagenome (GOLD analysis project Ga0079225, IMG submission 76344) | Agricultural soil microbial communities from Georgia to study Nitrogen management - Poultry litter 2012 | ecosystem: Environmental > Terrestrial > Soil > Agricultural land | place: USA: Georgia...
AAAACCGGGGTTTCATCTCACATATTGAGACAAAACCCCGGTTTTTCAACTTGCTGTGTCTGGAGTTACAAAACTAGTGAGATAAAAACCAGGCAAGTATTTCCAGACAAAGACCTGTGCGAACGCCTAGTTATCGCTAATTTCAACCTCAGCGATCAAGTCATCCCACGTGTGGTTAGGGGCGTTGCCGCCTCCACCGACTCGAACCTCAGGCTCCATAACTACTTCTAATTCGCTGGTCTCAGATGGAATCTCGAATACCACGTTGTCTTTAAACGGCGGCTTTTCGTTATTCGTCGGATAGACCGTGTCGCCGTCTTCTAGCTCCACATAAATCTTGGTTTCATCAAAAGTTGTGGACTCAGTTTTCGCCCAATCGACCTCAACGGAGAGGTAGATCTGGTCACCCGAAGGCCAGCCGTCGCCACCATCGGAGCGGTCAAGCCACGGCACGATGAATGCATCCGCCACGTTGCCAGAGATCCGATCGTCACCGGTGGCCCAGGCTTCAAAGGTCTCGCTAATCTCATCGGCGCTGGTGACTTCCGCGTCTTTATCGTGCACCTGATACACCTGCTCAACGTCGCTGCTGAGGCGTTCACCAGTCACGAGACTCAGCGACTGAAACTTGTCGTCCGTCTCAACTTCGAGAGATACAGAGTCCTCAGAACTGTCTTCCGGCATGCTGGCAATGAGCGTCCCCTGGTTGCGAGCTCCATCATCGGTGTTAAAAACAGCGTCTGACTCTGAGTTGCCCAGCATTAAACGTGCCTCGCTGGCCGGAATGTCACCGCGCGGTTCCCACTGCGGGTCATCTGTAGAAAACTTTGCGACATAGAAAACGTGATCTTCAGCGGCATGAACTTCATCAATGCGTTCGCCGTCATCGTTCGTGCCCGGACCTTCGCCTGCGAGTTCCTCATAAACATCCGCACTAATGGCCGGGACTTGCGCTACGTCAGTGATTCGCAGATCAACGCCTGGCCCGAGAATCCAGTTTTCGTCACTTTCTTCCACGCTGTTGTACTCAGCATCGACGGACGAAGAAGCCATACCCGCAATATCACTATCTGCCCGGAAGTCGACCTCACTCTCCGGGATTTCATCGGTGCTGCTTTCACCGCCGTCCTCTTCATCTGAAGAGCCGCAGGCGCTCAATGCCAGCACTGACGCCAAAGCGAAAACTGCTGGTTTCTGAAACCGTGAAACTATTTTCTTCCTCATGACCTTCTCAACTCAAAGTGCACTGAAATGTGAGCGTTCACTGTTGAAACATCCCCCAGCTGAACTGTCCGAAGAAATAAGTTACCAGCGAACATGAGTTTTTCTGAAAATGATGAGTGTGGGTCTTATCACAGCAAAGAAAGCAAACCGACGTAAGCGGCAGTGCCCACAAAAACACTCAGAGCCAAACTGCGCCGCCATAAATGCAGCCCAATTGTGAGAACCAATGCTCCGATCGATGCAAAAATATAGCGACTAACTAGCGGAATAGCACTGACCGCGTAGAGCGCAAGAATCATCATGACGCCCAGTGGCATATGGGTACGCATATATTCAATAAATGCCGACCTGCGCAACTTCGCCAATACTGCAAAAGGCACGGCCCTCAACAGCCACGTAATCACGCCTGAAATCAAAACCGCGGTAAGAATGTAAGAGGCCGTCATGAGGATTCAGCCTCTTTTCTTTTTCGCAACGAGGTAAAAAACAGACAGCGTCGCAACATAGAGCAACATCGCAGTCAATAAGACTGCCCCAGGGGTAACTAACAACGCCGCCGCTATACAGGCCAAAGCAAGTAACGGCATCGGCACCGAACGAAACTCTCGATATGCATCTATCGCCAGACAAGCAAACAGTGCGGTCATCGCAAATTCCAGCCCCTCAACCTCAGGTGGAATCAAATTCCCTAAGCCAGCTCCCGCAGTAACCGAAGCCACCCAAAACGACTGCAACATCATTTGAATCATCATAATTTGACGATGCTGCATATTCGCATTATTCGAAGACACGATCACGGCATAAGCTTCGTCCGTTAAAGCAAAGGTTGAATACGGTTTAGCGCTTTTCTTCACTTTATATAAAGGGAAAGAAAATGAATAAAACACGTGACGAAAATTCACGAGAAAAGCACTGACAGCTATTTGAGATAGCGGAGCAACAGCAGTAACTAAACTAACAAGTAAAAATTCCAGCGACCCCGCATAAATAATGCTGCCAAAAATCGGAGCCCACCACCAAGCCAAGCCCGCGTGCACGACAACTGCACCCAGCGCCGTCCCCAATGGAATCATCGCCAGTGCGGCAGGTAACCCCACACGAACACCACTACCCATACTCACACACCATTACGCCACTAAAGCACAGACCGACACCACCAGGTCAGACCCCGTATTTGAAGTCCTGACACACGTGGGTCATACTGGCAGACGCAGCGCCTCGTTCGGTGAGGTTCCTGCGTGAACACAAGCCACTGGTCTACCGGCTATCGAGAGATTTCGGTGGATTAGGACAGGTATTCCCGGGTTAAGGGTCTACCCTAAGTGGCTACCGAAACCGGTTACGTCACGCAGTGCCAAAGCTCTGACGTGGAGGGGTTTTCCAAAGGACGGAGAACTTGACGCCGACCAAGTCGGCGAGTTGCAGATCAAAAACCGGCCTTACCCGGTGTTGCGTGCGGAGGTGATGACTGTGCCAAATCGAAGTCAACCTCCGAGTTTGTTCTAACAAACACAAGCTCTGCTTACCGCGTCTCATCAATTTTCCTCAGCCGAGACACGACACCGGCCACCCCTGAAGTGTCGTTTCGGCCTATTTTAGCGCGCTCAATCACGCATACATGCGCCCGAGCATGCTCAGGAGTGACCAATGCAAAACAATCCACAAGACCGCAAGGCAAGTGCAGCCACAGCGCGGTGGGGCAAAGAACAGGTCGGCAGCCACATGCGGACTTCGTTCATCCAACTCCCGGCAACGCTGACCGTCATCGAAGCGATTAACGAGTTGCGCAATACAATCCGCAACCTAGAAAACGCGACCTATATCTACCTGAAAAACGGCACCGGAAAACTCACCGGAGTCGTGTCATTTCGCGACATACTCACCTCATCTGACCAAGTGCTGCTGGCTGACATTTCCCATGAAGTACGGCACGCCATCGATCCAGCGGCCGACCAGGAAGAGGGAGCGAAAACTACCCTCGATGAAGACCTGTCTGCGCTTCCCGTGGTTGAAGACGGGTTTTTAGTGAGAGTCCTCACCGCCGACCAGGCTCACGAGATCCTCCAGGAAGAAACCACGGAGGACTTCCAGCGCCTCAGTCCCGTAACCTCATTTACCGAACCACTGAAAAACGCATCGATCTGGTTGCTCTACCGCAGTCGTGTCGTGTGGCTGGTTCTACTCGTCTTCGGGAACGTTTTCTCCGGCGCCGGCATCGCACACTACGAAGACCTCATTGAAAGCTCCGTGGCCTTAGTGTTCTTCCTCCCCCTGCTCATTGACAGCGGCGGAAACGCCGGCTCTCAAGCGGCCACACTCATGGTCCGCGGCCTGGCAACCGGACAAGTGGCGATGAGTGACTGGCTGAAACAGGTTGGCAAAGAGGCAGCCGTTTCGTTCTTGCTGGGCCTGAGCATGGCTTTTGCCGTCTCAATCGTTGGCATCGTACGCAGTGGACCAGAAATTGCACTCGTCGTAGCATCGTCGATGGTTATCATCGTGCTAGTGGGAAGCCTCGTAGGTATGTCCCTGCCGTTCTTGCTGCAGAAGTTCAACCTCGACCCTGCTAGCGCGAGCGCCCCACTGGTTACCAGTATCTGCGACGGAGTAGGAGTCCTAATCTATTTCTTCATCGCCAGCCAAATACTGCTATAAAATAACGACTCAAACGCACGGCAAGAAGCTCAATTCTAAGTGCAGTAGAGTGCGAGAAGTCGCACGCGCGCGAATCAGCTGACGTCACTAGATTTGTGAGGCAACCACCAATGCACTATTACAACTACCCACCTCGCCCCGTCATCATTACTGACCAACGTGATGTGGGCGGTGGAATCATCGCATTCGCGTGGGTCATTGCGATTTTCTCCGGGTTTTACATGCTGCCGTGGGCGATAGCCGCGACACGAGGAAAATCCAATTACACCTCAATTGGTTTCTTAAACCTTCTCCTGGGGTGGACCGTTATTGGTTGGATCATCGCGCTGGTGATGGCATGCGGTTCTCACCGCGTCGTGTCGGGGACCGTGCACCCCGGATACCCAGTACCGAGTCCTCAGCAGTGGTAACAGTTCAGAATTAAGAAAAGCCCGGCTTACCTCCATTAACGCCGGAGGTGAGCCGGGCTTTTGTGTGGGATCTACTTTTCTAGGACCTAGAAATCAGCGAGGTCCCACTGGTAAGACGTAACCTTATTTGAGGCGTCTGACGAGATGGGAGTGAAAGAGAGCACGGTCGAGTCAGGCGATAGTTCCATCAATGTCCAGCCTGAGTAGTTCGATTCGCCTTCCCACATCCATTCGAGTGCGTCTTTTTCGAGGCAAGTGTCGTTGAGGTAACCACGGTCATTGCCTTCGATTTTTCCGTTATCGTCGAGCATTTTCATCTCGCTCATTGTGAACGGAAAGTCGTCACCTTTGGCAATGGCATCCGTGGTTTTAACGTCTAAGTGGACTGCCACAAGTTCACGATCATTCTCAAAAGTCTGGCAGATCCCCGCCAGATCACTGTCTGGTTCCCAGTCGAAGTCCACGTCCGTGATCTTCATGTCTGCGTATTCATCATGGAAGTACACATAGGTGAAGGAGTCATTCTTTGACATAGAGACTTTTTCAGCATCAGCTATGTGCTCTTCAAACCATTCCCACAGTTCCTCATCCTCGGGGTCGTCAAGATCACTGGGGTCGTCAGGTACTTCAGATGGATCCGACATCGGGTCATCTTCTGGTTCTTCTGGCTCCTCGGAAGGTTCCTCACTGGGTTCCTCTGAAGGCTCTTCAACCGGTTCTGTCTGTTCCTTATCCGAATCGGCTTGAGAGTCTTCGGAACCGCTAACTAAAGCAATGATGACCCACACGAGTCCACCCAATAGCAGGACCAGCACGACACTCAGGGCAATGATTAGGCCCTTATTTTTCTTAGGACCGCCAGGGTCTCCTGGTGCGCCCGGCCCCTGCTGATACGGATTCTGCGCGTACGGGTTCGGGGCTTGCGCATATGGGTTAGGTGCCGGCGTCTGCGGATCTTGTTGTGGTTCTTGCTGCGGGGTTTGAGGAGCCGCAAAGCCTGCGGTTTGTTCAGTAGCGGCGGGTTGGTCAGCGGGTTCTGCAGCCTGGTCTGGTTGGGCTGGTTGCGGGTACTGGTCGTCTACGTTCGCCTGCGGGGCAGCGTCATCGACCCAAAACTGCCACCCTTCCGGAGCTGGCGGCCATGAAGGGTCGGGGGCCCAGCCTGGGGGCGGTGTCCATCCGGGTGGTGGGGTGGGCCAGCCGGGAGCGGGATTAAGACGCTGAGCCATGAATATATTCCTCTGATCGAAACAACAATGTGGTGTAGCAGAACACTGGCACTCACATGTGGTTGTTAGGTCAGAAAACTTCTGATGGATTCGCCTTTATCTGCCCCACCGGTGCACAGCATACATGGGAGAGCCCAATTGTTTGTTTACGCGGGCGACAAATGTCCCCTTTTTGCTCTCAACCCGATTGTTCTTTCCAGGCGTATATGATCTTTTAATGCGTCCGACATTGGATTTGATTTATCCGTTCACGGGAATGTGGATGGCGAAAAACAGTCCACGCGATCGAGTCCCGAGTCATGGCACGTCCCTTTTCGCTTCGGAGATGGCGATCGACTTTCTCCCAGTTGACGAGTATCGGCGCACCGCTCCTTTTCAACTACGGTCCCTGTTCACGCCCGAGAGGCCCGAAGATTTTCCGGGTTTCGGACGCCTTTTACGGCACCTGCCGCCGGTGAAATTGTCGCAATTAAGGACGACGTCCCCGACCATCCGACGTACCGCGGCTTTCCATCGGTTAAGTACGCACTCACTCAGAGTCAGCGTTTAGCCGAAGGCTGGCCGGCTTTGGCCGGAAATCACGTGATGATTGATACGGGCGCTGCCGTCGTGGCTCTGTGTCACGTGCAGCGCGGCAGTGTTGTAGTGAAACCCGGTGATCACGTTGATACTGGAGTTCCTTTCGCACGCTGCGGCAACTCCGGGAATAGCATGCAACCCCATGTTCATGTTCATGTTCAGGCTATGAATAGCGCGGATCCTAAAAATGCGAAAGCAATACCAATTGCATTCGATGGTGAATTACCACGTAATGGAGAAATCATTTCCGCTACGTGACGAGAGACGCGGTTCACTACTTTTTGTGGCGTAGATCCGAAAGCGACGCTGGCTAATAGTCAGTGGATCGTAGTCATTCAGTTGCTGCAATACGTGGCTGTATTTCTCTACTTCAAAGTCGGGGACGATCCACGGGATGAAACCCAGGTAGGTCACAAGAGCCTTTACGTTTTGGAATCGCATGGTCCCCGCCCAATCATCAACCTGATCGATTTCGAATCCAGCCTGCTCTAAATTCTGAACGTATGTCTCGGCGTTAACGTTTTTGTATAGTGCGGCACTGCCAAACCACTCCCGCAGTTCAGTACCGTCTTGACTGTGGACTTGCTGCGTAAGCAGTCTTCCACCGGGCCTTAAAACGCGAGCTACTTCAGGAGCATCAATTGCTTCGTGACGTGACATCACGAGGTCAAATTCTCCGTCTTTGAAAGGCATCGCGTCATCAAATTCTGCTTTATATGGGTGCACATCTACGCCGACATCTTTGAGGTTGTCGCGAGCGACGGGAACGTTGGGTGCCCAACCCTCTGTTGCGCTGATGTGGGGCAACGCGGCTCCACGTTCGTGCGTTGTTTTAATGAGCCGCAATACTCGTTCGCCACCGCCTGTTCCAATGTCACAGACATGATCGGCAGCACTCCATGCCTGCAGGCAGTCTTGTTCGAATTCCCACCAGGGCTTCTCGGAAGAGATCTGCGTATCTAATTCGGAGAAATCCCATCCCACCATTGATGCACGATTGTGTGCAGTACGTAGTTCTTGCAGCAACTCGGTCTGCATTTCTCCCCCACCTTCATCAGAGCCACTCACAGCGGTATTTCGTACCGCTCGAACTTATTTTGCTAGTTGCAGAATCTTGACGTTATAGGCGGCGATCTGCTTTGTCCACGTATTTTTAGGCAGTGGGATTATGTCTCAATAGTTTTTGCGCGGACGCCAGGATGCTTGCTAACGCTGCGGCGCTTGCGTATACATCCAGCGAGCGGTGTTGATCAGGTGCATCACCTCATGTTCACCTAGCCCTTCAACTCCGGGAACATAAATCCACCGGTGCCTGCGATTCCATATTGGTCCGGTCGCGGGGCAGATTCTTTCACGCAATGCTGGCGCTAGGCGCTCATTGACGTTGAAATACCCGGAACGGGTCAGTTCCATCACCGCGCGTCTCGCCCATCCGGTGTCGTGTTCGTTTGAGACCATTTGATGTCTCGCCGGCATGAAATCCACCCACGGTATGGGGCCTACTCCACGCAACTTGAGGCCATTTCGTGCTAACACGACAGGGGTTCGTGATTCGTCAGTGTGGGCTCTGTGTCTCTTAAGCATCCATACCAGCAAGACTTCTAGCCCAACTGCCATCACCAACACTGAGAGCACACCAATGAAAGTGAAGACTGAAGATTCAACTTTCCCCGAGATCGTTACTACCAAACCAATGATTGTCCCAGTCAGAGCCCCCACCGGGACAAGAACAACCAGAATCCATATAAGGGCTCGTTGAAGTTTCGCCCATCCAGAAGGGGCACCTGGCAGAACGACCGAACCGTTACGTTGTAATTCAGCCAGTGCCCACTGCATAGTTACTGATGATGCCATGGGAAGTTACGTTATAGGAATCTCGCGTATCGAGCACGCTTAGTTACTAGCTGTCTGGGTAATACGAGCCTGGAAGCTCGATGCCGCGTAAAATCTGTTCGACGTTTTTCTTATTTTTTCCCCAGTCGAATGCTTGCAGTGGGAAACTGCACTCACTACGAACTCTTACGCCGGTTCCGTCGGGAACTTCAGCAACACCGATCGTGACGTTTTCCCCGTAACTGAGCCAATTCAATTTAATTGAGGCGCTGAGCACTCCCGGAGTTCCACCGATTGCTCCGGCGCCCGGAACGGTTGCAAGCACTTCTTGTGCGCGCTGCCAAACAGCATTGACATCAGCAGGGATCACTATGCGTTTTTCATAACTTCTAGCCATAGTTTCTAGAATAAAGGCTGCAACTCGCCACGGAATGCGCACCCTATTACTCGCATTCCCAAGTTTTGAATGTGGTGATGATCACGGTATCGGATCCACATTATTCATTTTTTTAACTCATCAATTTGGAGAGCATTACCATCGACTTTCGCCAAGTTTCCCTTGTCTTCTTGCGTCTGGTCGTACCTTCACTTTCTTACCTATTTTATGCGAAATACGGAGAGATAAACCTTTCAAACTATTGCTTTTGGGCGACAGAGAGCAAACTCTCAACCAAGTACGTAGTTGACACCCGAACGCCGCTGCCTAGGGTGAGTTGTGGACACGGGGTGCGCCATAAGGGCGCTGAGATAACACCCGTGGAACCTGATCTAGTTCGTACTAGCGAAGGGATGTCCTTTCATGGAATCTACCCATTTTGGGGTGCCTCCTCGCCTCCTCACCATTGCCGGAACCGACCCTTCCGGTGGTGCAGGCACAGCGGCCGATAATAAATCGATTACGGCGGCCGGGGGCTACAGCATGAACGTCGTCACCGCTCTCGTTGCACAAAACACGCGTGGTGTTAACGACATTCACGTTCCTCCCACTAAATTCCTCGAAACTCAACTTCGTAGTGTCAGCGACGATGTAACTATCGACGGAGTTAAAACCGGGATGCTGGCAACTGTCGAGATTATTGATTGCGTCGAAGCATGGTTGGCCCAAAATCCAATCAGTGTTCTCGTAGTGGACCCCGTCATGATCGCCACTAGCGGGGACCGACTTCTTAACCAGACGGCTGAACAGCGCATGGCAAAATTCTGCGAAAAAGCTACTGTCATAACACCTAATATTGATGAATTAGCGATTCTCACACAGTCGAAACCAGCAACATCGGTCACCGAAGCCATCGAACAGGCGCAAGGCTGGACCAAACAAACTGGCGTAAGCGTAGTGGTTAAAACTGGCCACCTTAACGAAACAGAAGTTGGCAATACCTGGGTCTACCCAGATGGCTCACATTTCACGGTATCTGCTCAGCGAATTAATACCAGTAGTACGCACGGCACAGGCTGCTCACTAGCAGCGGCACTTACGACCCGGTTGAGTGCAGGCGATACGGATGAGCAAGCACTCAGTTGGGCAACCTCTTGGCTTAATGAAGCGATCCAACACGGGGAGAGTCTCCGCGTAGGCGCAGGAAACGGGCCAATCGATCATTCTTATCGGTCACGCAGTCTTCAATTGGCAGCTAGTTCACGACCGTGGTTTGAAGACTTTTCAATCACCGATGACGCTCACTCTCCGTCTGATCTTCTCCCACACACTGAAGTGGCCATACCCATCGAACCGGCCGTGGCTCCCGCCGGTCCTTGGACGAATGCCATGTGGGTGAAGAGTTCGGAATTGATCAGGTCGGTGGCACAATCCTCATTTGTCCAGGGCCTCATTTCTGGGTCTTTGCCGGAAGCATCTTTTTCCTTTTATCTAGCTCAAGATGCGTTATACCCAGCGGATTATTCACGAGCACTAGCGGGATTGGCAGCAAAATCGCAAACCCCGGGTGGTCAAGTTTTTTGGGCCAATGGCGCTTTAAGCTGCCTCGTTGTCGAGTCAGAACCACACCGGTCCTGGCTTAAGCAAGGGGCTTTAGGAACGCCGGGCCCCGTTACCGCTGCTTATACAAACTTCTTGTTGGCAACTGTGTTATCGAAGTCGACAGCGTCGGGATGCGCCGCTGTTCTTCCTTGTTACTGGCTTTACGCCCACACCGGAGCAACACTTCCAAAGGTCCCGGCAAACCATCCCTACGCTTCTTGGCTCGACACGTATCGAGACCCACAATTTGTGACGGCAACACAACAGGCACTTGAGCAGCTTGAGCAAGAAATGTCGGCGGCTTCTCCTGCAGAGCGTGGAAAAGCGATGATGATGTTCCTCACTGCCTGTCGCCACGAGTACGAATTCTTTGAACAAGCCTTACGCGTAGACCCAGGGGTGATCACGTGAAGACCAACACAACACTTGATTTACCGCCGGCTGGTCGATCCGCACTTCGTGCAGGCGTGGTGGGGAACTGGATCGATAATATTCATGTTTTCTTACCACTCACAGCACTAGCACCAGCTATGGCCACCTTGGCTGGCCCGACGGTGGCTGCTTCAACAGGTGCCGTAATCGTGATTGCGATGCTTTTGGGGCGTCCCCTCGGCGGGCTCATTTTCGGGAAAATCTCCGACCGTATTGGCCGCACTCGCACTACGCGTATCGCGATTGCCGGCACTGCCGCGTGCACGCTGGGTATTGCAGCCACACCCACCCATGAATTACTCGGGCCAGGAACTATTGCATTGATTTTGATATTCCGGTTTGTCGGCGGGATTTTCGTTGCAGGCGAATACTCTGCTGCAATCCCGCTGGCCATGGAATGGTCCCCCGCTCGCAGCCGCGGCTTCATGTCCGGATTTATCTTGTCAATGGCCCCGTGGGCTCAGGCCTCGATTGCGTTTGCTGTTGCGGGACTATTAACCGTTTTGGGGCCCGAGAATTACGCTGTTTGGGGATGGCGGGCACTGTTCGTCATCGGCGGACTGCTCTCGATTGGTATGTATGTTTTTTATACACGGAACGTCGTTGATGCCCCCATATTCCACCGACAAAAAGACACTGAAAATCAGCAAACCTCGCAACCTAAACCACGAGTCTTAGGGAGCTGGACTAGCGCTTTTTGGCAAGTGTTCATCATGATGACCGGCCTGTGGCTACTTACCGATTCGACAGTGTTGCTCCTCACCGATCGGCTCGGGACAGACACACCTCTTGTTGCGGAAGACGTTTCATTTGTCATCGGCATAGCGTCTGTCGCTCAAGCCTTCGTCATGATGGTCGCGGGGCATCTATCAACATTCATTGGACGACGATCACTACTAATTGTTTGGGGATCTAGCGCCGCTACCCTCGGCCCCTTTATTTGGTGGGCCGCGATGAAAAGTTCACACGTCGGTCAGGCGCTGATTTTGGCCTCACTTCTGCAAGTCGTAACCGTCAGTGCTTACGGTCCAATAGCTGCATATTTATCGGAGCGTTTTCCCACCGAAGTTCGTTCCACAGGCTACGGAATGGGGTATAGCCTCTCCCTTATTCTTCCCGCGCTTTACCCCTTTTACTTGCCGTGGATCGAATCGCCGCTGGGTCGCGACGGTTCAGTCATCTTTTTGATCGTTCTCGGAGGGGTCTTGGTTGTTTTCGGCGCAGCGCGCGGCCCCAGGTTCAACCGCAGCGATATCGACCAAGATT
>Ga0079225_10002012_pt1 | contig 11595 bp, 16 predicted proteins | sample Poulit2012_FD_76344 | JGI IMG/M metagenome (GOLD analysis project Ga0079225, IMG submission 76344) | Agricultural soil microbial communities from Georgia to study Nitrogen management - Poultry litter 2012 | ecosystem: Environmental > Terrestrial > Soil > Agricultural land | place: USA: Georgia...
ACACCTGTTCCCATCTCGAACACAGAAGTTAAGCCTCTTAACGCCGATGGTACTTGGACGGAGACGTCCTGGGAGAGTAGGAAGCTGCCAGATTAATTAACCCCATTCTATTTAGAATGGGGTGTTTTTATATTGGAGTATTAGATTTTTAAACAGACAGGCTTTAAATTTAGTTTTCAGTTATAGAATAAGCCCTACTAATAATATGATTTATTGTTAGGAGGGTGTTTATGAATAGAAATTGGATAAAAATAGCATCAATATATATAGGAACAGTAATAGGAGCAGGTTTTGCTTCAGGCAGAGAGATATTAGACTTTTTTGCTATCTACGGAGCTAAAGGTATATGGGGCATTTATATAGCTGGACTTTTATTTGCAGCTGTAGGTAGCCTCCTATTATATAAAATACATAAAGGGCAGGTTAAAAATTTTGATCAATTAAATCAAGATGTCTTTGGAAAAAAGCTTGCCCCACTGGTAGATGCCTTAACAATACTATCCCTTTATACAGGGTTTTCAGTGATGGTGGCAGGAAGTGGAGCAGTTTTCAAAGAACAACTAGGACTGCCCTTTTATATGGGAGTCGTAGTTATGCTGGTCTGTTGTTTTATTGTATTTTTATTTAATTTAGAGGGCCTATCTTTAATTAACTCTATACTAGTTCCCCTACTTATAATAGGTATTTTATTTACTAGTCATTATTTTAGTAGCAAGACAGGGTATAAATTTCCCTATTTAGATGGGATAAGCTTTACCCTAAAGGGCAATTTTATAAGTTCGGCTATTCTGTATTTTGGATCAAATTCTTTATTGATAATAGTTGTATTTTCCTCTTTAGGTGATCTAATAGATAGTAGGCGGACGGCGATTTTAGGTGGATTAACAGGAGGATTTATCCTTTATATTTTAGGTATGGCCATATTATACTCTATACTTTTACATTTTATAGAGATCCAATATGTAGATGTACCTATGTTAAAAATTAGTAATTATATTAGCAAGGATTATGGGAAAATATATTCTCTAATCCTTTGGATAGCCATGTTTACAACTGCCTTGGCCAATGGATTCGGCTTTGTAAATAGGTTGGGAAGAAGTAGGAATAGAATAATTGTAATAGTTATATTTTCTATATCCACAATCCCTTTGGCCAGGTTAGGATTTGCAAAATTAATTGGTATTATATACCCTGTTTTCGGTCTAATAGGCTCTATAATGATTTTCCGAATAATTATCTCTAATAAATAACTAACCATCCCATAATCTTATACAAAGGGTAAATATTTGCTAGTGGTGTGACTAGAAGATTGTTTTCTAATTATATCCTCCAATATGCTTATGCCCTTAATAATTTCTTCATTACTCACATTGCCAAAGCTTAATCTAATATGGTTTGTGTTTAAATCATCGTTAATAAAAAAGACCTTTCCAGGTACCAGGGCTAAATTTTCTTCATTACACTGCTGGTATAGCTGAATGGCATCAATATGTTTTGGCAGGCTAAGCCACAGGCTAAGACCACCCTTGGGAGGAAGATAATTTATGCCATATACCTTTAATCTATCTATTTCCCTAGTTATTAATTCATATCTTTCCTTGTAAACTTTCTTTACCTTATTAATATGTTGTTTCCAATAACCTGTCCTTAAATATTGGTCAAAGGCCCTTTGTAAAAATCCAGAGGAAGAAACATCGGTGGTATGCTTAGCCTTAATAACATCCCTAAATAAAATGTTTGGCACAGTAACAAAGGCTATCCTAATCCCTGGCATAAAAATCTTTGAAAAGGACTTTATAAAAATAACCTTATCATTTTTGTCTATGGATTTGAGAGGAGTTTTCATCTCGCAGTTAAAGGATAGGTCTGTTAAGAAATCATCCTCTATTATATAAAAATTATACCTATTGGCCAGTTCAATAACCTTTATCTTTTTTTCTTGACTATAGGAATAAGTGGTAGGGCTTTGATAGTTAGTCATCATATAGAGGAATTTTGGATTATGCTTTTTAACATAGCTTTCTAATAAATCTACATCAATCCCATCTTCCATCATAGGTATGCCTACAACTCTAGCCCCCCTGGATTCAAAGGCTGCCAAAGCCCCCAAATAGGTTGGGTTTTCCACTAAAATTAGGTCTCCCTGGTTAATTAATGTTTTTGAAATTATATCTAAACCCTGCTGGCCACCGGAAGTAATAAGTATCCTATCTTTATTAACCCTTGTCTTATAATTAATAAATAGAAATTTAGATATAGATTCCCTTAAAGGTTCATATCCAGTAACTTCAGGATATAAAAAGGCAAGGCCACCGTCCCTATCTAAAACCTGGACTAGGGCTTGTTTAAATTCATTAATAGGAAATAAATCAGGTGTAGGAGATACAGATGCAAAATTAATGCTATTATCAGATATGGGCAGGACTCCTGATACCATCAGCTCCATATCACCCTCTTCAAGATAAGAAAATTCTTCAGGATTGAGGGTTCTTTTAATATAGGTTCCACTACCTTTAATAGAGTATACATAATCATTTTGTTCAAGTAACTTGTAGGCATTGACAATGGTCACATTATTTACATTTAAGGATTTGGCCAAGGATCTGATGGAAGGAAGTTTATCCCCCTTAATTTTGCCCTCCTCTATTAATTGTTTTATAGAATCATAGATCTGAACATATAAGGGTGTAGTTGAATCTTTATCTACAGATAATTTAAGCATATGGATCCTCCTTATTGTATGGGTACATTTATTATACCATAAATAAGCCTCTTAAATAAAAATGGATACTAAAATTTTAGTATCCATTTTTAAAACTATTCAGCTATTACCTCAATCTTGGTTCCGTCATCAGCATCTACTTCAACAATAGTTCCAACTGCCCCATCATCAATTGCTTCAATGATCTCTTCAAGATCAATCTCAGCTAGACCAGCCTCTCTAAACTCAGGAGAAAGCTTAGATGCAAGTTTAAATCCTAGCCTAATAAGTGATATTGGTATAGTTGCATTTACCTTAGCATCCTCACTAGGGCCATGGATCTTAACCCTTAAGGATCTTCTCTTCTGTCTATCCCTGCCATCCTGTTTTGGTTCATCCAGAGCTGATAACAACTCCATTCCTTCCTCAGCAGATATTTTCCCTTCACTTACCATATTTAATATTTGTAATTTTTCAGGCATTTCCTCACCCCATTTATAAATTATTCACCTTTAAGAAGTTTGACAGCTTCTTTAGGAGTTATTTGGCCATTTTCTAACCTTTTAAGGACATCTCTTCTGCTAATAGCAGGTTCACTGTCCTTAGGATTGTAGCTCAGGCTTTCTATTAAATTATCCAATCGACTTTTAACTGTTGGATAAGAAATATTTAACTCTCTTTCAATATCCCTTATATTTCCCCTGTTTTTTACAAAAACTTCTAGAAAGGCCCTTTGCTCCTTGGACAATCTACTAAACTTACATAAGTCAAAATTTCCTTCAATGCTAGTATGACAATTGTTACAACTTAATCTAGTTACTTTAAGATTATGGTTACAGACTGGACATTTTCCAATTACTTTAGCATTCATTTTTCTCACTTCCCCTTAACTGGAATGTAATAATTTTTATAATGCATCCATTGTTTTAAAGCTGTTCTTAATTATATAATAAAGCCATACCTTAAAAATGTCAATACATATATCAATAAAGTTAATAAATTGATTAATATTTTTAAGGTAACTTGAAATTTATCTTAAAATCCAATATTATCCCATTCCTGTGGAAAATAAATTAATTTTATTATACAATTAATGTGTTAGTATATATTTTTGAACAAAGGAGCTTGATAAAATGATAGAAATAGATGCCAGGGGCCAGGCCTGTCCAAAACCAGTTATTATGACTAAGCAGAAATTGGATGAGATTAACCAAGGACTGGTTGTTACAATTGTAGATAATGAGGTTGCAAAGGAAAATGTATCTAAACTGGCCCAGGGAATGGGACTAAGTAGTATTGTCGAAAAAAAGGGGAATGATTATTATATAAGTATAGAAAAAGGAGATAGAGAAGCTGGGGTAGAGACAAATATAGGTTATGAGCTTGAAGATATAACCATTGGTATATCCTCAAACACTATGGGTAAAGGCGATGAAAGGCTAGGAGAAATTCTAATCAAAAGTTTCATCTATACTCTTTCTGAAACTAAACCTTATCCCTCAACCCTAGTATTTTATAATGGGGGAGTTAGACTAACTACAGAAGGATCAGAGGTTTTAGATGATTTAAAGAAGTTAGAGGATGCAGGAGTGGAAATTATCTCCTGTGGAACCTGCCTGGACTTTTTAAATATTAAGGATAAATTAGAAGTAGGTTCTATTTCTAATATGTATACCATATATGAAATATTAAGGGAAAGTGAAAAAAATATAATAATATGATAGGAGTTAAATATGAAAAGAGAAGAATATGGTCTAATAACTTTTAAAACTACCCATTTTGCCTTGGAGGCAGAAAGACTATTCAAAAATGAACATATAACCTGTAAGACTATACCGACACCAAGGGAGGTTAGCCATAGCTGTGGCCTATCATTGCTGTTTATGATGGATGATCTGGCCAGGGTTCAGGCTATAATAGATAAGGGTCAAATAACAATAGATGGATTATTTGGCTATACCAAGGTAAACCATAAAAATTTATTTGAAAGGCTGATATAAAGTTTAGGGGGAAATATGGAAAATATTAATTATTTAGTAGAGACCTATCTGAAAGATAATATAGGTAATTTAAATATACTTGGAAGATTAATAAAGATAATATTAATATTTGTAGTTATTTGGTTAGTTAACAGGATAGCAAACAAGGTGATTGATAAAACATTATCTACCAGAAAGACTAAAAGCACTACAATAGACGACAAAAGGGCTAATACATTGGCACTGGTCCTAAAAAAGCTGGTATACTATATCTTAACATTTATAGGCATAATGATGGTGCTAGATATGTTTAATGTTCCTACCACTTCTATTTTGGCCACAGCCGGGATAGGAGGCCTGGCCATAGGATTTGGTGCTCAGTCCTTAGTTAAGGATATAATTACCGGTTTTTTTATACTATTAGAGGACCAATATTCAGTAGGTGATCTGATTGAAACAGGAGACTTTGAAGGAGTGGTAGAAGAATTAGGACTTAGGGTTACTAAATTAAGGGCCTTCTCCGGAGAACTCCACATTATACCTAACAGCAGCATACAGACGGTTACAAACAAAACTAGAGGGGCCATGAGAGCCCTGGTTCAGGTAACTATAGCCTATGAAGAAAACATTGATAGGGCTATGGAGGTCCTAAATAAGGCCTGCGAAAGGCTTAAAAAGGAAAATAAGGCCATAGTAGAAGGTCCGGTGGCCTTGGGAGTTGCTGAATTGGCTGAATATGGATTTGTAATTAATATAATAGCCAGAACAAAGCCTATGGAACAGTGGGCTGTTGAAAGGGCAATAAGGAAAATGGTAAAGGAAACCTTAGACAAAGAAGGAATAGAGATTCCTTATCCAAAAAGAATTATTATTGGAGGAGAGAAAGAATGATTTTACACTATAAAGTTGGAGACATTATAACCCTTAAGAAGGGACACCCCTGTGGAGAGAACAAGTGGGAAATATTAAGGACAGGGGTAGATATAAAGCTAAAGTGCTTAGGGTGTGATAGGCAGATTTGGCTTACCAGGATAAATTTTGAAAAGAGAGTTAGAAAGATCTTGGTAGACGAAAAGTGGATTTCCATTGTCCACCATAAGCCAGAAGAAAGTTAGAACAAGTATATATGAAGAGAGGGATATCTTTGGAAAGCTTCAGCTATCAGTGCCAGACCCAGTTGGTATTTGGACAAGATGCAGTTTATGAGTTAGGGAAACTAATAGGAGGAAAGTATAAAAATATTCTCTTACATTTTAAAAAAAGACCCACAAGATTATAATACTAGGGCCCAGATTATGCTGGCTGGGAGCCTTGCCCACAGTGGCCTGTTGGGACTAGGAAGAGAAGAGGATTGGGCCAGCCATTTTATAGTTCATGAAATAGGGGCCCTATATGATGAAACCCATGGTATAACCCTATCCATAGTTTTTCCTGTCTGGATGAAATATGTATATAAGACAAATTTAGATAGATTCGTTCAGTTTGCCAAACGAGTTTTTCAGGTATCAACAGATGGAAAAACTAGGGAGGATATTGCTTTAGAAGGTATATATAGATTCGAAGGCTTCCTTAAAGAGCTAGGTCTACCTACCAGCTTTAAAGAGGCAGGCTTGCCTACAGATAAGATCCATTTGATGGCAGAAAAGGTAACGGAAAATGGTCCTTTAGGCAGGTTTAAAAAAACTGGGAAAAGAGGATGTAATTAAAATTTACCAACTTGCTGAAAAATAGATCTGCAGTATATAGTTGTAATGTATTTACATTAAGCTTGTAAAGCTTATTCAATAATGATATAATACTAGGGTATTCCTTGCCCTATACTAAATAGGGCCGATAGTCCATAAGGAGGTGAAGCAAATGAGAAAGTATGAAGCTGTTTTTATCTTCTTACCAAATGAGGAAGAAGAAAGTAGAAACCAATTGCTTGAAAGGTTTAAATCCATTATCAAGGAAGATGGAGAAGTTACAAATGTAGAAGAGTGGGGAGTTAGAAAACTTGCCTATTTAATCAATGATATAGGAGAAGGCTACTACGTAATAGTCAATTTCCAGGGAACTCCAGAGACAGTTAACGAATTAGATAGGATTGCAAAGATTTCTGACAGCATTATGAGACACATGATCATCAGAGAAGACTAATAGTCAAAGGATGGTGAAGTAAATGAATAATGTTGTATTAATAGGTAGGCTAGTTGCAGATCCAGATTTAAGATATATCCCATCTGGAAATGCAGTATCTAGGTTTACATTGGCAGTCGATAAGCAACTGTCTAGAGAAAAAAAACAGGAACTGGAAGCAAGAAACCAACCGACAGCTGACTTTATTAGGATTGTGGTTTGGGGGAAACAGGCTGAAAATTGTGCCAATTACTTAGCCAAAGGTAGGCTTGTGGCTGTTCAAGGCAGAATCCAAACAGGCAGCTATGAGGATAAGGACGGTAAAACTGTATATACTACAGATGTAGTAGCAAATAACGTACAATTTCTAGAATGGGGAGATCCTAGAAGTAATGATGCAGGCTTTGAAGCCCAAGATTCAGATTTCCCAGGTATAGATGGTTTGCATCCAGTAGATAACGATGATATTCCGTTCTAGAAGGAGGGGAAAATAATGCAAAGAAGATTTAGACCAAGAAAAAGAGTCTGTAGTTTCTGTGCGGAAAAATCAGAAAGAATAGACTATAAAGATATAAATAAATTAAAAAAATATGTTACTGATAGAGGAAAAATTCTTCCTAGAAGAATTTCAGGTAATTGTTCTAAACATCAAAGGGAATTAACTACTGCCATCAAAAGAGCCAGACAGGTAGCTTTACTACCTTACAGTGCAGACTAAGAGAGGAAATAACCTCTCTTTTTTTCATTTGACTTATTATCCTTAACTCTGTATTATCTAGATAAGGACATTGAAAGAAATAGAAAAAAGGATGGGTAATATGGAGGTTAATAAAAACATAGATATAATTAAGAATATGAAGACTGTAGAATGGCTAAAGGCAGAATTATTGACTAATATAGCATATTTACATAAGGTTCTTGTTAATAATGAAGATAATACAAGAGAAGATCTGGAGGATATTATTTCCAATATAATACTAGAAACATATATTTTAGGGAAAAGATTAGGGTTAGAATATGAAAATATAGATCAAGCATTGAAGGAAAATATTAAAATAAATTTAATTCAAGAACATAAGATTGAAAAATGGTATGGTGACCTAAGTAAACTGTTAAACCATATAGATTCCAGATAGACTAGAGGTGAACTTATTTGCGCAACAATCAGATAAATAGAAAAATTAAAGAATCACTTATATTAATTACGGGAATAACCTTTCTAATAGTTTTAGGTATAGCCTATACTCCCCTGGTATTATTATTTCCAGCTGTATACTCCATATTTGCATTACGTAATGGAATTAATTTAGGAATTACAAATCTTATTATAACTGGAATACTTACAGGAATTATGGTAGGCGTGGAATTAGCCGTATCTTTATTAATATTCGTTTTTCCCATGACCTTTGTTATGACCTATTTAATTAAGAAGAGAAGGAAAAGTATAGAGGTATTGGGAATATCCACTGTTACATTTTTTATCTTGGTAATATTATTAGTAAAGCTTATGGAAATAAAGGGCATCAATTTTATAGCCATATTAGAAGAATCCTTCAGCCAGGCAATCATGACCCAATTGGAGCTATATCAGGATATGGGGCTGACATCCTTAGAATTATTGGAAAGAAGAGACCTGCTAGAAGGGGCCTATAAACAAGTCTTGTTAATTATGCCCTCAATAATCTTAATTGTTTCTTTAGTAATAAATTATATAAACTACCTTTTAACCACCTATGTGTTGGATAAAATGGATATAAAGCTACACAAGGTGCCTAAGTTTTCAAGATTTAAGTTACCTAACAATATTATACTGGGCATACTTGCCATATTTATAGGATTTTACGCATCTAAATATATAGGTTTTCAATATTATGAAGAGACCTTTATAAATCTAAATGTCTTAATAGGAGTTGCCTTTTTTATTCAGGGACTAGCAGTAATTCAATATACTTTTAATAGAAGGAAAATTAATCATTTAATTAGAATAATCCTATATGTTATATTTTTGTTTATAGCACCGGTGATTACTATCATTGGTATTATAGATACCATATTTGATATTAGAAAGCTAAGGGGCTCTAGATCCTTGTAGGAGGATATTATGGATAAAAATTTATTTCATTGGTCAGATAATAAAATATATTTGATTATAACAGGAATATTGGTGCTTATAATAGGGATTTACCAACCAGTTTTAGGTATGATTGGGGCCCTTGTATTTGGATACTTAATTTATTATACTTTTATAGAGACCCAAAATAAAAATAAAGAAGTTGACAAATACATTGAAGCCTTATCTGGAGAGTTTGAGTCTGCTACTAAGCATGCTATTTTTAACATGCCTTTTCCGCTGGTCATAATAGATGAACAAGGTACTATTACCTGGTATAATACACCCTTTTTAAATATGGTAGTAGAGGAAGAAATATTAAACGAAAGAATCTATGATGTGGTACCTAATTTTGATTTAGAAAAGCTACTTGATTCAAAGGAAAGGGAGCCAATTCCTATTAAATATGATGATGAACATTATCTGGTGTTTCCAAATTTTGTAGACAATAAAAAGATACAAAGTATTAGAAATAAAATAATCATATTATATTGGGTAAATAATACTGATTTTGTAAAACTTAAGCAGTTATATAAGGATGAAACTGCCATATTATCTCTAGTTTATATAGATAACTATGACGATGTAAAAAATAGTACTCCAGATATAAATAGGCCTATTTTATTGGCAGAAATAGATAAGAGAATTACAGAATATTTTTCAGAATATAATGGGGTAGTAAGGAAATTTGAAAATGATAAATACCTGGTAATCATAGATAATAAGGCTTTAGAAGATATCCAGGAGAAAAGATTTGATCTTTTAGATAATATAAGAGAGTTAGATTATGGAAATAAGATTCCTATAACCTTAAGTATAGGGGTTGCAGCTACAGAAGGAAACCTATTGGAATCCCATAATAATGCAAGGGCTGCCATAGATATTGCCCTAGGTAGAGGTGGAGACCAAGCAGTTTTAAATAGGAATGGTACATTAGATTTCTATGGTGGAAAATCAAAGGCCTTGGAAAAAAGAAACAAGGTTAGATCCAGGGTAATAGGTTATGCTCTTAGACAATTAATAGATCAGGCCGATAATGTTTTTGTTATGGGTCACAAAAATCCAGATATGGATTCCTTTGGGTCTGCCCTAGGAGTATTAAGAGGTGTACAAAACCGAAAAAAAGATGGTTATATAGTTTTAGGTAAAGAAACCACATCTATTAAAAATATTATGGCCAGATTGGAGCAGGAGCAACCGGAACTATTAGATAAAATAATTACAGCAGAGGAAGCAGAGGAATTAATAAAGGAAAATTCCCTAATGGTTTTGGTAGACAATCATAAGCCTAGCTTTACAGAAGCACCAGAACTATTAGACTTAATAGATAGTGTGGTAATAATAGATCACCATAGAAGAGGGGCTGAATTTGTTAAAGATCCAGTGCTTATTTACCTGGAGCCTTATGCTTCGTCTACCAGTGAACTGGTTACTGAAATTTTAAGCTATATGAGTGATAATACAAACCTAACCAAGTTTGAAGCAGAAGCCCTATTGGCAGGTATTACTGTAGATACAAAGAATTTTAGTTTCCAAACTGGTGTTAGGACCTTTGAGGCTGCTTCTATTTTAAAAAGAGCAGGAGCAGATACTACTGCTGTAAGACAATTATTTAGGGAAGATCATGATACCTTCATATATAAGGCCAGCGTTATAAAATCATCTAAGGTAATCCGGGATACCATAGTGGTAGGTAGATTGGAAGAAGAGTTGGATAATGGAGTATTAATTGCAGCTCAGGCTGCCAATGAACTTCTAGATATAAATGGTATAGAGGTGTCCTTTGTACTTACCTATGCCAATGATAGGGTTCACATTTCTGGCAGGTCTTTAGGTAATATTTCAGTCCAACTAATATTAGAAAACTTAGGCGGTGGAGGACACCTAACCAGTGCAGGTGTCCAATTAACAGGCATTAATCTTGATGATGCAGAGATAAAACTTATGGAAGCAATAGATAAATATTTTGGGGAAGGTGAATCATAATGAAAATTATCTTATTAGAAGATGTAAAAGGTTTAGGCAAGGCTGGAGAATTGGTAAATGCTAAGGCAGGTTATGCTAGGAATTTTCTATTTCCTAAAAATCTTGCCATAGAGGCTACTCCGGCTAACTTGAAAAAATGGAAGGAAGAAATGAAGCAGAAGGAAGCTAGAGAAGAAGAGGAAAGGCAAGAAGCCCTGAAATTAAAGGAAAGGATAGAGAAAGAGACTGTAACCTTGAAGGCTAAAGGTGGAGAAGGTGGTAGGCTATTTGGCTCCATTACCTCCAAGGACATTGCTGATGCTTTAAAGAAACAACATAAGATAGATATAGATAGAAGAAAAATAGAATTAAAAGACAATATAAAAGAAGCTGGAATAACCAATGTGGATGTAAGAGTATATCCTGAAATAACTGCCAGCTTAAAGGTTAATGTAATTATAGAATAGTTGGTGATAAAGGTATGGAAGCCCAAGCAATAGGACGCATTCCACCCCATAGTATAGAAGCTGAGCAATCTGTCTTAGGGGCAATGATAAAGGATAAACTGGCCATTAATACAGCTGTAGAAATCATAAGGCCTGAGGACTTTTACAGAGAGGCCAATGGTGAGATTTACGAGGCCATATTAGACTTATTTAATAAGGGTGAGCCGGTGGATTTAATTACCCTATCTGAGGAATTAAAAAGAAGGGGCACCCTAG
>Ga0079225_10002013_pt1 | contig 11594 bp, 12 predicted proteins | sample Poulit2012_FD_76344 | JGI IMG/M metagenome (GOLD analysis project Ga0079225, IMG submission 76344) | Agricultural soil microbial communities from Georgia to study Nitrogen management - Poultry litter 2012 | ecosystem: Environmental > Terrestrial > Soil > Agricultural land | place: USA: Georgia...
CGACGGTTCGGTCACCGATGAACCGGGCCACGTGGTGATGGGGGGAGCAGCCGACCGCCTCGGCAGGATAGTCACCGAGGGATGGTCCCCTGGAATGTCCCTGGCGCAGGTGCTCCGGCTCGCGGTCGGTGCCCTGGGTTCAGCGGAAGTGGACAGCGGAGCAGAATCCCGTCAGCGCCGCATTCCGGTGGGCCAGTTGGAAGCCGCTGTCCTGGACCGCGGCCGTCCCCGCCGGGCCTTCCGCCGCCTGCGCTCGAGCACCCTCGAGACGCTGCTGAACGAATGACAGCCCGCATCTTCGGCCTGGAGACCGAGTTCGGCCTCACCTGCGCAACCAGCTCCGGCCGGAGCCTGTCGGCGGAGGAGATCGCTCGCTACCTGTTCCGCAAGGTGGTCGCGTGGGGGCGCTCGTCCAACGTCTTCCTGGGTAATGGGGCCCGGCTGTATCTCGATGTCGGCTCCCACCCGGAGTACGCGACCGCTGAATGCGACGACATCCGTCAGTTGCTGATCCAGGACAAGGCCGGCGAGCGGATCATGGCTGACCTGGTCACCGACGCTCAGGAGCGGTTGGTCGCTGACGGCATCGAGGGCACTATCCACTTGTTCAAGAACAACCTGGACTCGGCCGGCAACTCCTTCGGTTGCCACGAGAACTACCTGATCCGTCGTCGGCCGAACTTCGCCGGGATGGCCGATGCCCTGATCCCGTTCCTGATCACCAGGCAGATCCTCACCGGCGCCGGCCACGTGCTGAACACCTCCAACCGGGCCCAGTACTGCTTCTCCCAGCGCGCCGATCACCTGTGGGAGGCCACCAGTTCGGCCACCACCCGGTCCCGGCCGATCATCAACACCCGCGATGAACCGCACGCCGACCCCGACCAGTACCGACGGTTGCACGTGATCAGCGGCGACTCCTCGATGTCGCAGACCACGACCATGCTCAAGGTCGGGATGACCGACGTGCTCCTGCGGATGATGGAAGCCGGCACCGTGCTGCGAGACTTCACCTTCGAGAACCCGGTTCGGGCGATCCGGCAGATCTCCCACGACCTCAGCGCCACCACCGCGGTGCCGCTCGCCCACGGCAGCAGGGCCAGCGCGCTGGACATCCAGACCTACTACCTGGAGCGGGCCGAGCAGTTCATCGCTGAGACCGGCGCGCCGGGCCGGCACGATCGATGGGTGCTGGACCTGTGGCGGCGCGGCCTGCGGGCGCTGCGCACCGGTGATCTGAGCCCGGTGGCAACTGAACTGGACTGGGTGATCAAAAAGCGGCTGCTGGACCGGTACCAGGCCAAGCACGACCTGCCCCTGTCCGACCCGAGGGTCAGCCGGTTGCTGCTGGCCTACCACGACGTCTCGACGACGGACGGTCTGTTCACCAAGCTGGAAGCCCGGGGGCTGGCGGCCACGATGGTCAGCGACGAGGAGATCCGGGCCGCCCAGGTCGACCCCCCGAACACCACCCGGGCCAAACTGCGCGGGGACTTCATCCGGGCGGCTACCGCGCGGCGGCGGGACTACACCGTGGACTGGGTGCACCTGAAGCTTAACGACCATTCCGGGCGCACCGTGTTGTGCAAGGACCCGTTCCGCTCCAGCGACGAGCGGGTGGAGCGGTTGATCGCGAGCATCGACGAACCCGGCGCCGAGTCGATGTCGGTGTTGTGATGCTGCCCACGGACCGGGACGGGCCCGTGGGCCGGGCCGGTCGGGCACGTAGACTCACCGGTTGTGTTCTCTGCTTTCCACCCCCGACGGCGAACTGTGCTCGCCCTGAGTGCAGCGTCGCTGCTGACCATAGTGGGGTGTTCCCAGCAGGATGAGGAGGAAGGCCCGCCGGAGATCGAGGTCAGTGGCGAGTTCGGCACGGTGCCGCAGATCACCTTCGAGGCGCCACTGGAGGTCGGTGAGCCCTACACCGAGGAGATCATCTCCGGCGACGGCGCCGAACTCACCGATGACTCTGCGGTGCTGCTGGCCTACCGGGCGGTCGATGCCACCACCGGTGAGACTGTGGAGCAGAACTTCCAGAACCCGCCCCAGATCCTGCTGCTCAGCCCGGACTCCGCCGGTCTGTTGTATGACGAGCTCCTGGGTCAGCGCGAGGGGACCCGCCTGTTACGGGTGGAGCAGGGCACCGAGGACCGGCCGAACCCACTGGTCCTGGTCTACGACATCCTGCGCACCAGCGCCTGGGGAGAGGAACTCGAACCACCGGAGGACGGCCCTCAGGTCAGCGTCGGTGAGGGTGGGGAACCGGAGGTCCAGATTCCCGATGAGGACCCGCCGGCGGAGTTACAGGTGGTGCCGCTGGTCCGCGGTGAGGGCCCGCAGGTGCGGTCCGGCCAAGCCGTGACAGTGCGTTACAGCACCGTGGCCTGGAGCACCGGGGACGTGGTGGACACCCTGTGGGGTGAGGGCGTGATGCCCACCACGATTCCGTTCACCGGGTTGATCCCCGGCTGGCAGAACGGCCTGGTCGATGAGCACGTAGGCTCACGAGTGATGCTGGTGACACCACCGGAACAGGCCTACGGGACCGACACGCTGGTGTTCGTGATCGATGTCCTGGCGGTGTCCTCGATCCAGGACGAGGAAGGTGAGGCATGAGCGTGGCCCTACGAGTGATCCCGTGTTTGGACGTCGACGGCGGACGAGTGGTCAAAGGGGTCAACTTCACCAACCTGCGGGACGCCGGCGACCCGGTGGAGCTGGCACACCGGTACAACACCGAAGGCGCCGATGAACTGACGTTCTTGGATATTTCGGCCTCCAGCAGCGCCCGGCAGACCACTGTCGAGGTGGTCTCGCGCACCGCTGCCGAGGTCTTCGTACCGTTGACGGTCGGTGGTGGGGTGCGCTCGGCGGACGACGTCGACCGGTTGCTGCGGGCTGGGGCCGATAAGGTCGGGGTCAATACGGCCGCGGTGGCCCGCCCGGAACTGATCGGCGAGATTGCCACACAGTTCGGGTCCCAGGTGTTGGTGCTCTCGATCGACGCCCGGCGGGTGGATGGTGGTTCCGGAACTCCTTCCGGGTATGAGGTCACCACCCACGGCGGTCGCACCGGTACCGGTATCGACGCGCTGCAATGGGCGCAGCGAGCTGCCCAGGACGGCGTCGGGGAAATCTTGTTGAACTCCATGGACGCCGACGGCACCACCAGCGGGTTCGACCTGGAGATGATCAGCGCGGTGCGCGCGGTAGTCGACGTTCCGTTGATCGCCAGCGGTGGTGCCGGCAGCGCCGAGGATTTCGTTGCCGCTGCCAGGTGCGGTGTCGATGCGGTGCTGGCCGCCAGTGTCTTTCACTTCGGCACCTTGAGCATCGCCACGGTCAAGCAGGCGCTGGCCGGCGCCGGGTTCGAGGTCCGGCTCTGAGGGCTCGGCGGCTCGTGGTCCCCTCGACAGTCACCACTCAGCGGCGGTGAAGTGCCCGCGGCCTGGGCTTGGTAGCGATGACCTGCACATCGGCGTGAGCGGTGCGCCCGGTCAGGTACAGCGCCAGTTCCACCGGCATGCCGCTGACGGCGATCGAACGCCGGCCCCGGCGCACCACTGCTCTGGGCCCCCCAGGGACCACGAGCACCACACCGGTCTCGGCTCGAGCCTGGGTGAGTCGTGCGAAGGTGCGCAGCTGGCGCCACAGTTCCTCCTGCATCGGCTGCGGCAGATCCCGGTTCGCCGGTTGACCGGTGGCGCGCCGGACGTCCTCGTGGTGCACCACGTACTCCACCAGGTGCAGGCGGTTACCACCCCAGCCCATGGGATTCAGCGGTGCCGCAGGGGCGGCGAACCGGTCCAGGAGACGCTGATACTGCTCGGGCTCGGTGGCGGTGGCGGCCAGGTCGCTGGTACGGGTATCGGCATCGGCGGAGCCGGGCAGTACCGCCGCAGCCAGTTGTACCGGGTGGTGCAGCCGCAGCAGCAGATGGGCAGCCAGGTGCCGGGTGCGCCAGCCCGCACACAAGGTGGGGGCATCCGGCCCAGCGGCGCGCAGGGTGGTCACCAGGTCCTGACGTTCACGTTCATAGGCGTCCATCTGCCCACCGTGGCACAGGGCGGCTGATCCCGCCGGGCCGGCCAGGCCGATGCGGCATCGATCGGATGCGTGGTTGGCGTGGAATGATGGCCAGCGTGTCCGAACCACAGAATTCCACGTCCGGCCCCCTTCCGGCAGACATCAGCGCCCGACTCAAGCGCAATGGCGATGGCCTGATCACCGCGGTGATTCAGGACCATGAGAACCTCCAGGTCCTGATGGTGGCTTGGATGGACGACGAAGCCCTGCACCGCACATTGACTACCGGGCGGGTGACGTTCTGGTCTCGCTCGCGCGGCGCGTACTGGCGAAAAGGCGATACCTCCGGTCACGTGCAGTATGTGCGCGGGGCCAGCCTGGATTGCGACGGGGATGCCGTGCTGGTGCAGGTGGAACAAGTAGGCGCGGCCTGCCATACCGGCACGCGCTCCTGCTTCGATGCCGGGGCAGAGCTGGCGGTGCAGCCATGATCGACGCCGCACCCGATCTTGGCTGGGGCCGCACCTGGCCGCAGGCCGAGCAGTTCACTGAGATGGCCGCACATCGCCGGGTGGTGCCGGTGGTGCGGCGCCTGCTCGCCGACGACGTCACCCCGGTAGGCCTTTACCGGCAGCTCACCGAAGGGCGGCCGGGCACGTTCATCCTGGAATCCGCCGGGGCCGACGGCGCTTGGTCGCGGTGGTCCTTCGTCGGGGTGAACTCCCGTGCGGTGCTCAGTTCTTACCAGGGCCGGGCCCGCTGGTCCGGGGACGTGCCGGTCGGCATTCCGCGTCAGGGCCCGATCCTGGACGTGATCCGCGAGACTCTGGCGCACCTGCACACCCCGGCGATCGAAGGTCTACCGCCGCTGACCGGGGGTCTGGTCGGGGCGATGGGCTGGGATGTGGTGCGGCAGTGGGAGCCGACGTTGCCGGCACAGGCCCTGGAAGAACTCCGGGTGCCCGAGACGTGCCTGTGCCTGGTCGCCGACCTCGCCGCCGTCGACCACGGTGACGGTTCGGTCTACCTGATCGCCAATGCCATCAACTTCGACGACACCGATGAACGCGTCGAGGAGGCCTATGCCGATGCGGTGCAGCGCCTGGACGCGATGCAGGCTGCGTTGATGGCACCGAGCAGTTCGGCTGCTCTGGTCCAGGCCGCCGAACTACCCGAGCCCGAGCTGAGCTTTCGCACCAGCAAGGCCGATTTCCTCACCGGGGTGGAAGCAGCGAAGGAGGCCATCGCCGATGGAGAGGTTTTCCAGGTGGTGCTCTCCCAGCGCCTGGATTTGGACTGTCCGGCGGACCCCTTGGATGTCTACCGGGTGCTGCGCACCATCAACCCCAGCCCCTACATGTATTACCTCAACCTCGCCGACGCCGACCAGATGGAGTTCGCCGTCGTCGGTTCCAGCCCGGAGACCCTGGTGAAAGTCGCCGCCAAGGAAGTCACCAGCTTCCCGATCGCCGGCTCCAGGCCACGCGGGCAGACCCCCGGCCAGGACAAGGCCAACGCCGAGGAGCTGCTCGCCGACCCCAAGGAGCGCGCCGAGCACATCATGCTGGTGGACCTGGCCCGCAACGACTTGGGCCGGGTCTGCCAGGCGGGCACGGTCGCGGTGGTGGAGCTGATGGAGGTGATTCGCTACAGCCACATCATGCATATGTCCTCCACAGTCTCCGGGCGCCTGGCCGCCGAGGCCACCGCGTTGGATGCCTTCACAGCCACCTTCCCGGCCGGCACCCTGTCCGGGGCGCCCAAGACCCGTGCCATCGAACTCATCGACGAACTGGAACCGGCCCGGCGGGGCATCTACGGCGGAGCCGCCGGCTACTTCGACTTCGCCGGCGATATGGATATGGCGATCACGATCCGCACCGCCCTGATCAAGGACGGTGTGGCCAGCGTGCAGGCCGGGGGCGGGATCGTCGCCGATTCGGTGCCGGAGGCCGAGTACACCGAGTCGCGGAACAAGGCCGCCGCAGCCGTCCGCGCCATCCAGCAGGCCGCCGGGGTGCGGACTGCCTCCTCGGCCCCCGGCTCCAGGCGCGATCCAAGGTCTAGCGCTGAGCCATCGCCGGGAGGGGACGGGCGCCGATGAGCAGAGCCAAGGCGGTGCTGATCATCGGAGTGCTGGGCGCCGCGCTCTTCGGGGTGAGCATGCTGACCTGGGTGCGGGCCGATGCCGCGACACCGCTCGGAGCGGTACCGATGCAGGTACCGGGTATCGAGGCCGCACCGGTGGTGCCCACTGCGGGGTTGGCGGTCCTGGTGGCCGGACTGGCCCTGGGCCTGTCCGGCCGGGTGGTGCGCTACCTCGCCGGTGGGGCGGCCTTGCTGGCCGCGGCGATCGCTTTGTTCTCCGTGATCGGGGTGCTCACCGACCCCACGTCAGCGGCGCAGACCGCCGCGGGGGAGGTCGGGGGCGTACCGGAGATCGACGGCGCGGCCCAGCTTTCCTGGTGGCCCTGGCTGGCGGCGATGCTCGCCGGGCTGGCCGGTTTGGCGGCGGCCGTATTGCCCTTCGCCGGGGGTGTATGGGCGCCGGTGGCCCGGCGCTATGAACGCCCCGGGACCGCTGCCCCGGCCCCGGCCACGGTCGCCGGTCGTGCGCGCCAGGACTGGGACGCGCTCAGTCGCGGTGAGGACCCCAGCATCGATGCGGACTCCAGCCAGGAGACCGCCGGCGATGGTGGCGCTGAGCCGGAGGCAGACCTAGGCACCGGCACCGAGCCGGAGACCGACGCCGGCCCCTCGGACCGGTAGGCTGGTCCCAGTTGCCGAGGACTACGTTGTGTAAGGGACCCGAGATGTCGCACGAAAGCGCCGCTGAGGAAACCACTGAGCGCCCCGCCTACCCCGAGCTGCCCGAGTGGCAGGTGCCGCGGTCGATGGCACCGACCAATCACGGGCGCACCGTGGCATCCTGGGCGCTGGTCTGGTTGTGCGCAGTGGGCGCGGTGGTGGCTGCCGTCGGTTTCATCGTGCCTTCCATGGTGGTGATCGCCGTCGGTGCCGGGATCGTTGTCCTCGGATTAGCGTTGGGGGTGATCCTGCGGGCGATGGGCAAGGGTCAGCCGCCGCAGGAACGCATCGTCCCCGAGGCGGACGAGACCGCCCACCTGCGCTCCTGAGCACTGGCCGCCGCCGGTGCTGTGTGATCGCTACCGGCCGCAACCCGTCTACGATGGGCGGAATCGGTGGAGGGAAGGCAGCGTGACTGTTCTAGAGGAGATCGTGGCCGGGGTCCGGGAGGACCTGGCTGAGCGTGAGACCAGGGTGAGCCTGAAGGAGCTGAAGGCCAAGGCGAACGCTCAGCCGTCGGCTCGCTGTGCCCTGGACGCACTGGCCAAGGACGATGCGGTCACCGTGATCGCCGAGGTGAAACGCTCCAGTCCCTCCAAGGGCAGCCTTGCACCGATCGACGACCCGTCCGCCCTGGCCGCCGAGTACGAGGCCGGCGGCGCCAGCGTGATCAGTGTGCTCACTGAGGAGCGGCGCTTCGGTGGCTCCCTTGACGACCTGGCCGCGGTCCGTGCCGCTGTGGAGATCCCGGTGCTGCGTAAGGACTTCATCGTCAGCCCGTACCAGGTGTGGGAGGCCAGAGCCTACGGCGCCGACCTGGTGCTGCTGATTGTGGCGGCGCTCGAGCAGAATGTCCTCACCGGGCTGCTGGACCGGATCCACTCCCTGGGCATGACCGCCCTGGTGGAGGCGCACACCGCCGAGGAGATCGACCGTGCAGTCGACGCCGGTGCCTCCCTACTCGGGGTGAACAGCCGCAACCTGCACACCCTGGAAGTCGACCGCACGGTATTCACCGAGCTCGCACCAACTGTGCCGTCGGGGATCGTGAAAGTCGCCGAGTCCGGCGTACGCGGACCCCACGATGTCTTCGAGTACGCCCGCGCCGGCGCCGACGCGGTGCTCGTCGGCGAGGCGCTGGTGATGGAGGGCAACCCCCGCACCGCTGTGGCGGATATGGTCGCCGCCGGTGCCCACCCAGCTCTGCGGGCGGTGCGTTCCCGTTGACCCCTACCCCTACTGAAGATGCCGCCCGGATGCGGCTACGCGCCGCCGTCGGACCGTATTTCGGTGACTACGGGGGGAGGTTCGTCCCTGAGGCCCTGATCGCCGCCCTGGACGACCTGGCCGGGGCCTGGGAGAAGGCCCAGACCGATCCGGAATACACCAAACGCCTGGCCACCCTGCACCAGCAGTACACCGGGCGGCCGAGCCCGATCACCGAGGTGCCCCGGTTCGCCGAGCATGCCGGCGGCGTGCGGATCTTGCTCAAACGCGAGGACCTCAACCACACCGGCTCACACAAGATCAACAACGTCCTAGGTCAGGCGCTGCTGACCGAGATGGTCGGCAAGACCCGGGTGATCGCCGAAACCGGCGCCGGGCAGCACGGTGTGGCCACGGCAACGGCTGCGGCCCTCTTCGGCCTGGAGTGCACCATCTATATGGGTGAGGAAGACACCAGGCGCCAGGCGCTGAACGTGGCCCGGATGCGCTTGCTGGGCGCCGAGGTCATCCCGGTGCGGACCGGGTCGAGGACGCTGAAGGATGCGATCAACGAAGCCTTCCGGGACTGGGTGACCAACCTGGAGAGCACGAACTACATCTTCGGTACGGTCGCCGGACCCCACCCGTTCCCCACGCTGGTGCGTGACCTGCAGAAGATCATCGGTGAAGAGGCCCGGGCCCAGGTGCTCCAGGCCTATGACGTCCTGCCCGATGCCGTGGTGGCCTGTGTCGGCGGGGGATCGAATGCGATGGGGATCTTCCATGCCTTCCTCGACGATCCAGGGGTGCGCCTGATCGGCTGTGAGGCGGCCGGTGAGGGCGCCACCACCGAGCGGCACGCGGCCACGCTGACGACCGGTCAGCCCGGGGTCTTCCATGGTGCGCGCAGTTACCTGCTGCAGGACCAAGACGGCCAGACCCGTGCCTCCCACTCGATCTCCGCGGGGCTGGACTATCCCGGTGTGGGCCCAGAACACTCCTGGCTGGCTGACCTTGGCCGCGCCGAGTACCGGCCGGTCACCGACGCTGCCGCGATGGAAGCCTTCCAGTTGCTGTGTCGCACCGAGGGCATCATTCCGGCGATCGAGAGCGCACATGCCATGGCCGGCGCCCTCGACCTGGGCCGGGAATTGACCGAGGCAGGCGCGGATCCGGAGCGGACCACGCTGCTGGTGAACCTGTCCGGACGCGGGGACAAGGACGTGGCCACGGCCGCGACCTGGTTCGACCTGCTCGATGAGACCGAGGTGGACGAATGATGGGCACCGGGCCTGCACTGGATGCCGCCCGCGCACAAGGTCGGGCCGCACTGGTGGTCTACCTACCGGTGGGGTACCCCGACGTCGACGGCTCAATCGCCGCAGCTAAGGCCGCGGTGGCCGCAGGTGCCGACGTCATCGAACTGGGGTTCCCCTACTCCGACCCGAGCATGGACGGCCCCGTGATTCAACAGGCGGTGCAGAGTGCCCTGGATGCCGGGACCCGCACCGCCGACGTGCTCCGCGCGGTGGAGGAGGTCAGCGCCACCGGTGCTCCGACGCTGGTGATGACGTACTACAACCCGGTGCTGCGCTACGGGGTACCGGCCTTCGCCCGGGACCTGGCCGCGGCCGGTGGAGCGGGTCTGATCACACCGGACCTGATCCCCGACGAGGCCGGGGAGTGGATCAGTGCTGCTGACGACCACGACCTGGACAAGGTCTTCCTGGTCGCCCCCAGCTCCACCAGAGAACGGCTGGCGATGACCGCAACCGCCACCCGCGGGTTCGTCTACGCCGCCTCCACGATGGGGGTCACCGGCGAGCGGGCCCAGGTGGGGGAGCGCGCCGCCCAGCTGGTGGCCGATACCCGCGCTGCGGGTGCGCACCGGGTGTGCGTGGGCCTGGGGGTCTCCACCGCGGCGCATGCCAGTCAGGTGGCCGCCTATGCCGACGGCGTGATCGTCGGCTCGGCCCTGGTACGGACACTGATCCGCAGTGATGGTGACCGGCAGGCGGCACTGGCCGATCTGAGCCGGACCACCACCGATCTCGCTGCTGGGGCCGCCGCCCCGGCCGGCGCCGATACAGCAGGTGTCCGATGAACCTCGCCGCAGCCACTGTCGTCATGGCTGCCGGAGACCGGGGGATCCCCAGCCCCTCCCAAAGTGTGTGGTACCTGGGCCCATTGCCGCTGCGAGCCTACGCCCTGGCAATCCTGGGCGGGATCCTCGTGGCCAGCCTCATCGCGATCCGGCGCTATCGCGCCCGCGGCGGACCGGAGGGCGCTTTTGCGGATGCCTTGATCGTCGCGGTGCCGTTGGGCATCATCGGCGCCCGGATCTACCACGTACTGACTAGCCCGGACGCCTACTTCGGCCCCGATGGCAACCTGCTGCACGCCCTGTACATCTGGCGCGGCGGCCTGGGCATCATCGGTGCGGTGGCGTTCGGCACCCTGGGCGCCTGGCTGGTGCTGCGCCGTAAGGGGCTGCGCCTGGCCCCGATGGCCGATGCGATCGCACCGGCATTGCTGGTGGCCCAGGCGATCGGACGGCTCGGTAACTACTTCAATCAGGAGCTGTTCGGCGGGCCCACCGATCTACCGTGGGGCCTGCAGATCGACCCGGAGATCCTGCGCGCGCACGGCTTCCCACCGGACACCCTGGTGCATCCCACCTTCCTGTACGAGCTGGTGTGGAACCTGGTGATGGCCGGGTTGTTGATCGCCCTCGATCGCCGGATGAGACTCGGTTACGGCAAGTTGTTCTGCCTGTATGTCTTCGCCTACTCCCTGGGCAGATTCTGGATCGAAATGGTCCGCGTCGACCACTCCGAGATTATTCTGGGACAACGGTTGAACGTGTGGTCCGCCCTGCTTCTGGGACTGGGTGCACTGATAGCTTTCCTCATCCTTAGTCGTCTCCGCCCCGGTCGGGAGGACAGTGTCTGGCTGCCCGGCCGTGAACCTGAGGAAGCCATGGCTGAGGCGGGAGCGGGCCAGGATCGTGATGAGGAGACCGGCGCGGCGAGTGAACCGGACCCCGATCCCACCGATGCCGATGCGCAGATCGATTCCCAGGCCAGCACCATCACCGCAGACGACGTCGAGGATGACAGGACCTAGAAAGACCAGGTAGCACGGGTCTTGGTGCACCACCCGTGGGCGGCAGCAGCAGCCGCTCGAAGGCAATAGAGTCGGGGTATGCGTAGAGCCAAGATTGTGTGCACCCTCGGTCCAGCCACCGAGTCTCCGGAGATGGTCCGGTCCCTGGTCGATGCCGGTATGGATGTGGCGCGGATCAACCGCAGCCACGGCGATGCCGCTGAGCACGAAGAGGTTATCCGCCACGTCCGCGCGGCTGCCGAGGCCTCCAGCCGCGCAGTGGCGGTGCTGGTGGACTTGCAGGGCCCCAAGATTCGGCTGGGCCGGTTCACCGACGGGCCCCACGAACTGGCCGAGGGCGATACGTTCACCATCACCACCGAAGAGGTGCCCGGCACTAAGGAGCTGGTCTCGACCACCTTCAAGGGCCTACCCCAGGACGTCGA
>Ga0079225_10002016_pt1 | contig 11593 bp, 10 predicted proteins | sample Poulit2012_FD_76344 | JGI IMG/M metagenome (GOLD analysis project Ga0079225, IMG submission 76344) | Agricultural soil microbial communities from Georgia to study Nitrogen management - Poultry litter 2012 | ecosystem: Environmental > Terrestrial > Soil > Agricultural land | place: USA: Georgia...
CTGGGAATGATGCTTGTTTTGCCGCTTCTGCTTAGGGATGATTCTCGGCAATCAGAGCAGGTGAGGGACGTCTGATGAGACTGAAGGACAAGGTTGCCATCGTCACCGGCGCAGGCGGTGGATTCGGCGAGGGTATTGCGAAGCTCTTTGCCGAAGAGGGCGCCAGGGTCTGTGTCGCAGACATCCGCTCCGAGCACGCTGAAAGAGTTGCTGGCGAAATTGGCAACAATGCGGTGGGGGCGGCAGGCGATGTTTCGACGGCAGCCGGCATCGAAGCAATCGTCCAGGCTTGCCGCGACGCCTTCGGAGACGCCGATATCATCGTCAACAATGCCGGTATCACCCATCGCAATCAGCCAATGCTGGATGTTGACGAGGAGACCTTCGACAAGATCTATGCCGTCAACGTCAAGGCAATTTATCTGATGGCCAAGGCGACGGTTCCGGCCCTGCGGGCCAAGGGGGGCGGCTCGATCATCAATGTCGGCTCAACGGCAGGGCTGCGGCCACGCCCTGGCCTTGTTTGGTACAACGGCTCGAAGGGCGCCGCCAACGTCATCTCGAAGGCGATGGCGCTGGAGTTGGCGCCGGACAATATCCGGGTCAATGCCATCTGTCCGGTGATGGGGGAGACCGGCATGCTCGAGCACTTCATGGGTGTGCCGGATACGCCGGAGAATCGGGCGCGCTTCATCGCGACTATTCCACTCGGACGCATGAGCAAGCCTCTGGACATAGCGCGAGCTGCGCTCTGGCTTGCCTCTGAAGAAGCAGACTTCATCACCGGCATCGAGTTGCCGGTCGATGGGGGACGCTGTGTGTAGTTTATCGAGCAGCTGTGACAGCTGATCCACAATGGGGAGGAATATCACATGAAAGTCATTACCGCCTTGAGCGTGGCGGCTGCGCTCATGGCCACCAGTGGCCTAGCCTTCGCGCAGCAGGAGTTGAGCCTCGGCTATCCCTTGGCCAAGGATTCACACTACGGCGACGGGGCCGCCGCCTTCAAGGAGACCTTGGAGCGTCTGTCGGACGGCAAGTTCGTCGTGGTCGAGCATCCCAGCAGCGCGCTCGGCGGCGAAAGGGACATGATCGAGGGCGCGCAGATTGGCTCCGTCGATCTCGTCATCACCTCAAGCGGTCCCCTTGGCAACTTCGTACCCGAGGTCCTCGTCTTCGACCTGCCGTTCCTCTTCCGGGACTACGAGCACGCGCGGGGCGTCCTGGACAGCGAGATCGGGCAGGACATGCTCGAAGGCATGCGCGAGCAGGACCTGGTCGGCCTTGCCTGGTCCGAGAATGGATTCCGTCACCTGACCAACTCCCAGCGTGCCGTCGAAACGCCGGCAGACCTTCAGGGCCTGAAGGTCCGGACCATGGAAAACCAGGTGCATATGCGCGCCTTTGAAGCCATGGGTGCGGCACCAACCCCGATGGCCTGGCCGGAAGTCTATACGGCTCTGCAGCAGGGCACGGTCGATGGACAGGAGAATCCGATTCCGGTCATCGCCTCGGCCAAGTTCTGGGAGGTGCAGGACCACTTCTCCATGACCGGCCACGTCTATTCTCCCGCCATCGTTCTGGCTTCGCCTTTCGTCATCGATGGCCTGAGCGAGGAAGAGCAGGAATGGTTCTTCGAAGCCGGCCGCGCATCGGCAGCGGCGACCCGTGCCAGGGTTGAGGCTGATGAAGCCCGCGGCATCGAGCTCTTTCGCGAGCATGGCATGGATGTAAAGACAGAGGTCGAGAAGGATCCCTTCCAGGAAGCCGCTGCCCCGGCCTGGGAAAGCTTCATCGCCGAGAATGGCGACGAACTCATCAAGCGCATCCAGGACTGGGAATGAGCGCGAGTAGCGCAAAATAGGTAACGAAAAGCCTAAGGGAGCCGCCCCCTCCTCGTACCGAGGAGGGGGCGGCTCCATCCTGTTGGCTTCAGGGGGGTGAGGGTGATCGAGCTTCTGCTCCGTGTCGAGCGCTTCACGACGCGTGTCGCCCACGATGCAGCATCGTTACTGCTGGCTGTCGCCGCGTGTCTTGCCTTCTATCAGGTGCTGACGCGCTTTCTGCTGGGCCTTCCGTCGACCTGGTCCGAGGTCGCCGCCCGCTCCCTGATGATCTGGGCGGTTTACCTGGGTATCAGTGCGGCCTTCCGGCAGGGCGCGATGATCGCGGTCGATCTCGTCTTTCGCTACCTGTCCGGTCGCGCTGCCTTGCTGATGCATTCTGTGGTGACCGCTATTTGCCTTAGCTTCCTGCTCGTCCTGGGCTGGCACGGCTGGGCGATGGCAGAAAGGGTGCAAAACCAGAATCTTGCCGGCATGGAGATTTCCATCGCCTGGTTCTATGCAGCCCTTCCGGTCGGCGCCGCCTTTGCCATCCTGGCGCTGGTCGCTCGTTTTCTGGAGATGTTGCGGGACGGTCCTCCGCAACGCATTGAAGAGCTTACGGACGAGGCTGGAGGGGCAGTGTGAGCATCCCCGTATTCGTCACGCTATTCGTCCTCTTCATGGCTGGGGTGCCGGTTGCCGTATCCCTGGCCCTGGCCGGCGTTATCGGCCTCGAGTTCTTCAGCAACCTGCCCCTACTGCTGGTGGCGCAGCGGATGTTCGTCGGCATCGATTCCTTCCCGCTGATGGCCATTCCCTTCTTCATTCTGGCCGGCAACCTCATGTCTGCGGGCGGGATTTCGGCGCGACTGGTCGAGCTGGCCAAGTCGATCATCGGAGGCATCCAGGGCGGGCTGGCCTGTACCTGCGTCCTGACCTGCATGATCTTTGCCTCAGTGTCCGGCTCTTCGGTCGCCACCACCTTCGCGATTGGTGCCATCCTCATTCCGGCGATGGTGCGCCATGGCTATCCACGCCCTACCGCCGCCGCGATCCAGGCCACCTCTGCGGAATTGGGCGTTCTGATTCCGCCCTCAATTCCCTTGATCCTGTTCGGCGTGGCCACCGATACCTCGATCGGCCAGCTCTTCATCGCCGGCATCGGCCCCGGCCTTCTTGTTGGCCTCTCACTGATCATCTTCCTGGCGATCTGGTGCCGCCTGCGCGGCTATGGGCTGAGGGACGGCGAGGATCGAATGGCACTCTGGCCGGCTTTCAAGCGGGCCGGGATCGCCCTGCTGATGCCCGTCGTCGTTATCGGCGGTATCTACGGCGGCGTTTTTACCCCCACGGAGGCATCTGCCGTTGCCGTCTTCTATGCGCTTGCGGTGGGACTGCTCTTCTACCGTGAGCTGAAGCTGCGCGACCTGCCGCAGATCCTACGGCAAACCATGATCTCCACCTCGGTCATCATGTTCATTATCGCCGCCGCGGCGCTCTTTTCCTTTATCCTGACCCGAGCAGGAATTCCCGCCGCGATCGGCTCACTGGCGACTGACCTCTTCACGGACAAGTGGACTTTCCTGCTGGCCATCAACCTTCTGCTGCTGATCGTCGGCATGTTCATCGAGACCTCGGCGGCCATTCTTGTCCTGGCGCCGATTCTGACACCCATCGCCATGAGCTTCGGTGTCGATCCCGTTCACTTCGGCGTGATCGTCGTCGTCAATCTGGCGCTGGGGATGTGCACGCCGCCACTCGGCGTGAACCTCTTCGCAGCCTGCGCTGTCGCGCGCATCTCGATCGACCGGATCGTCCCGGCGCTCGTGCCCTTCATCCTGGTAATTCTGGGTTGCCTGATGGCGATCACCTATCTGCCCTTCATCTCAATCGGTCTGCGCGACCTTCTCTACTGAGCCGCCGACGGGCCGCTCACGGCTCTCCCGGTCTGGGAATCAGGAAGGCGCTGGCGGGCCAGGAACCCTGCCAGTCTTCCCACGCCAGGGTTGCGCGCGCGCGACGCAGGTCCTCGGCCATCTGCGCCTTGAGATCCTGCAGGCTGTCGAAGTTTTGCTCCGGCCGGAGGTAGTCGATCAGGGCAACACGCAGATGCCGGCCATAGAGGTCCCCGGCAAAGTCGATCAGGTGGACTTCCAGGAGCGGTTCCTCGTAGTTGAACATCGGACTGATGCCGAGGTTTGCTACCCCAGGGACCCAGCGAAACCGCTCCCCTTCGTCAAGCGCCACACGGGCCGCATAGATGCCGAATGCGGGCCGCAGGGTGTCGCGGCCCAGGCGGATGTTGGCGGTCGGCATGTCGAGCTGGCGTCCGCGTTTGGCACCATGTTGCACGCGGCCGGTGATCTCCCAATAGCGCCCAAGCAGAAGGGCGGCGCGGGTAGGATTTCCTGCGCGAAGATAGTCGCGCACCAGGCTGGATGAATAGATCTCCTGCGATTGGCCTGGCGCTGCGGCCATGTCCATCCTCGTCACGGCAAAGCCGAATTGCCTGCCGAAATCGATCAGGGCCTGAACGTCTCCCGCGCGCTTGTGGCCGAAGCGAAAGTTCTCGCCAACCACCACGTGGCGCAGCTTCAGGCCCTTGGCCAGCACGTCCTGGGCAAACTCCTGCGGGGTGAGGTTGGCCAGGGCTGCGTTGAAGCGCAGGATCCAGAGCACTTCCAGGCCAAGACTTTGCAGGAGTTGAGCTTTCGGCCGAAGGGGGGTCAGCCGGAAGGGTGGGAGGTCCGGAGCAAAGTAGCTGCGCGGATGGGGCTCGAAGGTGACCATGCCCCAGGGAGCCTTGGCCTCGCGTGCAAGCTGCTGGGCCTTGTCCAGAAGCGAGCGATGACCCCGGTGCACGCCGTCGAAGTTGCCAATGGCGACAACAGCACCCTGGCAGTCCAGCGGCGTGCGAGAAGGGTGCCTGAGCAGCCGCATCGCGTCAGCCGTCGTCGCTGGCAAAGCGGCCATAGAGCCCGCGCTTGTAGAGCAAGGCTTCCCGGCCCGGATGAGTCGTCACGGCTGTGACCTCGCCCAGGATGATGAGGTGATCCCCACCATTCAGGACGTCGTGGCGGCGGCACTCCAGCCAGGCCACGCAACCTGGAAGCAGCGGTACCCCTCCCGCACCTGCCACCCAGCGCAGCCCCGCCCATTTGTCAGCGAGCGGTGTTGCAAAGCGTCGGGACAGCTCCGCCTGCTCAACTTCCAGAATGTTGATGGCGAAGTGGCTGGCCTCGAGAAAGATCGGCAAGCTGAAGGCACGGCGATCGACGCAAAAGAGCACCAGCGGCGGATTCATCGACACGGATGAAAAGGAATTGACGGTCAGGCCGACGGGCGTGCCGCCGTCATCGACGCTGGTGACGATGGCGACGCCGGTCGCGAAGCTACCGAGTGCCTCGCGCAGATCGTCTCGATCGACGTCGACTTCTTTTTCTGCAATGCGCGCTGAGCCGCCTGCGCTTCCTGCCATTCTCCACTCCTGCCGTTATGCAGCTTGATATCGGCTATCGGCTCCCCTTGCGCAACCGGGCAGCTTCGTGGAGCCGCCCTGCCATCTCCGCAATATGCCACTTGCACTGAACATCATAATCGCATAAGCATATCCTTATGTCTGGGAGGTGGACTAGCCATGGATGAGCTTCTGCAGGGACTGAGAGCTGCCGCGGAGCCCACGAGGCTCCGGGTGCTGGCGCTTTGCGCCCACGCAGAGCTGACGGTCAGCGATCTCGTCGAGATCCTCGGCCAGAGCCAGCCACGTGTGTCCAGACATCTGAAGCTGCTGGTCGACGCGGCCCTTTTGCAGCGCCATCAGGAAGGGAGCTTCGCCTACTACCGCCTCGCAGATCGTGGGGCGGGCGCAGAGCTCGCACGGCAGATTGTCGATCTGCTGCCGGCAGAGGACCCACTGCATGCGGGGGATCTCGAAAGGCTGCAGCAGGTGCAGGATGCCTGGGCGGTGAAGGCGGCAGCCTACTTTCGTCGCAACGCCGCCAACTGGCAGCGCCTGCGTGAACTGCACGTCAATACGAACACCGTCGACGGTGCATTGCGCGAGATCTTCGAACGGGAGCCGGTCCGGAACCTGCTCGATATCGGGACCGGTGCCGGACATGTGCTTCAGCTGCTTGGCGACAATCTCGAAAGCGCCGTGGGCATCGATCTTTCCCGGGACATGCTCACGGTCGCGCGTGCCAATCTCTTTCGGGAAGGGCTGCGGCACTGCCAGGTGCGCCACGCCGAGATGACCTCCTTGCCCTTTCCGGCCGCCCACTTCGACGCCGTGACGCTTCACATGGTGCTCCACTATGCCCAGCGCCCCGGATCGGCGATCCGAGAAGCAGCGCGCGTCCTCCGCCCTGGGGGGCGCTTAGTCGTCGTCGACTTTTTGCCCCATGAACGGGAGGAGCTCCGCCAGGAGCATGCCCATCGCTGGCTCGGTTTCTCCGACGGCGCCATGGGCGATTTCTTCACCGAGGCCGGCCTGGTTTCGGAGGCTCCACGTCATCTCACTGGCGGCGAGTTGACCGTTGCACTCTGGCTCGGCCGCCGCGCCGCCAACGATATCGAGGAACCCGGCACAGCAGCCAAGGCAAGGGATGTGGTCTGATGGAATTCTCCTTCGAGTTCTTTCCCGCACGCACGGCAGCAGGCGAGAGCCAGCTCGCCGAAACGATCAACCGACTGGCGCCTTTGCGGCCACTCTTCGGATCCATGACCTATGGGGCCGGCGGCTCGGGTCGGGATGCAAGCGACCGCGGGCTCCGTCTCCTGCTGGAAGCCCCGGACATGAAGCCGACCGCCCACATCACCATCGTGGGGCAGCCCCGCGCGGAGGTGGATGCGCAACTGCAGAGGTGGCTGGATCTCGGAGTGCGGCGCTTCGTGGCGCTGCGGGGTGACATGCCGGACATGAAGAGACCCTACGAAGCCCATCCGGAGGGTTACAGGGATGCAGCAGAGCTGGTGAGTTCCTTGCGCAAGATGGGGGCCGAAGACATCTCCGTCGGCTGCTATCCGGAGATCCATCCGGAATCATCCTCTCGCGAGGCAGATCTGGCCCACCTGAAGCGCAAACTCGAAGCCGGAGCCGACCGCGCGATCAGCCAGTTCTTCTTCAATATCGAGGATTTCTTGCGCTTCCGGGATCTGGCGGACAAGGCAGGGATAACACACCCCCTGGTGCCGGGTATCGTGCCCGTTCACGATCTCGCCAGGATCAAGTCCTTTGCTGCTGCCTGTGGCGCCACGGTTCCGGCATGGATGGAGGCGCGCTATGCGGGCCTTGACGACGAGCCGGAAACCCGTGGCCAGGTCGGCGCGGTCATTGCAGCGGATCTCTGCCGCGCGCTGCGTGCCGAAGGGGTGAAGCACTTCCATTTCTACACCTTGAATCGGGCGCCCATGACCCTGGCTATCTGTCGCCTTCTCGAGGTGCCTTCACTGGTTCAGGAGGCCGCCTGACATGCGCCGCCTGGAGGAAGCGATGGCCGAGCGCGTGTTGCTGGCCGATGGCGCCTTCCGTCGCCGGCTGCGGCGCCTGCCGATCGACACCCACCGCGATCTCTGGGGGCGGGAAGGGCGATTGGAAGTACTCTGCCTGAGCCGGCCGGAGTGGGTGCGTGGCCTGCATGAGGCCTATTTGCGGGCGGGTGCCGACGTTATCCGCACTCATACCCGCGAGGCTTCTCCCCTTTCCCTCGGCCCGGCCGGCCTGGAGCAGGAAGCCTTCTACCTCAACTACGTGGCCGCGCAGCTTGCCTGTGAGGCGGTGGATGCCGTTCCTGGCCGGGGTCGCCGCCGCTTCGTCCTCGGCCTGGTGCAAGATCAGGGCTGGAATGCTGGACCTGCCGCCACCGAACAGGCCATCGAACTTCAGGTGGAGGCCCTGATCGCAGGTGGGGTTGATGGTATCGCGCTCGATGTGCCGCCGGAAACCGGACGTGCGGCGATCTTCCTGCGGGCAGCCCGCAAGGCACGGGGTTTCTGCGAGGTGAGTGCACCAATCTACCTTCAGAGCCCTGTGGGACCGCTTGGTCATTCCTCCCGCCTGCTGCAGCACCCTGACGGGGTCATCCGCTTCCAGGCGGGCAACCACGCCCACAGCGACTGGCTCGGCCGCGCGGTGGAAGAGGAGGGGGCGACCCTCGTCGGGGGTGGCAGGACCCCCGAAGATACAGCTGAGCGCGATCGCCGCCTTCGCCTCCTTGCGGAGGATGGGCTGCGGCCTTTGCATGCCGCGGCTCGTGCCAGGGGCGCGCGACTTGAGGAGAGCGTCGTGCCCTCTTCGTCGCTCCACCTAGACCCTTTAGTAACGGAGTTGCATTAGCTCATGTCGGATCGACAAAAGCGTCGAGAAGCCCTGCATCAAGCGGCAGCCGAACGAATTCTCCTGCTGGACACAGCAATGGGCACAGCGATCCAGGATCGCCGTCTGGAGGAAGAGGACTTTCGCGGCAGCCGCTTCGCGGACCATCCCAAGGAACTGAAGGGGAATAACGATCTTCTCTGTATCAGCCGGCCTGAGATCATCCGCGAGATTCATGTCGGAAATCTCGAGGCAGGGGCTGACATTCTCGAAACCAACACCTTCAACTCCACGGCCATCAGCCAGGCGGACTACGGCATGGCGGAGATCATTCCGGAGCTGAACGAGGCGGCCGCGCGCCTGGCTCGGGAGGCAGCCGATGAATTCTCCCACAAGACCCCCGACAAGCCGCGCTTTGTCGCCGGGGTGCTTGGTCCCACTACACGCACGGCATCCCTTTCGCCAGATGTGGAGGATCCGGGCTTCCGCAACGTCACCTTCCAGGAACTCGCGGCGAACTACCGTACGGCGGCGCAGGGTCTGATGCGCGGCGGGGCGGACTTGATCCTCGTCGAGACCATTTTCGACACCTTGAACGCCCGCGCCGCTCTCTATGCGCTCGATGAACTCTTCGAAGCGGAAGGAAAGGCTCTGCCGGTCATGGTCTCCGGCACGATCACCGACCTTTCGGGGCGCACCCTCTCGGGGCAGACGCCAGAGGCCTTTTGGTACTCCGTGCACCATGTGCGTCCCTTCTCCATCGGCCTGAACTGTGCCCTCGGCCCGAAGGAGTTGCGGCCCCATATCGCGGAACTCAGTCGTTTTGCCGATACCCTGGTCTCCGTGCATCCCAATGCCGGCCTGCCTAACCAGTTCGGTGGCTATGACCTGAGCCCTGAGGCCATGGCAGAACACCTGGGTGCCTGGGCCCGGGATGGCTTGATCAACATCGTCGGTGGTTGCTGCGGTACCACGCCGGAACACATGCGAGCCATTGCCGAGGCAGTAGAAGGGTGTCCCCCGCGCAAGGTGCCGAGCGCCAAGCCCTGGATGCGGCTGTCCGGCCTGGAAGCCTTTGTTCTGCCCCGAGACGAGGAAGAGGAAGCAGCATGACGACCGCACGCTTCGTCAATGTCGGCGAACGCTGCAACGTTGCGGGCTCGGCCCGCTTCAAGAAGCTGATCGCCGCCGAGGACTACGCCACTGCCGTGGAGGTTGCCCGCCAGCAGGTGGAAAACGGCGCGCAGATTCTCGATGTGAACATGGATGACGCCATGCTCGACGGAGTCGAGTGCATGCGGCGTTTCCTCAACATGATCGCCGGGGAGCCGGACGTGGCCCGCGTTCCCATCATGATCGACAGCTCCAAGTGGGAGGTGATCGAAGCGGGCCTGCAGTGCGTCCAGGGAAAGCCGATCGTCAACTCCATCTCCCTGAAAGAGGGCGAGGAACCCTTCCTGGAGCAGGCGCGGCTGATCCGGCGCTACGGCGCCGCCGTTGTCGTCATGGCTTTCGACGAGACGGGCCAGGCAGCCACGGCGGAGCGCAAGTTCGAGATCTGCGAGCGCGCCTATCACCTGCTTGTCGACGAGGTGGGTTTCCCACCCCAGGACATCATCTTCGACGCGAATATCTTTGCGGTCGCGACCGGGATCGAAGAGCACAACGTCTATGGCCGGGCCTTCATTGAGGCTGCGAGCATGATCCGGGAAAAGCTGCCGCACGCCCATGTGTCCGGCGGCCTTTCCAACGTCTCCTTTTCCTTCCGCGGCAATGAGCCGGTGCGCGAGGCGATGCACTCGGTCTTTCTCTATCACGCCATCCGCGCCGGCATGGACATGGGCATCGTCAATGCCGGTCAGATTACCGTGTATGAGGACATACCCGACGAGCTGCGCGAGGCCTGTGAGGACGTCATCCTCAACCGCTCCCCGGAAGCGACCGAACGGCTGCTGGAGCTGGCGGAGCGCTATCGGACGGGGAAGGGGGCGGCTGCGAAGGAAGCCGACCTGAGTTGGCGCGAGCTGCCGGTGAACGAGCGCCTCAGCCACGCCCTGGTCCACGGGATCGACAAGTGGGTGATCGAGGATACCGAAGAGGCACGGCTGAACTATCCCAAGCCTCTGGAAGTCATCGAGGGGCCCCTGATGGACGGCATGAACGTCGTTGGCGACCTCTTCGGCGCCGGCAAGATGTTCCTGCCCCAGGTCGTCAAGTCCGCCCGCGTGATGAAGAAGGCGGTTGGTCACCTGCTGCCCTTTATCGAGGCGGGCAAGGAGGAAGGGGACAAGGACACCAAGGGCCGCATCGTCATGGCCACCGTGAAGGGCGATGTGCACGACATCGGCAAGAACATCGTGGGGGTGGTGCTGCAGTGTAACAACTACGAGGTCATCGACCTCGGCGTCATGGTGCCTTCGGCCAAGATCCTGGAAACGGCTCGGGCGGAGAAGGCCGACATGATCGGCCTTTCCGGCCTGATCACGCCGAGCCTCGAAGAGATGGCCTATGTGGCCGGGGAGATGCAGCGGGAAGGCTTCGAGGTTCCGCTGCTGATCGGCGGCGCAACGACCAGCAAGATCCACACGGCAGTCAAGATCGCGCCGAACTATCAGGGGCCGGTGGTCCACGTCGTGGACGCCAGCCGGGCGGTCGGCGTGGCCAGTCGTCTTGCCTCTCCCACCCTGCGCAGCGATTTCGTGAAGGAAATCGAGCAGGACTACGGTCGTATGCGGGAATCGCACGCCAACAAGAAGGGCGGCCGTGAGCGCCTGCCCCTGGCGGAAGTGCGCGCCAACGCCTTCAAGTTCGACTGGGCGAACTACAGCCCGCCGCGGCCGACCTTCGAAGGGCTGCGCGACTTCCAGGGCTATGATCTGGAGGAGCTCATCTCCTGTATCGACTGGACGCCCTTCTTCTCGACCTGGGAGCTGCACGGCCGCTATCCGACCATCCTTGAGGACGAAAAGGTCGGCGAGGCTGCCCGCTCCGTTTATGCGGATGCCCAGCAGATCCTGGAGCGCATGGTTGCGGAATCCTGGCCTGGGCCGAAGGCCGTGATCGGCTTCTGGCCCGCGGCATCGGATGGCGATGACATCGTTCTCTTCGAGCCAGGTACGCGGACGGAAATGACTCGCACCTATGGCCTGCGGCAGCAGATCGCCCGGCGCAAGGGACGCGAGCGGCCGCACCTGACGCTTGCCGACTTCATCGCGCCGCTGGATGGTCCGGCGGATTGGATCGGCGGCTTCTGCGTGACGGCCGGCCCCGAGATCGAGGAGCGGGTAGCAGAAGCCAAGGCGCGCCAGGATGACTATGAGGCCATCATGATCCAGGCCTTGGGTGACCGCCTGGCGGAGGCCTTTGCCGAGCGGATGCATCAGCGTGTCCGGACCGAGTTCTGGGCCTATGCACCCGACGAGGATCTGACCAATGAGGAACTGATTCAGGAGAA
>Ga0079225_10002018_pt1 | contig 11592 bp, 8 predicted proteins | sample Poulit2012_FD_76344 | JGI IMG/M metagenome (GOLD analysis project Ga0079225, IMG submission 76344) | Agricultural soil microbial communities from Georgia to study Nitrogen management - Poultry litter 2012 | ecosystem: Environmental > Terrestrial > Soil > Agricultural land | place: USA: Georgia...
ATGGGTCAAATATAGCCTGTTTTTAGCTCTGGGACACCCAAATAAAAACTCAAAAGTAGATATCATCCTGATAAACAATCTGTTATAAATTTATTGAATTTTAAGTGTCGAAGTCAGGAAAAAGGAGCGGAATCCTCTTATCTCACCGGTCATGAATCTATTGACCAGTTGAAGAATATCGTGAAACAAATCGATTATGACTCAGGCTTTAAAAAAAGTACTCACTTTATTATGCATCCTTTAAAAAAGCTATTCCTGATTCTAATTTTAGAGCAGATTTCGGTTAGGCCGGAACTTTTGGAGAGACTAAAAATGGGTTGTCTTAGATTGGGGAACACCCAAATTTTAAAACTCCTATTTCTTTTTGGGCTTTGGAGGGAATGAAATAACATTTTCAATTATTGGCAGGAAAATAATATCGGCTATGCCTAAAGGGAAAAAGCAGCCTTTGGAAGAGTATTTTCGGTTTAGAAGATAATCAGCAGATTCTTTTTACCTATAAATCACAAAATCTCAATTAAAATGAAAAATATTTGAATTAAAATGATAAAGTGATTTAAATAATTTATAATTTTATATAGTTATCAATTTCAATCAATATATCATGCGCAATATCTTATATGTTTTAGCAATTGTTTTGGCAGTGGCTTGGGCCGTTTTATTTTTTAGTGATATAACCGATAGCAATTGGATTCACATAATCTTAGCTGTTGCTGTTTTCTTTGCGATATATTATTTTCTCAGCGGTAAGAGAGGGGATTCAAAAAGATTGTCTGATTAAAAGAACTTAAATTTTAGTTCGACCATCCCGGGTTCGTGAAATCACAAAGTTTTTTATTCCTATTCATTTCCCGAAGTTGTTTAACTTTGCAAATTAAATTATTGGAAATTTGTATGAATTGCATAAACTTTAAAACTTCGGAGAATTAAAGCACAATGATCTACATATATTTTATTGCTTCTTTTAATGCGTTTTTCTTTTTGGCGCTACTGCTTCAGAAAAAAGCAAAACAACTTCATGATAGAATTTTGATTTATTGGCTGCTTTATCTCGGAATTGCCACAGCTACTTATGCTTTGTCGATTGATTTCTTTCCGGAATCCCATTTGTTGGCCAGTGGTATTATTGCTTTATTTTTGTTACACGGCCCCTTTTTATACCTATATGTCTCTGCGCTTACCCTGAACCAAAAGAAATTTAAATCCAAGCGTTTGTGGCATTTTATTCCATTTGTAGGGTTTGTTCTTTATTTATTAATCGCTTCTAATTTTCCATCATATTCCGAAGGCATTCGGGTAGATCACCTCACCGAAGGAGTGGCTGAACCTCCTGTACTATTCAACTTCTTTCTTATTATAACCGCCTTATCAGGCCCGATTTATTTTTATTTAGCCTATGATAAGTTTCGTCAAAATCAGTATTCTCCTGAATTTTCTGACAAAGAAGAGAACTTGGAATGGTTGAAGAAACTGATCCCGATTTTTGGAATCGTATGGACAGTTTTAATCATTATTGCAGTGATTCATCATGTTTTTCATCTGTTTTCGATGGAGTTTTGTACTAATGGCCTCTTTTTATCGCTCTCCGTTTTTATTATTCTAATCGGCTATTTCGGATTGAAACAAAAAGAAGTGTTTATTAATTATGCTACAGAAGAACCGGAAAAAGAAGTCCCTGAGGAACCTGAGATTAAATATGCAGCCACCAAAATGGAGGGAGAAGAATTGCAAAAATGCTGCAATATTGTCGGAAGTTATATGAAAGCCAACAAACCTTATTTGGAGTCGGATCTGACCTTGCCCAAATTGGCTGAAGAATTAGATTTATCCACGCATCATCTCTCACAGGTAATCAATGAAATGCACGGTAAAAACTTTTTCAACTTTATCAATAAATATCGAGTAGCTGAAGTGAAAAGAAAAATTCAAGATCCGGAATTTCAAAATTATTCTCTACTGGGAATTGCTTATGAAAGTGGATTCAATTCGAAATCTGCTTTTAATCGGGTTTTCAAAAATGTGACCGGCATGACCCCCAGCGAATACAGAAGATCCTTATCCTCTTCATAAGCCCAGTATTAACTAACTTAATACGAATCAAACTATAAAATAGAGCTTAAATCATAGCGGGGAAGTATGCCATACATTTGTTCACAGAAAAACAAATGTTATGGCAACTCAAATAAGAAAAATAAACGCGAAAAATTCTACTGCGAAAAATTTAGGAACAAAATTTTGCTTTCCCTTAGAAAAATATCCACCGGTTGAATCTATGAAAGCTTACTTTTCAAAAGTGAAAAAATCAGAATTTATTTATAAAGATGCGCAAGAGCCTCTCAGTTAAATTTAATTTTACCGGATATAGATGGAATAAAATACTATTTATCGGATTTAAATTCCTGACTATCATAGGGGTTTTTTGATGGCACTCTGATGATAATTTCGGGATGGTCAGAAGCTATGTGGCAAGCCGTACAGCTTTGAGTCATATTTTTATAACCGGTTTTAAAGTCAGAACGGTTTTGATTTGCAATAGATTGATGAATACTATCTAAAGATGGTTTAATCATGTGCATATTAGCCGTCGCTGAATTGTCAGACCGATATTCTTCCAATAACTCAAAATTCCCCTCGAGCTCGTGGTGGTAAAAATCAGCCAAATCCCAATTTTCCTCTTGTCCGGCAAACCATAATTTGATGTAAAAACGTTCTATTTCGCCCATTGTAGAAGCGTAACCCGGCTTTACATAAGTTGATTTGACCTCATTTTGAAAATCGATGAGTTTTTTCTCTAAAGAATCAATTTGTTGTCGGTATTTATCGTCATTCCCGGAATGATGATCGGTTTGTTGCTGACAACCGGTGAATAGAATAATACCTAATAGCCCCAAAAACGTAAAAATAAAGTTTCTCATAATTAACAATTTGCAACCAAGATACTGAATTCAACTTCGAAAACAAAATCGCTTATATAATTTTGCAGGGTTTATTTTTTTTTAAGTGAATACTTACAAATAATGCTCGCAGCTCCTCTATTTCCGATGGCGTTTTGTAAATATGGGTCCTTATATCACATTCTGTTTTTATTATTCTAATCGATATTTCGAATTGAAACAAAAAGGTGTTCTTATAAATTATTCTACAAAAGAACGGGAGAAAAAGATTTATGTGATACCTGAAATTTACTATGTAGTAACCAATATGGAAGGGGAAGAATTGAAAAAACGAAAGTGGATTCAATTCTAAATCTGCTTTTAATCGGGTTTTCAGTAATTTGTGCGACATGACACCCAGTCAATATCGAAGTTCCTTAACCTCTTGGTAAGCCCTGTATTTGCTCACATGACACGTCCCATTTTATAAAGTGGGACGTATTGCTTTCCACAAACAAGTGCCAGATTACAACTTAGGTCGCACAGCGGGGAAGTATGCCATACATTTGTTCACAGAAAATAGAAAAACAGAGTATTAACTTAAAAAACAAATGTTATGACAACTCAAGTAAAAAGAACAAACACGACAAACCTCTTAAACACAAAGCGGTTTTTAAAATTTAACATGCGTACCCTATTAATAGCATTCGCATTTTTGATGACCAGCATTTCCGGATTTGCACATTGTGATTCCTATGATGGTCCGGTAATTAATGAAGCCTTGGAAGCATTAGAAGAAAATAATGTGGAATTGGTTTTAAAATGGATTGATCCACAACAAGAAGAAGAGATTATTTCCTTGTTCGAAAAAACTTATCAGTTAAGAGATGGCGATCAAGAAGTATATGCTATCGTGGAAAAACATTTTTTGGAAACCTTAGTAAGATTGCACCGAGAAACTGAAGGAGCAGGATTTACAGGTTTAAAGCCGGCAGGATCTATGACCCCATGGGTTGAAATGGCTGACAAATCAATTGCTGAAGACGATGTTGAGCAAGTAATTACAACGGTAACCGATGAGTTTGAAGAAATTCTAAGAGAGCGATATGCCGAAGTAGCCAAACTCAGCAAAACAAAAGATGATTCCGTAGAGCAAGGACGCGCGTATGTACACGCTTATGTACAGTACACCCACACCTTGGAGCACTTGGAAGAGTTATTAAACGAACCCATTGCGCACGAGGGAGGTGAAGGACACGCCGGTCATTAATAATAATTTTGATGAACCCAGTTTTCGGCATTCCGCTCTTAGTATTCAATTACACAGGAATGGCGAAATGCCGAAAACTAAATTTTCTAAAAAGAAAACAATTTTACACAACGATTAATAAAAGATAAAAACGATATGGAAACTGTAAAGAAAATGAAAACAAAGAGATTTCAATTAGAAACCCTTACCTGTCCAAGTTGTATTACGAGGATAGAAGGAGTACTCAACAAAGAATCAGGGGTGGAAGAAGCAAAAGTTCTTTTTAACTCGAGCAAGGTGAAAATAAAATATGATGAAGAACAGGTTTCTCCCGATCGATTGGCGGAAGTGATAGAAAAAGTTGGCTTCCCAATTATACACGCTTAAAAACTAATTAAAACAATGAAAACTAAACAAGTAAATAAAATAATGTATGCAGCAGGAATTTTACTTCTTGCTGCATTAATCACCTATCTGTCTAACTGGAGCAGGCTGTTATTGGATTCACTTTTAATTGCCGCTTCGATAATTGCAGGGATTCCAACCTTTTTAAAAGCTTGGAGAGCTTCCCTTCAAAAAATGTTCAGCATTGAACTGTTGGTAACTATCGCGGTTATCGGTGCGTTGATTATCGGCGAGTATATGGAATCAGCAGCGGTAACTTTCCTGTTTCTTTTCGGAGCTTTTCTGGAAGGACGATCATTAGAAAAAGCCCGTTCCTCTCTCAAATCTCTAATGGATATGGCACCGTTGGAAGCTACCGTAATCCGCGATGGCATACGTTCTGTAATTATGGCGGAAGAGGTAATGGAAAACGATTTGGTACTGATTCAGACAGGAGAGAAAATTCCAATTGATGGTCGAGTAATTTCAGGGAAAGCCTCTGTGAATGAAGCGGCAATTACCGGAGAATCAATTCCGACAAGTAAAGAAGTTGAGGATCAAGTTTTCAGTGGAAGTATAGTTGACAGTGGATACTTAGAGGTAATTGCAGAACAAGTTGGAGAGGATACTACTTTCTCTAAAATCATTGAATTGGTTGAAGAAGCACAAGAAGGAAAAGCGAAAACCCAACGGTTTTTAGAAAGATTTGCCGAGATATATACACCGGGAATTATGATTCTCGCCGCGCTTGTTTGGATAATTATGCAAGATTTTCATTTGGCATTAACCTTTTTGGTGATCGCTTGTCCCGGAGCTTTGGTGATTTCTGCACCGGTTTCTATTGTTGCAGGTATCGGTAACGGGGCACGAAATGGAATCTTGATTAAAGGTGGAGAAGTGATGGAGAAACTGGCGAAGATTAACGCTGTGGTATTCGACAAAACAGGAACACTGACAAAAGGAAAACCCGAAGTTACCGCTATTAAAGGATTTGATATTACTGAAGATGAATTACTGTTGATGGCCGCTGAAGCTGAAGTCGTTTCAGAACATCATCTGGGTAGAACGATAGTGAAAGAAGCAGAGAAAAAAGGATTGAAACTGCTGAATAAACCATCTGAAGTAAAAGTGCTTAAAGGTAGAGGAATCCAGGTAAGTCTTAACGGAAAACCGCTTTATATCGGTAATCGAAAAGGGCTTTTTCAAAATGGAATTTCCATAGATACCGAAGTGGAAGCTTATGCAACAGCACAAGAAAAAGCAGGAAATACCGCAGTCTTTGTGGCAGATGATAAAAGAATAAAAGGAATAATTTCTATCGCTGATACGATTAGAGATAAAGCTAAAGATACCATTCATCAATTAAAACTGATAGGGGTTGAACATTTAGTTATGCTTACCGGTGACAATAAACACACGGCCAATATTGTTGGAGAACAGTTGCAAATGGATCGGATGTATGGCGAATTGCTTCCGGAAGAAAAAGCAGAGAGTGTTAGAAAATGTATGGGAAAAGGAGTGAATCTCGCTATGCTTGGAGATGGAGTAAATGACGCTCCGGCTATTGCGACTGCCGATGTTGGAATTGCGATGGGCGTTGCCGGAACCGATGTGGCCATGGAAACTGCAGATGTGGTTTTAATGGCTGATAATCTTGAAAAGTTAACCCACGCTTTAAAACTCTCCAAAGCAACCATACGCAATATGAAACAAAACATGTTCTTAGCGGTTGGGACAGTTGCTTTGCTCTTAGCAGGCGTACTGACAAAAAACGTGAACTTGGCCTCAGGAATGTTGATTCACGAATTGAGTGTGCTGCTGGTTATTTTAAATGCTATCCGTTTGGTTCGGTTTAAACCTGCTAAACGATATAACCAACCTGCTCCGCTTAAAGAAGAGCCCGCGTATGCAGCACGAGAATGTGAGTATGAATGCGCTTAAAAAGAAGGATATTTGAAAATGATTCTCACCAAAAATAAAATTGATAAGGCTAAATCTTGATGATAATCAACCACAAGAGTTAAGGGGGTGATTTTGAACTTCAGTTGGTTATGTAAATAGGATTGAAACCTTATCAATTTTTTCATCGAGATGATTGCGTTTATTTAAACTATTTCCGAATTGGAGTTAAATGATATTTCTCATATCCAAGAAGACATTTCTAATTTAAATTCGCTAAAAAAACAGGATGATAGACAAAGACAAATCATCAGCTATTCTATCGAGAAAGCAAAGACCTAAGAGAGAAAACACCACACTACTTTATGTTGAAATCATCTTTATTATTCAAGTTGGTTTGAATGAACTATCAACACTTTAATTAAATGAAATGTTCACAATTATTTATTTTGATTGGATTTGTACTCCTTTCAATTCCACTGGCAGCTCAAGAGACTTTTTATACGGAAATTGATGCGAAATGGAAGTTCAATCCCAATCCGGAAAACCGTTGGTCTTACTCATTTGGATCAAAATATCGCAGTCATTTTTACGACTCCGGAGATTTCGGTCACGATACTGATTTTTTACAGTTGAATGCTGCCCCGTCTTTTGAAATCAATTCAAATCATTCCGTATCCTTGGAATTTCGATACCGTATTAAAAAACTATTTGACAATCAAAAAACCGATGAAAAACGGATAATTCAACAATACAACCATAGTCACAAATCCAATAGACTAAATTTTAAAGGGCGTTTACGCGTGGAGCAACGGTTTAGAGAAAGTTTTACGTTGCGAAATCGTTATAGGTTTGGAGTAAGCTTTCCCCTTAACAGAAATCCTAACAAATTAAAAAGATGGAAGTTTACTGCCGATACCGAATTCTTGTGGAGTATTGGTCCTGAAAAGAACCCACGTTTTGACCAGCGTGTTTCTGTAGCTTTGGCAAAACCACTTTCAGATACATTTACTTTCAAACTAAAACCCCAATATCGATACTTGGATTATACCCAGAATAAACGAAGTGTTTGGCAGATCTATGCTACTTTAAGCATTTCAATATGAGGAATTGCTAATTATGCCTGAATGCTCTTTGCTGTTTGTATCAATTCTCAAAAGCAAAGCTCGCACGCTCTTTACTCCTTATGGAAGGACAATTCTCAAGATTTTACCACTAATTTAAATGCTTTTGATTTTGGTTAGACTGCATTTCATATACCAATCGAGAGACTTTTGCTATTGCTTTTTCAATCCATTGTTTTGGTGTTAGTGTGAAGCTATTCAGTCCAGTCTATACGCTAAATGCATCGAATTCAACGGGTATAAAATCAGGATTATTCAAACGTTCCCAAATTCCTGGAAGTTCAATCCTATTTTGATTGTGCGCCAGTTTCTGATTAAATCATCAGATCGATCTCTTTTTTCTGTGGTGAGCGATAGCTGTTTGGCAGATATAATCGAGCTGTATATCTTTAGAAATGCTTTTCTCTATTCCGAGCACTTGAATTTTTTATTCTTCCTGCTCATCAGATATTTGAAATTTATACCGAGAAAAATCAACCTATAAATTTAATCCGGTTGATGTTAGATAGATTTCTCCATAAGCAGTTTATTCAATTTGCTTTTAATAATTTGGAGATATCAAATGTGAAACTTTATGGGATAAATCAATTATAGTAAAAGTGTAGTTTTTGATTATATATTCAAATGTCCATTCAACTACTTCAATACAAACCTCTTCAGCAATAAAAAACCCTGTAAATCATTATTTAGATCTACAGGATTTATGTTTTTGAAACGAGGTATTCAAGCCTCATATAATAACGTTGATTATTCCATCAATTTTGCAATAATCTTATTTAAGGTTTCACTTGGTCGCATTTCTTTTGAAACGATTTCCTCATTTGGCCAGTAATATCCTTCGATATCAATTTCATGGCCTTGCGCACCGTTCAATTCTTCAAGGATTTTATCTTCCTTCTCTTTCATTTCGGCTGCAATCGGCTCAAAAATACGCTGCAAACGCGCATCGTCATTTTGTGCTGCCAAAGCATCCGCCCAATACATCGCCAAGTAAAAATGGCTTCCGCGATTGTCGAGTTCACCAACTTTTCGAGAAGGTGATTTTTGATTTTCAAGATACTTCTGGTTGGCTTCATCCAAAGTTTGGGAAAGCGTTATGGCTGCAGTATTATCGTACTTTTTACCTAAATGTTCTAAGGAAACTGCCAAAGCAAGAAACTCTCCTAAAGAATCCCATCTCAAATGTCCTTCTTTTACAAATTGCTGTACGTGTTTTGGAGCAGATCCACCGGCGCCGGTTTCAAATAATCCACCACCATTCATCAAAGGAACAATAGACAGCATTTTTGCACTGGTTCCCAATTCGAGAATCGGAAATAAATCTGTCAAATAATCACGCAATACGTTTCCGGTAACTGAAATCGTGTCTTTACCTTTTCTTACGCGGTCTAATGTGTATTTGGTAGCTTCGATCATTCCCATAATCTGAATATCCAAACCGTCAATATTTTCTTCTTTCAGGTAGGTTTTCACTTTTTTGATCAGTTCAGCATCGTGTGCACGATTTTCATCTAACCAGAAAATAGTAGGCCAACCTGTTTCTCGTGCTCTTCGGACTCCAAGCTCAACCCAATTGCGAATAGGAGCATCTTTAGCCTGACAAGCTCTCCAAATATCACCTTCTTCCACTTCTTGAGAAATTAATACTTCTTCTGAATCAACTAACACAACCTCAACTTTTCCATCGGCTTCAATTTCAAAAGTCTTGTCGTGCGATCCATATTCTTCAGCTTTTTGCGCCATCAACCCAACGTTTTGAACTGTTCCCATTGTGGTAGGATCAAAAGCACCATGTTTTTTAGCGTCTTCAACTGTTACATCATACAAACCTGCATAAGTACTGTCCGGTATAACAGCCAAAGTTTCTTCTGTTTCATCATCAGCATTCCACATTTTTCCGCCACTTCTTATCATAGCAGGCATGGATGCGTCAATAATCACATCACTTGGAACATGGAGATTGGTAATTCCGTTGTGTGAATCGACCATTGCCAATTTTGCATTATCTTCCAATACTTGATCAAAAGCAGCTTTAACTTCTTTATATTTCTCTTCCGGAAGTTCTTTAATTGCTTCTAAAACAGCACCTAATCCACTGGTTGCATCTGCTCCTACAGATTTTAACTCCTCGGCATATTTCTCATAAACATCTTTGAAATACACTTCAACTGCATGGCCGAATATCTTCGGATCAGAGACCTTCATCATGGTCGCTTTCATATGCAATGAAAATAGAACATCATCTTTTTTAGCTTTTTCAATTTGATCAGCTAAAAAATCTTTCAATGCTTTTTTACTCATAAAAGTTGCGTCTAAAACTTCTCCTTTCAAAAGCTCAAGATTTTCTTTTAGCAGTTTAGAGTTTCCATCTTTATCGGTAAACTTGATGTTTACTTTCCCTGCTTTATCCATAGTGATGGATTGCTCGTTGTGATAAAAGTCATCTGCGTTCATAGAAGCGACGCTTGTCTTGGAATCTTTTTCCCATTCGCGAATCTTATAAGGATGTTTTTTCGCCATGTTTTTCACAGCTTGTGGTGCACGACGATCAGAATTTCCTTCTCGTAAAACAGGATTTGCCGCGCTTCCTTTTACCCTATCGTATTTTGACCGAGTAACAATTTCAGCTTCAGTGGCAGGCTCAGCAGGATAGTCCGGGAGATCATATCCTTTCGATTGCAATTCTTTAATCACCGCCAAGAGTTGCGGAACAGAAGCGCTGATATTTGGAAGTTTAATAATATTGGCATCCGGATCTTTAACCATCTTGCCCAATTCTGCAAGTGCATCCGGGGTTTGTTGATCTTCGGTCAACACTTCAGGAAATTGAGATAAAGTTCGTGCAGCTAAAGAAATATCCTTGGTCTCTATATCGATTTCAGAAGACTTGGTATAAGCTTCAATAATAGGAAGTAGAGAGTGCGTTGCTAAATAAGGAGCTTCATCTGTTTTGGTATAAGTAATTTTTGGATTTTTTGCCATTGATATATTTATTTAAGAAAATTATTTGTTCTTTAACTACAAATCAGTTTTATTTGCTACTGATTTTTCCGAATAGTTGCAAATGTAATAATTATAACACTTTTTTGAATGATTATCCTATTAGAAATTTGTTAATATTCAACAGTATAGCGCGTTTAAAACTCGCTCCTGTTTTCTATTAAAGAAAGATTTTCTACACTATAGAAAAGACACTTAAATCAATAAGTTTTTCCTAATTTTATCGCCAAAATAAATACATGACAGCAAACTTTATATTTGGTGTTTTAATCTTTATTTTAATTGCAGATTATATCTTCAATTCAATTTTGGATTATCTCAACGCCAAAAAATTTGATGATGAACTCCCGAAAAAATTAAAAGACGTTTATGCTCCTGATGAATACCTTCGTTCTCAACAATACAAAAAAGAACGCAGTAGATTTTCAACCATACAAACAGGGTTCTCATTGGTATTAATTCTGGTATTTCTTTTTTTAGACGGATTCGCATTTATCAACGACATCGCCTTATCTATTAGTGAAAATGAAATTCTCACCGGACTGATTTTCTTTGGAATTATTCTGTTGGCCAGCGCAATAATCAATATCCCTTTCTCTTACTACAGCACTTTTGTAATAGAAGAAAAATATGGCTTTAATAAGATGAGTCGAAAAACTTTCTTTTTGGATTTGATTAAAGGGGCCGTGATGACCAGCATAATTGGTGGAGGAATTTTAGCTTTAGTTATTTGGATTTATCAGTTGACCGGCAGTAGCTTCTGGCTTTATGCTTGGGGGTTTATCACTGCGTTTTCCCTTTTTATGAATATGTTTTACAGTCGACTTATTGTTCCGATTTTCAACAAACAATCTCCGTTGGAAGAAGGAAGTCTGCGTACTAAAATTGAAACTTACGCCAATAAGGTAGGATTTGCCTTAGATAATATTTTTGTTATTGATGGCTCAAAACGCAGCACAAAAGCCAACGCTTATTTTTCCGGATTTGGTCGGGAGAAAAGGATCACCCTATACGATACTTTAATCGATGATTTAGAAGAGGAAGAGATAGTTGCTGTATTAGC
>Ga0079225_10002019_pt1 | contig 11586 bp, 8 predicted proteins | sample Poulit2012_FD_76344 | JGI IMG/M metagenome (GOLD analysis project Ga0079225, IMG submission 76344) | Agricultural soil microbial communities from Georgia to study Nitrogen management - Poultry litter 2012 | ecosystem: Environmental > Terrestrial > Soil > Agricultural land | place: USA: Georgia...
CAAGATATCATGATGAAGAAAATGAATTGGTTATTGAATCAGAAAAGTCCACCGATTGATGCGATATTTAGTGAAATGAAACAAAAAGTAGAGCAACTTCATCAACCAATCCAGCAGTTATCGAAAACAATTAGTAGCGATTTACATGATGAAGCGAAAACGAATTTAAACTATATATTAAAACATTTGGAACATTTAGAGCATCGAACAATCCAACGGTTGGAAGAAAAATATCAAGTTGAATTAGCACAGTTCGATGAAATCGAACGTCAATTAAAACCGAATCAACTCCTTCAGGAACGTGTTTGGAATCCTTTACCATTTTTAAATGAATATGGCTGTACGATTTTTCAGCGACTTTTGAACAACTCAGCTTTCTCATTTAAAGAACATCACTATCTCGTCTATTTGAATTAATCCATTTTATTTCGTATTACATTCTGTTTGTATATTTTTTATATGATAGATAAAAATCAAGAGTAAATAAATAGTATTTATTCCCTTTCTTATAGTTATAAACTACTAAGAAAGGGGTTTTTTGTTGAGTAAAAACAGGTTAAAAGAATCATTTTCGCTAGAATTATTTTTTTCCATAAAAAACAAGTGGTGGAATGTGGGGGGATGTGGTAAAATTAGGTCATGGAAGGGTTGAATGAACATGTTTATGGGAGAATATCAACATAATATTGATGTAAAAGGAAGAATGATTATCCCAGTTAAGTTCCGCGAAGGACTTGGAGAAAGTTTTGTCATTACGCGTGGACTTGACCAATGTTTGTTTGCCTATCCAATGGAAGAATGGAGAATATTAGAGAGTAAATTGAAAAAATTACCACTTACAAAGAAAGATGCACGTAGTTTCACTCGGTTTTTCTTTTCTGGTGCGGTGGAATGTGAAGTTGATAAACAAGGAAGAATAAATATACCACAACCTCTTCGTAATTATTCCAAATTAGAAAAGGAATGTGTCATTATAGGTGTTTCAAACCGAGTTGAAGTATGGTCGAAAGAAATTTGGGAAGATTATTTCACACAATCAGAAGAATCGTTTGCAGAAATCGCGGAAAATTTGCTAGATTTTGACATCTAAAAGTAGGTGGAATTTGTGAGTCAACATGAAAGTGTATTAAAAACAGAAGTAATAGAGAGTTTAAATATTCAAGAAAATGGCGTTTATATCGATTGTACGCTTGGTCGTGCTGGACATGCAAAAGCTATTGCCTCACGATTGGGAAATGGCATGCTAATTGGTTTCGACCAAGATATCGAAGCAATTGAAGCTGCGCGGGAAATATTACCTAAAAATAAGACAATATTTGTTCATACTAATTTCCGACATTTAAAACAAGAATTACAACAAAGAAATATAAAGAAGATTGATGGTATTTTGTTTGATTTAGGTGTTTCGTCTCCTCAACTAGACCAAGGAGAAAGGGGATTTAGTTATCGACATGAGGCAAAATTGGACATGCGGATGGATCAAAGACAATCTTTAACGGCTTATGAAATTGTTAATAGTTGGTCTTACAATGACCTAGTGAGAATTTTTTTTACATATGGGGAAGAACGGTTTTCCAAACAAATTGCCCGTAATATTGAAAAACAACGTGTGAAGCAAAAAATAGAAACGACGTATGAGCTAGTCGATATTATCAAACGATCAATTCCAGCACCTGCCAGGAGAACAGGTGGGCATCCTGCAAAACGTATATTTCAAGCACTAAGAATTGCGGTAAATGATGAACTAGCCAGTTTTAATGATGCATTACATCAGGCGGCAGAAGTTGTTTCAATAGGCGGTCGAATTTCGGTTCTTACCTTTCATTCGTTGGAGGACCGTCTATGCAAACAAGCATTTCAAAAATGGAGTACAGAAAAACCCATACCAAGAGGTCTTCCGATTACTCCGGAAGAATTTGAAGCCCCTTTTAAGCGTATTACAAGAAAGCCACTTGTTCCATCAGAAAAAGAAATTGCTCAAAATCGTCGAGCAAGATCGGCTAAGTTAAGAGTCGTGGAAAAGGTAAAAAAGTGGGATAACGAATTTTCATATGAGGAAGGATGGAGAAAGTAATGAATACAAATCATGCGAGAACTTGGCAACATGATTATGTCCAACCGGGGCAACAGACACAAAAAAAGGTCGTAATACGTGTAAAAAAACAAGGATGGTTAACTAAAGGAGAAAAAATATTGTACGCATTTTTTGGCCTATTACTTATTATAGCTGGAATTTATATCGTTTCTTTTTCTTCAAAGTTAGATACATTAAATCGTAATGTGCAAACATTAGAACAACAAGTTCAACAACAAACGATAGAGAATGAAAGTTTATTATTTGAAATTAGAGAATTAAGTACACCTGAACGAATTACAAAAATAGCGAAAGAAAATGGTTTGAAAATTCAAGATACCAAGGTGAAGCGTGCAGCTAATGAAGGATAATGTTGTAGTCAGGATGAAAGTACGATGAAGAAAAATAAACAGACAAATGTAATTGCCAGTATACTTATGATAATATTTATGCTTCTTTTTCTCGTTATCTCTGGGAGATTTATTTACATACAAGCAACTGGAGTGGTAAATGATGTCTCTTTAACTGACTGGGCAAATGACAAACGTGAAACTTCGATCCCACTTCGTGCAGAACGCGGTAATATATATGATCAAAACGGCATGATTTTAGCATATAATCGACCTGCATATCGGTTATATGCCATTCTTGATTCTGCACATTCTAAAAATCAAAAAGAACCAAAACATGTAGTCGACGCTGATGAAACGGCTAATAAATTGGCTCCTATTCTTGACATGGATGTGCAAGAGATAAAAACAATAATTGAAAATGGAATGGATGAGGGCCGATTTCAAGTAGAATTTGGACAGGCTGGTAATAATTTAACCCAACAAGAAATGGAAGAAATTAAAGCTTTACAAATTCCGGGAATATACTTTGCTGATTCTGCCATTCGTTACTACCCAAATGGAATGTTCGCTTCCCATATTATTGGTTTTGCTCAACCGGATGAAGATAATGATGAGCTACTTGGAATAGCAGGAATGGAACGTGAAAAAAATAAATTATTAAGTGGCACAGACGGCTTTATTCGTTACCATCGTGATAAATATGACAAAAAGCTATTAAATTCTAAAGAAATTGTACAAAAGCCAGAAAATGGGAATGATATTTTTTTAACGATCGATCAAAAAATACAAACATTGTTAGAAGATGTCTTATCACAAGTAGATGAGCAGTACGATCCTGAACGAATCACTGCCGTTGTAATGAATCCAAAATCCGGAGAAATTTTAGCAATGGGCAATCGTCCGAGTTATAATCCAAACAATCCGGATCAAGTTGAAAACTGGTATAATGATGTTATTTCCACGCCATTCGAACCAGGTTCCACTACAAAAATGTTTACGTGGGCTGCTGCAATTGATTCGGGTGTATACAATGGGGAAGAATTATATAAATCCGGAAAATATGTTGTCAACGAGAAAATCGAGCCAATCAATGATCATAATCAAGGAGTAGGCTGGGGAACAATTTCATTTGATGAAGGTTTTCGCCGCTCATCAAACGTTGCTGCATCACGGCTTGTTTGGGAAAAAATGGGAACCGAAACGTACTTGGAATATTTAAAGAAATTTGACTTCGACAAAAAAACAGAGATTGATCTTCCTAATGAAGTCGAGGGTCAAATATTGTATAATTGGCCGTCGGAAAAAATTCGAACTTCATTTGGGCAAGGAAGTACATTAACTCCAATTCAGCAAGTAAAAGCGGCGACAGCAATTGCAAATAACGGGAAAATGGTTCAACCATTTGTTATTAAGAAAATTATTGATTCAGACAATGAACAAATCGTTTATGAAAATGAACCGAAAGTAGTTGGAGAACCAATATCATCTGAGACTGCTGAAAAGATGATTGAATTATTGGATTCAGTAGTTAATTCAAAAGAAGGAACTGGTAAGCCGTATCGTCTCTCAGATTATTCCGTTATCGGAAAAACTGGAACTGCACAAATTCCAAATCCAAATGGTTCTGGATATTTAACAGGAAAAAATAATAACATATTTTCATTTTTAGGGATGGCACCTAAAGATGATCCCCAACTGCTTATGCATGTCTCAGTAAAACAGCCCAAGTTAGAACCGAGTGAATCTGGTTCAGCACCGGTTTCATTTATTTTTAATAATGTGATGGAAAATGGATTACGGTATTTAAATATTGAACCAGATAAAGACCACGAGCAATCGCAAGTTGAAGCATTAACATTTCCGGATATTTTAAATCAGGATGTTGAAACAGTAGAAAAACAATTGAAAAAAATGGATGTAAATGTAACTACTATCGGTGAGGGGAAGAAAGTAGTAGCAGCCAACCTTGATGAAGGCAGTTTGTTTTACCAAAATCAACGAATAATTGTATTAACGGATCAACCTACGATGCCAGATATTAGTGGGTGGTCGCAACGAGATGTACACTCCTTTGCTACTATGCTTGATATGAACGTTGAGGGATCCGGATCAGGTTACGTTGTAAAACAATCAATTAAGCCTGGAAAAAAGCTTGAGCAAGGGATGAAACTTACAATTGAATTATCGAATCCACTATAGAGTGTTATGGAATAATCATTCGTTTTATCCGTTTAAAACTTGAAGAGGAAGAGGTTTTACCCCTAATTCACGAACAGAAAAAACGTTCTAATTTAGTAGGAAAATCATATAGTTAGATACAAGCTAATATATGTAAGGAGTAATTTATGATGAAGCATGTATCTACTTATACGATTAAAAAACGAATCGTTTATATTTTCCTATTATTTTTATTTGTGATTGTCGTCATTCTCATCCGATTGGGGTATGTTCAATTTGTGATTGGACAAGAAATATCCGAAAAAGCTACAGAGTCATGGTTACGGGATATAACATTTCAAGCTGATCGGGGGAATATATTAGATACAAATGGGAACGAATTAACCAAAAACATCTCTACCCCCTCTGTTATTTTAATTCCTCGGCAGATAAATAATAAACAGCAAGTAGCTAAACATTTGGCAACAATCTTACATATGTCTGAAAAAAAGGCGTATGAATACGTAACGAAGCAAGCTTCCACTGTACGAATTCACCCGGAGGGACGTAAGATAACGGATGAGCAAGAGAAACAGTTAGCAACCTTGGATCTAGAAGGAGTTTATTTAGCGAAGGATTCGAAACGTCATTATCCGTATGATATGTATTTATCTCATGTTCTTGGTTTTACCGGAATCGATAATCAAGGACTTATGGGGTTGGAGTTAGAATACGACGAGAACTTAAAAGGAACAAGTGGCAGCTTGTCTTATTATTCAGATGCTAAAGGGCGACAGATTGAAGATACGTCTAATGTATATCGACCACCAAAAGACGGACTCCATTTAAAAACAACAATCGATATAAATGTCCAAACAATTATCGAACGCGAGCTGGATTTAGCGGAATTAAAATACAATCCAGATGGCGCATTGGCAATTGCGGTTGATCCAAAAACTGGTGGTATTTTAGGCATGTCGACTCGTCCGAATTTTCATCCAAATCAATATAAAGAAGTTGATGCGACTATTTTTGATCGAAACTTGCCAATTTGGAGTACATTTGAGCCTGGTTCAACATTTAAAATCATCACTCTTGCTGCTGCATTAGAAGAGAAGGAAATTGATTTGGATAAAGATAAATTTCATGACAAAGGACATATTACTGTTGGTGGTGCTAGGCTACGTTGTTGGAAGGCTGGGGGACATGGCATGCAGACGATGTTAGAAGTCGTTGAAAATTCTTGCAACCCTGGCTTTGTACATATTGGGACTAAATTAGGAGAAAAAAAGTTGTTCAAATATATCCGTAAATTTGGTTTTGGGAAAAAAACAGGAATCGATTTACAGGGAGAAGGAACAGGAATCTTATTTTCACCAGAACAAGTTGGACCGGTTGAACTTGCTACTACTTCATTTGGCCAAGGGGTCTCTGTTACCCCAATCCAACAAGTAATGGCTGTTGCCGCAACTGTGAATGGTGGTTATTTATATGAACCATTTATTGCGAAAGCGTGGATTGACCCAATTACAAATGAAACGGTGGAAAAAATTGAACCAAAATTAAAAGAACGAATTATTTCTGAAGCAACTTCTGAACAAATGCGCCTGACGCTAGAGAGTGTCGTTGCAAAAGGCACCGGACGACCAGCTTATGTAGATGGATATCGGGTTGGAGGTAAAACGGGAACAGCTCAAAAGGTTGGTTCAGATGGTCGGTATATGTCAAATAACCATATCGTTTCATTTATTGGATTTGCACCTGCGGATGATCCGCAAATTGTGGTGCTTGTTGCAATCGATAATCCCAAAAACACAATTCAGTTTGGTGGAGTAGTAGCTGCACCAATTGTAGGAAATATTATTGAAAACGGTTTGCACATATTAAATGTGCCACTTCGAAAAGATGGATTAGATAAAGAGTATGTCTGGCCAGAGCAACCAAAAGTAAAGGTACCAAAGTTAATTGGAAAGACCAAAGAAGATTTGCTTCAAGATTTATCTCATTTTTCTATTGAGGAGCATGGCGACGGCGATTATATTATCGACCAATCACCTGAAGCAGGTACAAAAATAGAAGAAGGTGCCAAGATTAGAGTCTATTTATCTAACAAAAAATAATCGTTAAAAACATTAATATCTGCTATACTAATGAAAGTTATAAAATTAAAATAAATGTGAAGAAGGGATTAACCGATGCAGTTACAAGAACTTCTTTCCGTTTTACCGTTCTATACTGTTAACAAGTCAACTGAAAATATAAAAATTAACGGATTTAATATGGATCATCGGGAAGTGAAGCAAGGAGATGTGTTTATTTGTATTAAAGGCTTCACTGTTGATGGACATCAATTTGCAGAGCAAGCTGTACACAATGGAGCTGTTGTTATTATTGCAGAGCGCCCTTTGGAAGTCGAGTCGGCTGTAATAGTTGTTGTTCCTGATACATCAAGAGCCTTAGCGATGTTAGCGGCGAAGTATTATCATTATCCTACACACCACTTTCCGCTGATCGGAATTACGGGAACAAATGGCAAGACGACAACGACTTATTTAATTGAAAAAATTTGTCAAGAACATCGACAAAAAACTGGTTTAATTGGTACGATTCAAATGAAGATTGGTAATGAAGCATTTCCACTTAAAAATACAACCCCGGACGCGCTTCATTTACAACGGTATTTTCATCAGATGGCTGAGGAGCAAGTCGATGTGGTAATGATGGAAGTTTCATCCCATGCACTTGACTTAGGTCGAGTATATGGATCCGATTTTGACATTGCAGTGTTTACAAATTTGTCTCAAGACCATTTAGATTATCATCGAGACATGGATGATTATTTACGAGCCAAAACACTACTTTTTACTAGTTTGGGTAATAGTTATGAAAATGCCAAATACGCTGTGTTGAACACAGATGATAAACATAGTAAAAAAATAGAACAGAGTACAGCTCAACCAATTGTAACCTATGGTGTTAACAGAAAAGCAGATGTAATGGCAACGAACATTAATTATCAGTTAACTAGCACTACCTTTTTATTGAAAACACCGATTGGAAATACGACTGTTTCAAGTCAACTAATTGGAACATTTAACATATACAATATGTTAGCAGCCTCTGCAGTGGCCGTACTACTCAACATTCCTCTTGAGACGATTAAACAGGCACTTGAAAACATCCATGGAGTAGATGGACGATTTGAACAAGTTAAGGCAGGACAAAATTTTGGCGTCATCGTCGATTATGCACATACTCCGGATTCATTAAAAAACGTTCTGGAAACGATTAAAGAATTTGCGAAAAAAAACATTTATGTTGTTGTCGGTAGTGGTGGTGACCGTGATCGAACAAAACGACCTTTAATGGCACAAGTTGCTTTAAAATATAGTGACTTGGCAATTTTTACTTCAGACAATCCACGTACGGAGAATCCGAATGCAATTTTAGATGATATGGTTTCAGGCGTTACCACATCAGCCAAATCTCGTTATACTATTATTGAAAATCGAAAACAAGCAATTCAGCATGCGATTAACTTGGCAAAAGCTGACGATATCATTCTAATTGCCGGAAAAGGACATGAAACATATCAAGAAATTAACGGAATTCGTTACGATTTTGATGATCGTGTTGTCGCTAAAGACGCAATAAAACAGAAAGGAAACTAACGAAATTGTTTACATTACAATTTTTACAAACAATTTTTCCTACATATGAAGGAAAATTATCAAACAAGCAAATACAGATTAATGAAGTGACAACAGATAGCCGAAAGAAAACGACCAATTCCTTGTTCATTCCAATTATTGGCGATACTTTTGATGGGCATGACTTTATTCATCAAGCGATCGCTCAAGGGGCAGTTGCTGCACTTTGGAATCGGAAAGTAACTATTCCTGATGATATTCCGGAAACGTTTATCTTTTTTTTCGTAGACGATACTGTTCAAGCATTACAAGCAGTAGCAAAAGCATATTTGAAAAAGATTGATCCGATTGTGATAGGAATAACAGGATCAAACGGGAAAACTACTACCAAGGATTTAATCAAAGCTGTTTTAGCAACAAAGCGAAAGACGCATGCAACAAAAGGTAATTTTAATAATCATATTGGTCTACCTTTAACAATTTTACAGATGGAAACAGATACAGAAATTGCTGTTCTTGAAATGGGCATGAATGATTTTCATGAAATTGAATCGTTAACAAACATTGCGCAACCCGATTATGCGATTATTACAAATATAGGTGAATCCCATATAGAGCACTTGGGTTCTCGTGAGGGAATTGCTAAAGCAAAACTAGAAATACGTTCCGGTATACAAGCGGATGGTTTACTTTTTATCGATGGAGATGAAAAACTCTTCGATCACTTAAGTAAAGAACCGTATGTTCGAACATGCGGTTTTCAACTAGCGAATGATGCAATTATTACGAATATCCACCTCCATGAACAAAAAACTACTTTTAAATTAAATAAAGAGAAATATACGATTCCGTTATTAGGAAAACATCATGCGAAAAATGCAACATTTGCAATTTTAATTGCCAAAGAACTCGGCTATCAATATGACGAAATTCAAACTGGTTTGATGCAACTAGAACATAGTCAAATGCGTTTTGAATGGATTTTAGGAAAAAATAATGTTTCAATTATCAATGATGCGTATAATGCTTCTCCAACTTCGATGAGGGCAGCAATTAATGTTGTTAAACAAATACAAGGTTATAAACGTAAAGTAGTTGTTTTAGGGGATATACTAGAATTAGGTTCTTATTCAAAATCATTTCATTATTCGATCGCTGAAGAAATCGATTTACCTATTCAAGTTGTCTTTACGTATGGTGATCATGCCGAAGAAATAGCTAAGTATGTGCAAAAAAATAAACAGGCAATTCATTGCGAACACTTTACTTCCAAAGAACAAGTAATCGAATCGTTAAATTGTTATTTAGAAGAAGAAACATTACTCTTATTTAAAGCTTCTAGGGGCATGAAATTAGAAGAAATAATCGAAGAAATCATGGAATAGGATAGGGCGGAGAGCTTGAAGGAGGAGTAGAAACAGATGAGTTTATATGTCGTAATCATGACGTTAGCGATTAGTTTTTTAATTACCGTCCTACTTTGTCCAATCTTGATACCATTTTTACGAAAACTAAAATTTGGTCAGAGCATTCGTGAAGAAGGACCGGAATCACATATGAAAAAGTCAGGCACACCGACCATGGGTGGAGTCATGATTGTTATTAGTATAACCGTTACTTTTTTTATTATTTTGTATAAATTTATTGAAACACCTGCAAATTATGAATTTTGGTTACTGTTATTTGTTTTAGTTGGATATGGATTACTCGGCTTTTTAGATGATTTTATTAAAGTAGCTTTTAAACGGAATTTAGGATTAACATCAAAACAAAAATTAGTAGGTCAAATTGTTATTGCAACTATATTTTATTTTACGTTACGGATACATGAATTTCCAACATATATTGAAATTCCAGGAACGGACTTGTCTTGGGATTTAGGTTGGTTTTATGCAATCTTAATTATTTTTATGCTTGTCGGCTCTTCTAATGCAGTTAATTTAACAGATGGGCTGGATGGATTGTTAGCGGGAACGGCTACGATTGCATTCGGTGCATTTGCCTTGATTGCATCGTATCACTACCCTGAGTTTGAAGTCATTACCATTTTTTCTTTAGCAGTAGTTGGTTCGTTAATTGGCTTTCTTGTCTTTAATGCCCACCCTGCAAAAGTATTTATGGGAGACACAGGGTCACTTGCTTTAGGTGGAGCAATTGCTGCTGTTGCAATTTTAACGAAGCTGGAAATTGTTTTAGTCATTATTGGCGGTGTATTTGTCGTTGAAACCTTATCTGTTATCATCCAAGTTATTTCTTTTAAAACAACTGGAAAAAGAGTGTTTAAAATGAGTCCTTTACATCATCATTATGAATTAAAAGGATGGACAGAATGGCGTGTCGTCATGACATTCTGGGTTGCCGCAATTGTTTTTGCAACGATTGGTATTTATATCGAGGTGGCATTGTCGTGAATAAATTAGTACATTTTCCATATCAACATGTGTTAGTACTTGGTTTAGCCAAAAGTGGTACTGCTGCAGCAAATATATTACTCGATAATAATGTTAACGTTCGTGTTAACGACGATCGAACAAAAGATGATGCTGAAATTGTTAAAGAATTGCGGGAGAAGGGTGCGGAAGTTATTGTTGGATCGCATCCTCTTTCAATATTAGAAAATATAGATGTTATTATTAAGAATCCAGGAATTCCATATGAAAATGTAATTGTAAAAGAAGCGATTACTAAAGATATTCCTATTCTTACTGAAATTGAACTAGCTCAACTATTAGCGAGCAGGAATGAAATTATTGGCATCACTGGCTCGAATGGAAAGACAACAACGACCACCCTCGTTTCTGATATGTTAAAATGCAGTGAACAACAAGTGCAACTGGCGGGAAATATAGGTGTTGTAGCTTGTGAAGTAGCCCAACATTTACAAACAAATGAAAAGTTATTACTAGAACTTTCTTCTTTTCAGCTGCTAGGGATTCAATCGTTTAAACCACATATTGCTGTCCTTCTCAATTTGTATGAAGCCCATCTAGATTATCATGGAACAATCGAAAATTATGTGCAAGCTAAAATGAATTTATTTCAAAATCAGAACCGTACAGATTTCCTCGTTTATAATGCGGATGATAAAAAGGTGAGAGAGGTTGTCCAACATGCGAAATCAACACTCGTTCCTTTTTCAGTAACTTCTAAACAATTGAATGGAGCTTGGATTCACGATGAAGTTATTTATTTTAAAGAGAAGAAAATTATTTCTTTAGATGAGATTGTTTTAGTTGGTGCACATAATCTTGAAAACATTCTTGCAGCGGTATGTGTAGCCATGTTGACAAACACAAATGAAACTGCTATTCGCTATGTATTGCAACATTTTAAAGGAGTAAAGCATCGATTG
>Ga0079225_10002020_pt1 | contig 11583 bp, 11 predicted proteins | sample Poulit2012_FD_76344 | JGI IMG/M metagenome (GOLD analysis project Ga0079225, IMG submission 76344) | Agricultural soil microbial communities from Georgia to study Nitrogen management - Poultry litter 2012 | ecosystem: Environmental > Terrestrial > Soil > Agricultural land | place: USA: Georgia...
TAATATTTTATCCATCAATAATTTATATACTATAAAGAAACTTTCAGTGTATAATTCGGGTAAATTTCAATTAAAATATAAGAGTATCCTAAGCAATAATTTTTACTTTTATTCCATAAAAATCATAAAAAAATCACACAGCTTGTATGAAAATATACAAACTGTGTGATTTAATTAAATAAAATTATACTTTAAAAGTTAAATTTACTTATTCATTAAAGACTCCAAGCTAGGAATTTCATCCGGATATGCACCAGCTTCTAATTTTTCTCTTACTGCTGAGAATGCATCTAATGTACGCTCAATATCATCATCCGTATGGTTAGCTGTTGGGATTAATCTTAAAATTAAATGTCCTTTTGGAATAACTGGATACATAACTATTGAACAGAAAATACCATAATTTTCTCTTAAATCCACAACTAATTGGCTAGCATTATTTACACCTGATTCCATATATACAGGAGTAACTGCAGTATTCGTTATTCCTATATTAAATCCTCTTTCTTTTAGTCCTGATTGTAATTTTCTAACATTATTCCATAGTTTTTCAATTCTTTCAGGTTCTCTACGAATAATTTCCATCCTTTTCAATCCACCTTCTACATATACCATAGGTAGAGATTTAGCAAAAATTTGCGAACGAATATTATAGCGTAAATAATAAATTAAATCTTTATCTCCTCCGATAAATCCACCGATTCCTGCCAAAGATTTTGCAAAAGTTGCAAAATAAATATCAATTCCATCAATACAATCTTGTTCTTCACCAATTCCTGAACCTGTTTTACCCATAGTACCGAAACCATGTGCATCATCTACAAAAAGACGGAATTCATATTTAGATTTTAAATCTACAATTTCTTTTATTTTTCCTTGATTCCCGTTTATACCAAATACACCTTCGGTAATAACTAAAATACCGCCCTGCGTTCCTTCAATTAAACGTGTAGCTCTTTGCATTTGAATTTCAAAATCTTCAATATCATTATGCTTGAACTTGAATCTTTTACCAGGATGCAAACGCATACCATCAATAATACAAGCGTGCGATTCAGCATCATAAACAATTACATCATGACGAGAAACTAAAGCATCGATTGTAGATAACATTCCTTGGTATCCAAAATTCAGAAGCATTACATCTTCTTTTCCTATAAAATCTGCAAATTCTCTTTCTAATTTATCATGTGATGCAGTATTACCACTCATAATTCTTGCACCCATAGGATAAGCCAAACCCCATTTAGCAGCAGCTTCTTCATCTGCTTTTCTCACTTCAGGATGATTTGCTAAACCTAAATAATCATTAAGACTCCAAATTACTCTATCTTTTCCATTAAATTTCATGCGAGTTCCAATTTCACCTTCTAGTTTTGGAAAGGCAAAATATTCATGTGCTTGGTCTTGATATTGACCTAGTGGACCGCGATCTTTTAAAAACTTTGCAAATAAATCCATATAATGTGCGTTAATTATTATAAAAATATTTCACTACTATTTCACTAGTGAATTTGATGCAAAATTACAAAATAAACTTGAATTAATTAAATTTACTATTTTCAACAGATTTTTAAGTACATTTTTCCACAAAAGAAGCTGGTATAGAGGCTACCTTCCGCGCATTATAATCAAAGGCAACCATACCAGTTTTACCTTCTGCAATAATTTTTTCGTCCTTTTTATTTATTAATTGATAATATACTTGAAAAGAATGAGTTTTAAATTCACGAAACCAAATTTTCACATAGGTAATATCACCATAAAAACCTTCCGCTCTAAAACGTATCATAACATCACCCATTATCAAGCTTACTTTATCACCTATATCCAATTCGTTACAATTTAATTTAGATAAGGCTTGTACTCTAGCTTCATGAAAAAGGGATAATATTTTATCATTTCCTAAATGATTACCATAATTCATATCAGTGATGCGTAAAGGTATAGAAATTTCAAACTGTGCTTTTTCATCAGGAATTTGTATTTTTACACGAGACATAAAAAATAATTTTAAATGAAAATAATATGTGTAGGTAGAAATTATGTGGAACATATACAAGAATTAGAAAATGCTATTCCAAAAAATCCAGTATTATTTATGAAACCTTCAACTACAATTATTCAAGAAGGATCTCCTTTCAATCTACCTGATTTCTCCTCAAATATACAGTATGAATGTGAATTAGTATTAAAAATTGGTAAAAATGGTAAGAATATAAAAGAAGAAAATGCTTTGGAATATATTGAGAAGATTGGCTTAGGAATAGATTTTACAGCGAGAGATTTACAAAACAATTTAAAAGAAAAAGGACTTCCTTGGGAAATTGCAAAAGCTTTTGATAATTCTTGTTATTTAGGAAAGTTTATTCCCTTCGATAAAAATAAAAATTATACTTTCAAATTATATGAAAACAATAAAATTGTTCAAAATGGAAATTCAAAACTCATGCTTTTTAGTTTTTCACTCGTCTTATCTTATATAAGCCAATTTTTTACATTAGAAAAAGGGGATTATATATTTACTGGAACTCCATCTGGTGTAGCTAAGGTGGAAAAAAACACTGAACTAAAGGGGGAACTTCTTGGAAAACAGAATTTTAACTTGCAAGTTCAATAAACATTATGTATTTTTAATCTTTAATAAATAACAAAATGAAAAAATTACTAACTTTAACTGGAATTAGCTTAGTTTTATTAGCTTCATGTAAAAAAATTGAGGGTGACAATAAAAATTTAGATCCGGATAATGAAACTGTAGAGGAAATGATGTCCACAAATCCTAATTCTTTTTGGGAATATGAATCCAATGAAAATGATCATTTTATACGAAAACCTACAGGTACCAAGCAAATGATGAATGAAAGAGAATGGGATTTTTACGAAGCAACGGATCAAAATACAGATTGGATAACACCTGAATATTTTGCTAAAAATAAGGATAAGTATGTAATGCTGCTTGATTTAGAAGGAAGTCAGCAAGAATATATTGAAGTTATCGTTTATAAAGAGAATCCCAAGGTAGGAGATAAGTTTAATAATACTCATAAAATGTCTGTTAGTGGTATAAATGTAGATCTATTAATAGAAAGTGAAGTTATTAGTATTAATGAAACATTTAATTATCCAAACGGAACAATTGAAGGTGTAACCGTTATAAAAAATAAGCTAAAAGGTAAAACAGGTATAACTCCTTATATCGATTGTGGAAGTGCCTATCTTTATTTCAAAAAAGGAATTGGAATTCTTAAAATGGATATAGATATTTCAATACTTAGTTTTTACAATAGAGAATATACAGATACGCTATTAGATTATTACATTGAAGAGGATGAAAATGAAGAATAGTTAATAAATTAAATAAAGATTTGGTCATTCAATTTTAATTCCTTACCTTTGCAGTCCACCAGTTAAATATTGGTTTTTCTCTATGCCGCGTTGGTCAAGGGGTTAAGACGCCTCCCTTTCACGGAGGAATCACGGGTTCGATTCCCGTACGTGGTACAAAAATATAAAAAGTGAATAGTTCCATGCTATTCACTTTTTTTTGTAAATAAAATAAATTACAATTCTTTTTATAGTTCAGGAAATAGTAATCCTTTCATAATTAAATTTTTAAAAACAAACCCCGATTTTGAGCGATTTTGCCTTATTTCGGGGTTTATTCTATATAAAAATACAAATATTATGCTAATAATCAAGTATTTATACTAATTATGAAAGTGCCTATTTATAAAGGTGTCTTAATATAGAGTCTTTATTAATACTAATAAATAGAAACATTGAAAGTTCTTAGAAGTGAAACAATGGAAATTATCACTTATTATTTAAAATAATTTGCTCAATTACAGTGTTATTATCAGTATTATAGGCATTAAACAATGCATCAGCAATTGTATCTACAGGAATAAAAACATCTTCATCCATTCCAGAATCTTTCCAACTATCTGTCCATACTTTAGCTGGTAAAATACTAGTAATAGAAATATTATCATCTTTAACTTCATTTCTCAAGTTCAAGATATAAGCTTCTAAAGCGTGTTTAGAAATACTATATGCAGCACCATTTTCATAAGCAGTCAATGCAGCCATAGAAGAAATAAAGAAAATATGTGCATTTTCAGCATTTTTAAGATACTCTATTAACATTTTATTTAAATAATAAATAGAAAATAGATTTACCTTCATTTGCTTTTCGAAAACAATATCATTTTCATCTAATAGATTACCTGGTAAAAATATCCCTGCATTATGAATAACAACTTCAATCTTATACTTTTCTTTTAATAATTCACCAACACTTTTATAAATATCTTCTTTACATGCAAGATCACAAGAAATTATTATTACTTTACTTTTAGGATATTTCTTTTTAAATTCTTTTTTAACAGAATCTAATCGATTTTTATCCTTTGCTATTATAATTAAGTTATAAGCATTTTTTAAAAACTTTTCACCAATAGCTTTTCCTATTCCTCTCGATCCACCTGTTATCAGAACAAATTTATCATTACTCATAATTATATAAATTAAAACATCGTATTTTTATTAAAAGTATAATAAAAATACGATGCAAAATAATAAAATCTATTAAAAACTATCCATTCTTTATCTACCCATATAAATCATAAGAATTTGGATATCGCTAGGGTTTACTCCTCTAATTCTACTTGCTTGTCCCATAGTTTTAGGTTGCACTTCCATAAGACGTATTCTAGCTTCTGTATTAAGAGCATGAACTTTGTCATAATTAAAATTATCAGGAATAATTAAATTTTCCATTTGACTCATTTTAATCACCATTTCATTTTCTTTCTTAATATACGATTCATATTTATTTTGTATTTCTACTTGCTGAATTACCGAAGAATCTAAGCCTTCTATTTTCTCCCCTAGTGATGGAATAGCTTGAGCCATTTTATTTATCGTAATTCCAGGCCTTAGGAGTAAATTTGATAACTTTTTGCGTTCTTTTAGCTCTTTTTCACCATTTTCTACTAAAAATTCATTCAAATCCTTCATAGGAACAATCAGATCATTAAGAATTTGATTTAATTTTTCAATATTCCTTTCTTTTTCCAAAAGGCTATCATAACGATCTTTTTTCGCCAATCCAAGTTCATAACCTATTTTAGTTAAACGTAAATCTGCATTATCTTGTCTTAATAAAGTTCTAAATTCAGCTCTTGAAGTAAACATTCTATAAGGTTCATCCACTCCTTTATTAATAATATCATCAATTAATACACCTATATAAGCATCATTTCTTCTTAATATAAATTCCTTATCGCCATGAACTTTTCTGTGTGCATTAATACCTGCAATTAATCCTTGCGCACCAGCTTCTTCATATCCTGTGGTACCATTAATCTGCCCTGCAAAATAAAGATTTTCCACTAATTTTGTTTCAAGTGTAAATTTCAATTGTGTAGGAGGGAAATAATCGTATTCAATTGCATATCCAGGTCTAAACAATTTAGCTTTTTCAAAACCTGGTATCAAGCGTATAGCCTTAAACTGTACTTCTTCGGGTAAAGAGGTACTAAATCCATTCACATATCCTTCTACAGTATTCCACCCTTCTGGTTCAACAAATATTTGATGTCTAGTTTTATCTTTAAATCTATTAATTTTATCTTCTACAGAGGGACAATAACGAGGTCCTACGCTCTTAATTCTCCCTGTAAACATAGGAGATTCATCAAATCCATTCTTTAAAACTTCATGTACTTCTTCATTAGTATAGCTAATCCAGCATACTTTTTGTTTATCCGCTTCAGGTTTATCCACATTCAAAAAGGAGAATCCTTCTATTTCATCATCACCGCCTTGAATTTCAAATTTCGAATAATCTAAAGAACGTAAATCCACTCTAGGTGGAGTACCAGTTTTTAATCTAGATGCTTCAAAACCCAATTCTACTAACTGTTCTGTTAAACCGGTAGCACCTTTCTCCCCCATTCTTCCACCACCAAATTGTTTCAAGCCAACATGTATAATACCATTTAAAAAAGTCCCATTGGTTAAAATAACAGACTTTCCATACATCTCCATACCCATTCTAGTCTTTACACCACAAACTGTTCCACGTGAAACAATTATTTCAGTAACCATATCTTGCCAAAAATCAATATTAGCTGTTTGCTCCAACATCTCTCTCCAGCTTTTAGAGAATAACATTCTATCATTCTGAGAACGAGGGCTCCACATAGCTGGACCTTTAGAACGATTCAACATTCTATACTGAATTATACTTTTATCACTAACAATAGCACTATATCCTCCTAATGCATCGATTTCTCTAAGAATCTGCCCTTTTCCAATACCACCCATAGCTGGATTACAAGACATTTGTGCTATATTGTCCATATTCATCGTTATCAATAAAACTTTAGAACCTATATTAGCAGCAGCAGCAGCAGCTTCTCCTCCTGAATGACCTGCACCAACAACAATAACATCATATTCTGGAAACATCATCAATAAATTATTTTTTTTTACAAAGATACAATAAAATTAAAAAACAATATTCCATTTATACACAAGTAAAAAAGAAGAATAAAAATCTATTTATTGTTCCACGTGGAACAATAAATTTTATAATAACCGAGAGATACAATAAAAAGATAATTCAGTAACTTCGTAGCATAAAATAAAATTATGAGTTTAAAGAATTTTAACCCCAATGATCCAGCAAAAGCAGGAACCAATATTTTTGGATTACCATTTACTGAAGAAAATGCAAAATTGATTTTAATACCAATACCATGGGAAGTTACAGTAAGTTATAGGACTGGAACAGCAAAAGGACCAGAAAAAATTATTCAAGCTTCAATGCAAGTAGATTTATTTGATCCAGAATATAAAGATCAATGGAAAAAAGGAATTGCATGTATACAAGAAGAGGAAGAAATAATAGAATTAAATAATATACACAGAGAATTAGCAGAAAAAATATTAGATGATTTATATGAAGGAAGAGAATTAAATCAAAATAATTTAAAACAAGTAAATGAAGCAAGTGAAAAGTTAAATACATGGTTAAAAAATATTAGTAGTAATTATTTAAATCAGAATAAAAAAGTAGGATTAATAGGTGGTGATCATAGTACCCCATTTGGATATGTAAAAGCGTTAGCAAAAAAATATTCAAATTTTGGAATCCTACAAATAGATGCACATGCAGATTTAAGGAAAGCATATGAAGATTTTACTTATTCGCATGCATCTATAATGTATAATATATTAGAAGAAATCCCAGAAGTAAAAAAATTAGTACAAGTGGGAATAAGAGATTATTGTGATGAAGAGTATTTATATATAAAAGAAAATGAAAATCGAATAAAAACATTTTTTGATAAAGAAATTAAGGAAAATTTGTATAATGGGAAAAACTGGAACAACATAACAGAGGAAATAATAGCAAGTTTACCAGAAAATATTTATATAAGTTTTGATATCGATGGCTTAAAACCTTATTTATGTCCTAATACAGGAACTCCAGTGCCAGGCGGATTTGAATTAGAAGAAATATTCTACCTTTTTGAAAAATTAAATAAAGCAGAAAAAAATATTATAGGATTCGATTTAAATGAAACTGCAAATGATGGATCTGAAGAAGATACAATAGATACTATTACTGCAGCAAGAATAGTATATAAACTATCAAATATATTCCTATCGCAAAATTAATAAAATGTTTAAAATAAAAATACAGAATAAATTATTAAAAAATAATCAAATTACAGCCATGCATATCATGGTGGCAATTATATTTATACTTTTGGGAGCAATTACAAGTTCTCTTCCAAAAGATTTAAGTATTAGTATTGATAAATATATACCTATTTATGGATATATATTACTTTTTTCTGGAATATCTATTATAGGAATAACAGTATTTAAAAATAAAAAAATTATCCAAGGTAGGGCTAATAAATTTTTGAGGTATTATGAACTAATTATCTTATTAAGTGTATTAATATATACATTAATGAAAAGTTGGTACCTCCCATTTACATATGCAGCAACAACATTATTAGGAGTAATTTTTGCAATTGTATGGGAACAATTTGGTAAAAAAGAACATCATATAATAATAGATGAAAAAGGTGTTTCAATACCTAAATTTTTGCGTAAGAAAATAATCCCTTGGCAAAGTATTGAAAGATTATTATTAAAACATGGTTTAATAACAATAGATTGTAGAAACAATAAACTTTTTCAATATAAAAGATTAGAAAGAGTAAATACCGAAGAATTAGAAACTTTTATAGAGGAAAAAATTAAAGAAAATGCGCATAAATATGATGCTGATTGGGAAAGATAAAACACTATATAGCTGTAACTTATTCATTTACATTTAGTTAATAATAAAATAATTAAAATTTACATAAAAGTGGAAAAGTAATGATTATAGTGGAAAATATGTGGATAATTATTTAACAAGTTATGGATAAAGTTATAAAACAATAGATTTTCTACTTTTCAACAAAAGTATTCCCAAATTATCCACAAGTTATACAGTAAAATTAAATGAAAGAATTAAAATAAAATATTCACATTAGAATTATCAACAAAAGTGGATAAAAATACATTAAACACAATTTATCGATAGATTATTGTATATTACTTGTGGATAAAAGGTTAATAAGTTGTGGATTCTTAAAAAACAAATTTATTTTCAAAAAGTTATCCGCATATTAACAGTCCTAATAGTAATAGATTGTTTTTAAAAAAATTTTATTTAATATTATATACTGTGGAAAAAGTTTTAAAAATATTTAGTTCAAAAAAATTACCAGGAAATATTTATCAAGAATTAAGTAAAAAAGGATTTGAAATCAATATTTGGGAAAAAGAAAAAGATATCAGCCGCGAAGAATTAATTGAAGCATGTAAAAACGTGGATATCTTAATTTATGCTTCCTATTTAAATTTAGATAAAGAAATTCTGGATAAATTAAAAACTGTAAAATTAATATGTTTATACTCCGTCGGATTTAATCATGTGGATATAGCTTATGCAAATTCTATTGGAAAGAGAATTACTAATACACCGGAAGTTTTAAGTAAAGCAACTGCCGATACCGCATTTTTATTAATGTTGGCAACTAGTAGAAAAGCTTTTTATTTAGCTAATACAATTCGTACTGGAGATTGGGGAAGCTTCAATCCTAGTGCTAATTTAGGACAAGAATTAGAAGGAAAAACTTTAGGAATTATAGGTTTAGGGAAAATAGGCTATTTTATGGCACAAAGATGTCGCGATGCTTTTGGAATGCGTATTGTCTATCATAATCGCTCTATTAATAATAAAGCAGAAAAAGATTTAGATGCACAATATCTTAGTCTTGATGAACTTTATGCACAAAGTGACGTAATTAGTATTCATACAGATTTAAATCCTAGTACTAAGCATCTTATTAATATGGATGCTTTTAAAAAAATGAAAAAAAATCTTATACTTGTTAACACTGCTCGTGGAGAAGTGATACATCAAGAAGATTTAGTTGAAGCTCTCGAACAAAATTTAATATGGGGAGCGGGATTGGATGTAACTACACCTGAACCCCTACCCTCTAATCATGAATTATTGAATTTTCCTCAAGTTTGTATTCTTCCTCATATTGGTAGTGCAACAAAAGAAACCAGAGAAGCTATGAGTAAGTTAATTATGCAGAATATTTTAGCTTATGTGGAAAATAAAGACTTAATAACAGAAGTTAAAATATAAAATTCCTTTTTAAATAATGCAGTTTTTAATTGCTGCATTTTTTTATAGCTTAAATAAAATAATAAAAATACATCTAGAAATCTTGAAGTAACATTATAGTAATAAATATTATTTTGGTGTTTATTAAAATTGCTTTATCTTTGTTAGTGTATAAAGGAAATTAATTTCCTTTATGAAAGTGAGTTTAGTATGGAAATTTTAAATATAGCAGCAGTTCAGGAAACATTATCATTAATTAATGGTAAATGGAAGATTCCTATTATTGTTATTTTACGTATTCATGGCGAGAGTCGATTTAAGGATTTAATGGAAAATATTTCTGGAATTGGAACAAAAATGCTTTCTAAAGAGTTAAAAGAATTAGAGCAACAAGGTATTATTCATAGAAAAGTATTTGAAACTACTCCTGTAAGCATAAAATATGAACTTAGTTTATATGGGAAAACCTTAGATAAAATATTATATGCTATGAATGATTGGGGAGAAGGTCATTTACAAAGAAAAGAAAACTATAATCCTGATCACCCTATTCAACATTTTAACACTATAGATATTTAGATATGCATAAAAAGAAATTTATAGCTAAATTATACCAAGCGAATCAAAACACACATTTATATTTAGATAAAAAGCGGATTGAGGATTTTATAGACATTGTTTTTCGTTTTTTATTTCAATTAGAAGATAGGAAATACCATTCTGTAGATGCTATTCAAATTCGATTAACTGAATTACGAACAGAATTTAATGGTATTTTATTTAATATATTAAATGATCAAGAAAAAGTACATAAGATTTGTAAAGATTTTGAAGATGCTTTTCCTGAAATTTATGATGCATTATTAGAAGATGCGCAATGTATTTTAGATAATGATCCTGCAGCTACATGTTTAGAAGAAATTTTTATTGCCTATCCGGGCTTTTATGCTATTGCAGTATATAGATTTGCACATCAATTACATAATCAAGGAGTAACATTATTACCCAGAATATGGACAGAATATGCCCATAGTAAAACTGGAATAGATATACATCCTGCAGCTCAAATTGGAATTCCTTTTTTTATCGATCATGGTACAGGTATTGTAATTGGTGAAACTACAGTGATTGGTAATAATGTGAAAATTTATCAAGGTGTTACTTTAGGAGCATTATCAGTTTCTAAAGATGAATCTAATAAAATAAGACATCCACATATAGAAGATCATGTAGTTATTTATTCCAATGCTACAATTTTAGGTGGAAATACGCGTATAGGACATCATAGCATAATAGGAGGAAATGTATGGTTAACAAATTCTGTAGAGCCACATTCCCTAGTATTTCATGAAGCATTAATCAAAATTAAAGATAAAAATATTAAAGAAAATCCCATTCATTTTACCATTTAAAAATTAAAAAAATAATATGAAAATTCAGAACATTTTAGAACAGATAGGAAATACTCCAATAGTACGATTATCCAAAATCTTTCCTGAGCATGAAGTATGGATGAAATTAGAGAGAGCTAATCCTGCTGGAAGTTTAAAAGACCGCATAGCGTTAGCAATGATTGAAGAAGCAGAAAAAAAAGGATTAATTAATAAAAATACTACCATAATTGAACCAACTTCTGGTAATACTGGAGTTGGATTAGCTATGGTTTGTGCGGTTAAAGGTTATAAATTAATTCTTGTTATGCCTGAATCTATGAGTATAGAAAGAAGAAAACTCATGTCTGCTTATGGAGCTTCTTTTGAATTAACTCCTAAAGAATTAGGAACAGCGGGAGCAGTTACTCGTGCAACTGAAATGGTGGAAGAAATAGAAAATTCCTGGATGCCGCAACAATTCAATAATTTGGCTAA
>Ga0079225_10002021_pt1 | contig 11583 bp, 11 predicted proteins | sample Poulit2012_FD_76344 | JGI IMG/M metagenome (GOLD analysis project Ga0079225, IMG submission 76344) | Agricultural soil microbial communities from Georgia to study Nitrogen management - Poultry litter 2012 | ecosystem: Environmental > Terrestrial > Soil > Agricultural land | place: USA: Georgia...
GGTAAACAAATGAGTATTGATGCAGATTTAAATGCTGGGCTAATTACAGAACAAGAAGCACGTAGTCGGCGTGATAAAGTAGAAAGCGAAGCGGATTTCCATGGAGCTATGGATGGGGCAAGTAAATTCGTAAAAGGGGATGCCATTGCCGGTATCATTATTGTCATTATTAATATTTTAGTCGGTTTAATTATCGGTATGGTACAAATGGACATGACCTTTAATGAAGCTGTGAATACATTTATGCGTCTAACTGTAGGTGATGGGTTAGTCAGTCAGATTCCTGCCCTCCTTATTGCAACTGCAACAGGAATTGACGTAACAAGAGTTTCAACAGAAGGAAACTTAGGTACAGATATTACCGGACAATTATTACAATTTCCTAAGTTGTTATTCGTAGCAGCTGGGACGATATTTTTACTCGGTTTAACTCCAATCAATTTCTTTTTAACGACTACCATTTCTTTGATTCTCGCAATAAGTGGCTATTTTTTACTACAAAAATCAGAACAAAAAATGGAAATTGAAGATAGTGAAATTGGTGAAGAAGAAAGTGAAAGCATGAAATCGGCAGAAAATATCGTTCATTTACTTCATGTCGATCCGATTGAATTTGAATTTGGTTATGCATTAATACCTATTGTTGATGAGCAACAAGGTGGAGATTTGTTAGAAAGAATTGTCATGATTAGAAGACAAATAGCAATAGAATTAGGAGTTGTCGTCCCAGTTGTAAGAATTCGTGATAATATTCAACTTGAACCAAATGCCTACCGTATAAAAATTAAAGGAAATGAAGTTGCTGAAGGTGAACTATTACTTGATCATTATTTGGCGATGATTCCCGATATCGATGATGACAATTTAGAAGGAATTGATACTACTGAACCAGCGTTTGGCTTACCAGCTAAATGGATTAATGAAGAGCAAAAGTTAGATGCGGAAATGTTAGGCTATACAGTCGTTGACCCTCCTTCCGTTATTTCAACTCATTTAACAGAAATACTAAAAAGTAATGCCCATTTATTGTTAGGAAGACAAGAAACAAAAGAACTGATCGATCAAGTAAAAGAAAACTACCCGATATTAATCGAAGAAGTAACGCCTGAACTGTTATCAATAGGAGATATTCAAAAGGTTCTTTCAAAATTGTTACGGGAAAATATTTCAATTCGGAATTTGCCAGTTATTTTTGAAACATTAGCTGACTTTGGTAAGATGACGACAGATGTCGATTTATTAACGGAATATGTGAGGCAATCATTAGCACTTCAAATTACAAAACAGTATGCGGGACAAGATGAAACTTTAAAAGTAATGACTTTTTCGACCGATATAGAAAATATGATAGCAGAACATATTCAACAGACAGAACACGGAAACTATTTAGCTTTAGAACCGAATTTACAAGAAAAAATTATTCAAAATATTCAACAAGAAATGCAAAAGGTACAAATTGAACATGAACATGTTGTTATACTATGTTCACCATCAATCAGAATGTACGTGAAACAATTGATTGAACGTGTTTTACCACATATTGTTGTTTTATCATATAATGAACTTGCTCCACATGTTCAAGTTCAAAGCGTTGGGGTGGTGAATGTGGCATGAAAATAATGAAATATAAAGCTAAATCTATGCCTGAGGCAATCGATAGAATAAAAAAAGATCTTGGTGCAAATGCAGTTATCCTTGATAGTAAAGAAATAAAAACGGGTGGCATTTTAGGTTTTTTTAAAAAAAGACAAGTAGAAGTGATAGCTGCTATTGATGAAACATTATCAACAAGGGAAAAATCTGTAAAAATGGAAAGGACGAGCAATAGTAAAACTTTTCATCGAGGTAAAGTTTCAGTCAATGAACCAGGATTTATTACAAAAGATGAGCATTATAAAGTGTTAACTGAAATTAAACAAGTAAAAGAAATGTTAAAAGCAAATGCATTTCAGTCTGGACAGCCATTTTCAGCAGATTATGCACTAATATTGAATTTTTTAAAGAATCAAGAAGTAGACGAACAGTTTTCAACCGAAATATTGCAATCAATCTTAAATAAAACAAGTGATCAGCAGCAATTAACTACTAAGGAACTATTGCCTTTAGTTCAGGATGAAATTGTGGCTAGATTAAAAAAATATAGTCATATAGGCGTACCAGTAAACACAAAAATAGTACAATTTATTGGGCCAACAGGTGTAGGAAAAACAACGACATTAGCCAAAGTAGCCTCAAATAAAGTGATAAATGATAAAAAGAATATAGCATTTATTACAATGGATACGTATCGAATTGCAGCGATAGAACAACTAAAAACATATGCGAAAATTTTAAACGTCCCACTTGAAGTCGTTTATTCTATTGAAGAATACCGAGATGCCTTAAACAAATTAAGTCATTATGACTATATTTTTGTTGATACAGCGGGAAGAAATTTTCGTAATGATAAATATGTTAAAGAACTAAAGCAAATGATAGAAGTTGAAAATTTCAAAACAGAAACACATTTAGTTTTATCATTAGCCTCACGGTATAAAGATATTAAAGAAATATACGAACAATTTAAAGAAGTTTTAATTGAAAATGTTATTTTTACTAAATTAGATGAAACAACGACATATGGAGCAATTTTAAATTTATGTTTTGATGCTAATATTAATATATCCTACATAACAGACGGGCAAGATGTACCCAATGACATCATCGTTCCAGATGAACAATATATTGGACAATTAATGACAAGTAGGTATGGATATGAATGATCAAGCTAAATCTTTACGAAAACAATTGGATAGGGATAAGAAGGCGAAAACTATTTCAATCGTAAGTGGTAAAGGTGGTGTAGGAAAAACTAATTTTGCTATTAATTTTTCTCTCAAACTACTTGCAAGTGGTAAAAATGTACTACTTATAGATATGGATATAGGAATGGGTAATATTGATATTTTATTAGGTAAAATGTCAACCTATTCTTTAGTAGATATTTTTAACCACTCCTTGTCATTTCATGATATTATAGAAGTAGGTCCTAAAGGACTTCCTTACATTGCTGGTGGAAATAGCTTTGAAGAATTAATCGTTTTTTCAGAAGACCACCTTAACTATTTTCACGATCAATTTGAACGAATTCAAAGTGAATATGACTTTATTATTTTTGATTTAGGTGCGGGAGCTTCCAAAACGAGTATGTCATTCGTCCTAGCTTCTGATGAAACATTTATTATGATGAATCCAGAACCACCCGCTATTACAGATGCTTATAGTATGATTAAATATATTATCGTTCAACAGGAAAATCTCCCTATATCGCTTATTTTAAATAGGGTCAAAGATATAAATGAAGGAATTGAAACAGTTAATCGATTTTCGCGACTTGTTAAAAATTTTTTAGGAGTAAAGGTAACTACCCTTGGATTACTTCCAGAGGATAAAATAGTTTCAGAGTCTGTCATAAAACAAGTTCCATTCATTTTATTAAAAGATAATACTCCAATTTCTAAATCATTAGATTTAATTATAAAAAAATACTTATATAAACAAAACACTGAATCATTCGAGATTCCGACACGCTCTTTTATGAACAGATTAAGAAAATTTCTAAGTTTTTAAACGATTAGAACTTAAAAAACGATTGATACTTACCTTATTTTCATATTCGTTTATAGATAAATTTTAATAAATTGATTAAAGGATTGATACTAAAAACGAAATATTAAAAACTGTAGAAATGGGAGAAGACTTATGGAACACAACTCGATTATTGCCATTGGCTCATCTACCGGTGGACCAAGCGCACTTCACAAAATTTTACATCAAATTGACGAAAAAATTCAAACTCCTATATTCATTGTTCAACATTTACCCCGTAGATTTACTCAGTTTTTAGCTAATAGATTAGATGAAAATATTAAAATGAATGTAAAAGAAGCTGAACATCAAGAAATAGTTAAAAAAGCAACCATATATATTGCCCCAGGAGATTATCACATGAAAATAAAGGAAGGCAATGGACAGTTAAAAATAGAGTTATCTAAAGAAAAACATGATCTTGGTCATCGCCCGTCTGTTAATATGATGTTACACTCTATTGCCGAATTAAAAAACATAAAAAAAACAATTGTGATATTAACTGGTATGGGAAAAGATGGAGCTGAAGGAATTAATAATATAAAAAATCATGATGAAAATGTTGTCGTCATTGCAGAATCTAGTGAAACAACTGTTGTGAACGGAATGCCTGCTGCAGCGATAGCGACAAACCATGTGACAGAAATTGTTAGATTAGAAAATATAGCTACAGCTGTCATAAAATATAATGAAAGATAAGGAGTTTTTAAATGGATAATTCGAAATATTTAGACGTATTTATTGATGAAAGTACCGAACATTTGGACACGATGTATGAACAACTAATCTTGTTAGAGAAAAATCCTGACGAAATTTCTATCATTGAAAATATTTTTAGGGCGGCTCACACTATTAAAGGTATGGCAGCGACAATGGGCTTTGACGACCTCGCAAATCTAACACATAAAATAGAAGATGTGTTTGATCGTATCCGTTATGGTAAATTACAAGTTCAAACGACATTAGTAGATGTACTATTTAATGCAATAGATCAATTACAAGCAATTGTTGGCGATATATCTAACGGAGGAACTGGTAAACTATCTATCGAAGAGATCATTAATCAATTAGAAAAAATAGAAAAAGGACTAGATGTTAATAATATAGTCCCTGCAGAAGTAGAAAATGAACAATCTGTTAAAAGTCTTCATTTCAACTTAGATCAATTTCAAATATCAGTATTAAACGAATCAAAAGAACGTGGATTTACAAATTATGAAATAAATGTTCAACTAAATGAAAGCTGTTTATTAAAGGCTGCAAGAGTATATATGGTTTTTGAAGTATTAGAAAAAATCGGGGAAGTAGTTATTTCTGAGCCATCCGTAGGTGACTTAGAAGAGGAGAATTTTGATAGAGATTTTTCTGTGATGCTCATTTCAAAATTAGCATCCGAAGAAATTAAAGCAATGGTAATGAAAGTATCGGAAATTGAAACAGTACATATTGAAACATTTAATATAGAACCATATTTGGAAAATGCTGATGTCTTACAAAGAGTCGAACAAACTGAACAGTCTAAGGAGACTAATAATGCTTCAATAAAAACCCCAACATCTAAAACTATTCGAGTAAATATGGAACGGCTTGATATGTTATTAAATTTATTTGAGGAATTAGTCATTGATAAAGGGAGATTAGAGCAAATCTCTATCGATGTTAATCATAGTGAATTACAAGATACAGTCGAAAAAATGTCACGGGTGTCTAGTGATTTACAACATATCATTTTACAAATGAGAATGATGCCAATTGATAATGTATTTAGTCGCTTTCCAAGAATGATTCGTCAGCTAGCTAGAGATCTAGGAAAAGAAGTAGAACTTGAAATAATCGGATCTGACACTGAATTGGATAGGACTGTTATCGATGAAATAGGTGATCCTCTCGTACATTTAATTAGAAATGCAATTGACCATGGTATCGAAATGCCGGAAGAAAGAACAAAACAAGGTAAACAACCATTCGGTAAAATAACATTAGAAGCTTACCACAGTGGAAATCATGTATTTATTGAGATTTCTGATGATGGTGCCGGAATTAATCAGGATAATGTCATAAAAAAAGCATTAGAGAAAAATGTTATTTCTAACCAAGAGGCAGAGACCCTTGAGGATCAAGAGATTAATAAACTTATATTAGCTAGCGGTTTCTCAACGAATGAAGCAATCTCAGATATTTCCGGTCGTGGTGTTGGTTTAGATGTTGTTAAAAATACGATTGAATCTTTAGGGGGAGCTATTTCTATCCAATCAACTCATGGTAAAGGCTCCACTTTTTCAATCGAACTACCATTAACATTAACAATCATTTCTGTGTTATTAGTTGAATTAGAAAAAGAAAAATACGGAATACCATTATCATCTATTGTAGAAACTTCTATCCTACACAAAGATAAAATATTGAATGCTCATCAGCACAAAGTGATTGATTTCCGAAATAGAATTGTACCACTCGTATTTTTAAATGAAATTTTTAATACACCGAAAAGCAAGCAAAGTCCAGATGAATACTATTCAATTGTTATTGTTAAAAGAGGCGATAAATTAACAGGTTTAGTCGTTGATTCATTTATAGGTCAACAAGAAATTGTATTAAAGTCATTAGGTAATTATTTAGAAAATGTTTATGCAATATCCGGTGCAACGATATTAGGGGATGGTGAAGTCGCACTAATTGTTGATAGTAATGCTTTAGTAAAATAAATGATGATCATTTCCAAAGTGACGACGACTGAAGGAGGAATTAATATGCAGGATGGGAAAAATATAGATATAAAATTAATCGTTTTTCGTATAGAAGACGAAGAATATGTATTACCAATTGATAACGTAGGCTCTATTGAAAAGATTGAATCTATTACACGTGTACCTAGAACGGTAGATTTTGTCAAAGGGGTCATCAATTTAAGGGGAGTAATTACTCCGGTGATAGATTTGAAACAACGCTTCAAACAAACTCCTATAGAAATAACCGAACAATCGAGAATAATTATCGTGCATATCGATGATATCGTTATAGGTTTTTTAGTAGATGAGGCAAATAATGTGATTGATGTGGATGGTAACCTAATAGAAGAGACTCCAGAAGTTATCGAATCCCAAAATATGGACTACATTTCAGGAGTTATCAATTTAAATAATCGGTTACTTGTCATGCTAGATATAAAAAAAGTGCTAGAGGAACAAACATTTGCTGAAATGAAAAAGTTGGAAGAATCATTATGAAAAATAAAAAATTAACTTTTACTCAAAAAGATTTTTTGAAAGAAATAGGCAATATAGCTGGAGGAAATGCAACAACTGCAATGTCTTCATTAATTAATGAACGGATTATGATGGATATCCCTACTGTAAAAATGATGACAATAAATGAATTAATGGATGATATAGGAGGCCCAGAGAAGTTAGTAGTCACTAACTTTTTTAGAATTTCGGGTGAAATACCTGGAACTGTTTATTTCGTTTTAACAATCGAAGAAGCGGAATATTTAGTTAAGAAAATGACGATGGATGAAACGATAAAATTATTTGATAATGAAGATGACTTGGAACCAAATGAAATGGCAATTTCAGTATTAGAGGAAATTTCTAATATTATTACTGGTTCATATTTATCAGCAATATCAGATTTTACAAATATTAAAATGATAGCATCTGTACCATATTTAAGTATTGATATGGCAGCAGCAACATTAGTAACAGGATTGATTGAATTATCGAATGTTTCTGATTATGCGATAACGATAGAATCGTCCTTAGCGGATGGGACTGGGAAGGGAATGACAAGTGGGCAATTTTTATTAATTCCTGATCCACCTTCGATACCGAAGCTATTTAGAGCACTTGGAATTGAAGAAAATGAATAAACAAAAAACAATTGTAAAGGTAGGCATTGCAGATTTAAATATTATTCATGCTCATCAACTCATACGTACTTCAGGTTTAGGTTCATGCGTAGGCATTGTTATTTATGATTTAAATAAACAAGTAGCAGGTATGGCACATATTATGTTACCTGACTCTAAGCTCACTCAGCAAGCTAATTTTAACCCTTATAAGTATGCTGACACTGCTATTGAGGTTTTAATAAAGAAACTAATAAAAAATGGTGCAAAAAGGATAAATTTAAAGTCTAAAATCGCTGGTGGTGCACAAATGTTTGCCTTCCAGTCATCGACATCAATTACTAGAATTGGTCCACGTAATGTAGAGGCCGTCAAAAAAGAGTTAGCTAATCATAAAATCCCTATTATTGCTAAGGACGTTGGTGGCAATAATGGTCGAACGATAGAATTCGATCCAACAACAGGAATGTTAAAAATTCGAGCGGTGAAAAAGGAAGAGATATTTATTTAGCTAGGAAGGATATCAACATGAAATCTGAAAAAACCAAGTCAATTAAAGATTTATGGAGACAATGGGGAAAACAGAAAGATGAACAAACTGCGAATGATTTAATTAATTATTACATGTATTTAGTTCATTATCATGTAGAAAGAATTGCTAGTTATATTCCAAACAGTTTCGACAAGAATGATTTACATAGTTTAGGTTTACTCGGTTTGTATGATGCCCTTCATAAATTTGACATAAGTCGGAAATTAAAATTTGATACGTATGCAACTATTCGTATTCGTGGCGCAATGATAGACGGATTGCGTAAAGAGGATTGGTTACCAAGAACGATTAGAGACCAAGCAAAATTAATTGAGCAAACGTCACAGATGTTAGAAAATAAGTTAGAAAGAACACCGACTGCTAAAGATATAGCATCTCATTTAAATATGAATGAAAATCAAGTAACTACTGTTATAACTGATACTTTATTTGCTAATGTATTGTCGATGGATGCGACAACAGGATATACTGATAGTGGAGATGAAATTGCTCTTTCATCAACCATTGTAGATGATAAAGTGACAGGACCAGATATACATATGGGTCAAATGATGATTAAAGAAGAATTAATGGAAGGTTTAAAACAGCTTAATGAAAATGAACAATTAGTAATTAGCTTATTTTATTTTGACGAGCTAACACTTACAGAAATAGGGCAAGTATTAGAATTAACAACTTCCAGAGTGTCGCAAATTCATAAAAAGGCTATATTCAAATTGAGAAATGCACTGAAACAACTAAACAGTGAATATGTCGGATAAGGGTGTGAAGTGTATTGGCAACTGTAGAAGATTATTTTTATATAGATGTAACACCAGATAAATTAGTAGCATATTTATGTTATCATCATGAGTATAAAAATGAATTGATAGATATTAACATAACTGAAGAAGAAATCATTGATTTACTTAAAAAACAAAAAATTACTTATGGAATTAAATATAATGACATTAAAAAGTTGACTGAAAAAATCAATATAGATGAATTCCCATTATTAATTGCTGAAGGTTTGAAACCGATCGATGGGAAACGAGGGGAAATACTTTATGTAGCAGATATGACGACAGAAATCGACCGTACCGAAGGATGGGACTTTAGAGAAGTGATGAAAATACCTTCTGTTGAAAAAGGAGACAAGTTAGCTACCATTATCCTTCCAGAAAAAGGTATGGATGGGAAATCAGTTTTTAATACACTTTTACGGGCAAAACATGGAAAACCGGTAAAATTACGTGCTGGTAAAAATGTCGTTTATGACCAAACTAAATTAACTTTTTATGCTGCAGAAGATGGTGAATTAAATATAACAGCAGATACGCTTAATGTTTATTCCTTATATGAAGTACGAGAAGATATCTCTTTAAAAACTGGAAACATAGATTTTGTTGGTTCTGTAAACATTCATGGTAATGTGCCTAGCGGATATACAATTAAAGCCGTAGGTGATATAAAAATTTATGGCATTGTAGAAGCTGCTAATATTATTGCAGGAGGTTCTGTTTTTGTAACAGAAGGGATGGCAGGTTTAAAGAAAGGTAATATTGAAGCAAACGAAAACGTTTACATCGGTTATGTAAATCAAGGGAACATTATAGCTGGAAATAATATTATCGTTGAAAATTCAATTTTACATAGCTATTGTAGTGCGACTAATGATATCGTTTGTCAAAGGGGAAGTGTCATTGGTGGCGAAACACGAGCCGGTCGTATAATGAAAATGAAAAATATTGGTAATAGAATGTATAGTGAAACAAACATTATATTTGATACAGAATTAAAACAAGATTTAGCAATAAAAAAACTTAAATCAACAAAACTAGATTTAGAAGATAATTTAAAAAAGATTAATATTTTAATTAACAAAATGCAAATTGCGTTAAGGGATAGTAATAATGCTAAAACAAGGGCTACTTTAAGTAAATTATCAAATTCGAAACAGATTTCGGAAAACCAATTAAGAGAAATAAATGAACAATTGAAACAATTAGAGGGAAGTTCGGCAGAAAAAAAGGAATCACATTTAGAAGTAGAGGGAAAAATATATCCAAATGTTATTATCGGTTTTAGTAAGTATAAGCGAAAGTTAAACAGAGAATATGAAAGAGTGTTAATTAGGGTGATTGAAAATGAAATTACAATTATAAATCGTACCTAATTTCCTTGTCATATAAAGTGAAACTTCCTTCAGTTGGGGAGTCTTTTATCCCCGACTGAAGGTTAGTTGAACAAATCGGGCTGTTACTGGCTGTAAGATTCCCCATATAGATAAAATTAATTTTTCTCATTTTTTGAAGTGGGAATCTTATAGCCAGTTACACTGCGATAAAATGAAACTTCCTTCAGTGGGGGGTCTTTTAATCCTACTGAAGATAGTGAACGAATCGGGCTGTTACTGGCTGTAAGTCTTCCACTTAGAATTAACGGGTTTCTTTCATTTCTTGAAGTGGGGGGCTTATAGCCAGTAACACTACCATAAAATAAATGGGAGGTTGTGTGAATAATGAGTTTAAAATCTATCGAACTACAAGTCGCTATTCCTCGAACCCATGATGCTGGTAAAATGCAAGATCAAATGACAAAACAATCACAAAATTTTCAAGATACATTAACAAAACAACAATTAGAAGAGGAAATTTTAAGACGTAGTAAAGTAAATGAGTATGATGCAGTAAAGCACCAAAATATATCTGATGAAGAAAGACACCGTCAGGAACAAAATGAACAACATCAAAAAGAACGTCAAGCAAAAGAAGATGAAAAAGAAAAGCTTAGTCATCCGTATTTAGGAAAAAGAATTGATTTTAGTGGATAGAGGGAATATGTCATGACTTCATTTTTATTAATTATTAGTTTTTTACTGCACTTAGTGTTGTTTATGATTATATTTTATTTGTATCAACACATTCAGACAATAAAATCTGATCAAACAAAAGAGATTGAAGACTTATTAAATAATTTTTTGCGTGAAATAAAATTAGAAAATAAAAATTTACGTAATCCTATAAATCATTTTGAATATCAAAACGATTCGAATCGTTATGTGCAAAAAAAATCTGAAAGCGATGAGCAAGCACAAATATCATTAAAAGAAAATGAAAATAAAAAAGATATAGCATTAGATAGATTAAATTCGACAAGTAAAACCTCCATAACAAATAAACCTGATAAAATAGAAACATCGATGCATTCTCAAGTGAACTACTTATATGAACAAAATTATACTGTAGAGGAAATTGCGAAACAATTGAATTGTAGTACAACAGAAGTACAATTATTAATAAAGTTTAATGAAACGTAACAGTTCTTTATATTTGCCAAATGAGAAATTTTATGTTATTTTTATTTTTGGTGTTTCATGTAAATAGATATTCAATACACACGTTCAAGGACTTGTATATTAGGTGCCAATGAATGTTGGTAATATCCAAGTATGAATTGGGCGGAGGAAAAAAACCAAAAGGAGGAATTAGAATGTCAGTTATATCAATGAAACAATTGTTGGAAGCAGGAGTTCATTTCGGTCACCAAACACGTCGTTGGAATCCGAAAATGAAAA
>Ga0079225_10002022_pt1 | contig 11581 bp, 7 predicted proteins | sample Poulit2012_FD_76344 | JGI IMG/M metagenome (GOLD analysis project Ga0079225, IMG submission 76344) | Agricultural soil microbial communities from Georgia to study Nitrogen management - Poultry litter 2012 | ecosystem: Environmental > Terrestrial > Soil > Agricultural land | place: USA: Georgia...
AACCTAAAGACCCCATTAATGCAATCATTAAAATAGGTCTAATTCTGTCATAAATACCTTTTTCTATAGCTTTTCTTAAAGTCATCCCTTTTTTAATATATTCTTTAATAACAGTAATTAATATAATACCGTCAATTGTTCCCACGCCAAAAAGAATTATAAAGCCAACACCCGCACTAATACCAAAAATTGTATTACTTATTAATAAGGAAAGATATCCACCTACAAATGCAAAGGGTAGGGTTAACAATGCCAAGGAGGTGTCCAAAAAGTTATTAAAATATATGTATAATAGAAAAGTAATTAACAATAGAGAAAGAGGCACAATTTTAAACAAACGATTAGTCGCTCTTTGTTGGCTTTCAAACTCTCCAGCCCATTCTAATTTATAACCTTTTGGAAGATTTAAATTTGCTTCCACAAGAGCTTGTGCTTCTTTAATTGTACTTCCTAAATCTCTCCCACGAATTGAGAATCCTACTGCAATATATCTACTATTTCCTTCTCTATAAACGAAAGCAGGTCCTGAGAAAAAACCAATATCTGCAATTTCTTCCAAAGGAACTTTATTATCCCCACCTGTAGGTACTAAAATATTTTTAATCTCTTCTTCTGATTTTCTATACTCTTCTGCATAACGTAAGCGTATATCAAACTTTCTGTCTCCTTCATAGAAAGAAGAAACCGCTTTACCACCTATTGCCATTTCTACAACCGCTTGGGCATCATCCATTTTTACACCATATCTTGCCATTTTAAATTCACTTAAACGAATACGCAGTTCAGAAAGTCCAATATTTCTATAAAGATTAATATCTTCAACACCATCGACTCTTTCAATTAGTTTTGCTACTTTTTCACCTTCTTTTTCTAATGTATATAAATCATTCCCAAATATTTTAACTACCAATGCACTCTTTACTCCTGCAACATATTCTTCTACATTATCCATAATAGGTTGCGAAAATCCTAATTCAATTCCAGGATAAATGGATAAATCTTTTTCTATATCATTAATGAGTTCATCTAAACTTACTCCTTTAGTCCACTCTTTAATTGGTTTCAACTCTACATGAAACTCTATATTAAAAAAGCCTGTTGGATCGGTACCATCATTTGGTCTTCCAGTTTGAGTCAAAACGAAATCCACCTCATTGTATTCCCTAATTTTTTCTTTCATTTCTTGCGTTAATCTTACAGACTCTTTTAAGTTTATACTATTAGGAAGCGTCGCACGAATATAAATAGCACCTTCATTTAATTTGGGGATAAACTCAGAACCTAACTTACTAAAACCTAATGCAGATAATAAAAATATTAAACAAAATACTGCAATAGTACCTTTTCTATTCTTAGCAGTAAAAGTGTAAATTTTAAATAAATTTTCTTTAAAAAACTCATTAATAGGATTTCTTTTCTCTCGTACATTTTTATTTAATAATAATTTACATAATACTGGAACATAAGTTAAACTTAATATCAACGATCCTAAAAGTGCATAACCTAAGGTAAAAGCCAAAGGAGAGAACATTTTACCTTCTACTTTCTGAAAAGAAAAAATCGGTAACAATGCAATAATTAATATTAATTGTGCAAACAATATAGACTTTGCAACACCTCTAGAACGTGTAGCAATAAAATTATCTTTAGGAATTAAATTGAATTCTTTCATTCCTTTTTCTTTTGCTTTTCGATCCAAACCAACAAATATATGTTCTACTATAACCAAGGTTCCTTCCAGCAGTAGTCCAAAATCTATAGCTCCAATGGAAATGAGATTAGCTGAAAGACCTTGAACTCGTAACATTATTAATGCAAAAAGAAAAGAAAGAGGAATTACTGTTGCTACAATTAAAGTTGTACGCCAATTGAATAAAAAGATAAATACAATAATAGATACTAATAAAATCCCTTCTACTAAATTGGTACTAACTGTCTTAATTGTTGTATTAACCAAGTCTGTTCGGTCAATAAAAGGTTCTAAATAAACTCCGTCAGGTAATATTCTTTCATTTAAATCCTCAATTCTTTCTTTTACACGCTCAATTACTTTGTTTGGATTTTCCCCACGGAGCATCACAATAATACCCTGAATAAGATCATCTTCATCATTAAAGCCTACCTGTCCTAATCTTGGTTTCCCAGTTTCTATCACTTCTGCAACATTTTTTACTAAAATAGGAGTGCCATTAATGTTATCAATCATTATGTCTTCTATATCAGAAATCTTGTCTAGTAATCCAACTCCACGAACGACATATGCTTGATTCCCTTTTTCAATCACATCACCTCCTACATTTATATTACTATGACTTATTGCATCGTAAACATCTAAAGCGGTCAAGCCAAAATTGGCTAATTCTACAGGATTTACTCGAACTTCATACGTTTTTTCCTCTCCTCCAAAACTTACAATATCAGCAATACCATCAACAGCCAAAAGTTCGGGCTCTATAACCCATTCTTGTAATGCTGCCAACTCACGAATAGGTTTGTTGTCTGAACGGATTAAATATCTAAAAATTTCTCCTGTCGCACCTGAAGGAGGTTCTATTTCAGCATCAGCATCGTCTGGTAATTCAATATTCCGCATACGATTAGAGGCATATTGTTGTGCATAAAAATCATCTATTTCATCTTTAAATCCTACAGTAACCACTGATAGACCAAATAAGGAAACAGAACGTACTTCCGTTTTACCAGGAATAGTATTCATTTCTCTCGTTATAGGAAGAGTAATAAATTTCTCTATTTCTTCCGCACTTCTTCCAGGCCATTGTGTAATAATTCTAGCTCGTGTATTAGTAACATCAGGATATGCTTCAATTAAAGTATTATTAATGGCAACAATCCCACCAATCACTAATAAGCCTGTTAGAAATAATATAGTAATATAGTTTTTTAAGGAAAACTTTATAATGTTTTCTACAAATTTAAACATCTTAACTTCTATTTTTCTAACGAGATAATAACTCGTTATAAATTAATAAATTGTTTTTTTCTATAAATCTATCTCCTTCTTTTACATCAATATTAGAAGGGTGGAAATAGTAATATTTTTTGTCCTTTCCTATCGGTTGAAAAGTTACTATTCTTGCATCACAGTTTTCTATAGCTTGAACAAAATGGTATGCATCCTTATCAAAAAGTACATGATCAATAGGTATTGCTAATGCTTTCTCATCTGTATCCATTAAAAAATGTACATTAACCATCATATCAGGTTTTAATTTTAAATCGGGATTGTCTAATTCAATAATGGCTTTCATTACCTTTTCTTCAGGATCAAAAATTTGAGAAATTCGTTCAATCCTACCTGTAAATCGTTCCTTAGGATAAGCAGAAGTAGATATTTCAACTTCCTCTCCATGTTTAATTAATCCCACTTGAGTTGGATAGATATTAACTTTAATCCATATTTTGTTTAGGTTAGAAATAGAAAAAATATCCTCATTGCCTTCAGCTATTGCACTACCTCTTGTTATATTTTTATGAATAATATACCCTGATTTGGGGGCTTTATCACTAACAACCCTTTTTCTATTTGACCTCCATGTAAATGAATTGTTTCTTGTATTTGTTGATAACTCAATCGAGAGTTTTTAAGCTCTCGCTCAGCTTCCAATAATTCTCTATCTGAAGCAAAGCCGTTTTCATGCATTTTTTGTACTGACTCTAAATTTCTAATAGCCAAATCAATATCTGCTTGAGCCATAGATAAAGAATGACGGTATTCACCCATGGCAGAGCTTCTTATTTCTAATAATATATCGTCTTTCTCAACATAATCTCCTAATTTAAAATAAGTTTTCTCAACAATTCCAGTTACCAAACTCTGAAATGTGTACAACTCCTCCTCGTCATAGCTAACATGACCTGTTAAATCTAATTCGACTTTACTATGAGTTTCTATTAAATTTCCAAAAGATAAATTATTAGCAAACTCCTCTTGCAATAAACAAGCTTCTTTTTCAATAATTTGTTCTTCATTTTTGCATCCTAAAAAACCAAAAAAAAGAATTAAGAATGCTAAGGTTTCTATTTTGATTTTATTTTTCATTTTAAAATTTTAATTTTCTTGACTAATTAGGTATTTCAAATTTTGATAATCCGTATAAATTTCTAATAATAAAGAATAATAGTTTTCTTTACTGTCTTTAAATGCTTCAAAATAATCTAAGAATTCTATTAAACTAATATGCTTTAAATTCAAATTTTCATGCAAAGATTGCATCAGTTCCTCTACTTCTTGCACTCCCGAATGATATATAGTATCCAGGAGATTTTTATTCTCTATTAGTTTACTATAAACATTCGTTATATCTTTTTCCCATTCTATGTAAAATTGTTTTTGGAGCACTTTATGTTTTTCTAGCTCCCAATAAGCAATTTTTCTATTTCCTTGATTTCTATCAAATACAGGTAAATCTAAAGCTAGACCCAAGCCGAAAAAATTTATATGCGTTCCAGATCCACGATCATACATGCCTTTCAATTTTAGATCTGGTATTCTTCCTCTACTTTCTTCTATTTTAATCTGTTGTTTATGCAAACTATATTGCTTTTCTAACTGCAAAAAATGTATGGATTCTTGATTTGTATTTTTGTAATAAGAGTCTAAATCAAGCAATTCAAATTGATTAGCTTCGTATAGCCATTTTTTTTCATCTTTTAATTTTATAGGTGTTGTAAATGGGATGACTAATATTTCTTTTAAATCATTTTCTAAACTAATTAAATTGACTTTAATATCTTTTGCTTCTTTTAATACAGTATGATAGAGTGCTTCAATTCTGAAATACTCAACTTTTGAAATTTCACCAGATTTATATTGTAGATATTGCCTGCTTTTTAATGCGGTTATTTTATTCAAATGCATTTGAATGTCTTGATATAATAAATAATTATAATTCCATTCCGCAATCAAAATATGTAGCTCTTTTTTTAATTCTAATAAAACTTTTTTGAATTTTAATTCTTTATTTTCTTTTTCTAACTTTTGAAAAGCAACTTGATGCTTTCGTTCACCATTAATTGGTATACTTTGTTCAACTTCTAGAGAAAAAGTCCTGTTTTTCCAAAAATTACTAGTCCACAAACCAGGGATTTCATCGGTATCTTTAGGTGTAAATAATTGTACTTCATCAATTCCTATTTCAGGATTAGGCCAAAGCTTAGCTTGAATAATAGCTGCTTCTGCTTTTTCTATTTCAAAATGTTCTGCAATTAAAGATAGATTGTTTTTTAAAAATAATTCTTCAATTTCTTTTACCCCAATAATCAAAGTATCAACTGAGGAATTTTGTGCATATATTTTAATATGCAAACTATTAAAGCATATAAAAATCAGTAACCATAAATATATGGATATCCTGTTTTTACACATAGCGTTTTTCTTTGTGTAATACATAATTAAATAAATTAAATAATGGAATGCTTCTTTTAGATCTAATAGGAATAGCCTAAAAGAGAGATAACAGTTATTTGAGCTTGTAACACGATTAATTAAATAAAATCTCTATAAAATAAAATTATTGCTATTTTTATAGTAATTTATTATTAGTGTATGTCAGAGTGCCAAGTCTTAACTTAAAATGGGAGGCTGGATTATTTTAGAAAAATAATCAAATTTGTAATGATTTTTCCATTCAATAAATACAATATTTTCAGAAAAATCAATATTTGCAAATTTTAATTCGGGAAAATAATGTGCATTATGTTGTGGACTTAAAATATTATTTTTAAGTACAGCTGACTGATGATCATTTTGTCGCTCTTGTTCAGGAATAGCGTTATCTATTCCCACAAATTCTTCTAGAATTAATTCTGCAAATGAATCAATGGGGTTATCTGCAATGTGTTTATTTTGTGCAATCTCTTCAAGCGTAAAGTTATAAAAATGACTATTATAAATACTAATATTTAGTATTTGAATCATCAATATAAACAATAATGCTTTGCTGAAAATTTTACGCATTTTTTAATTCTACTTAAACATACAATCAAAACTAAATTAAAAATTGCGAATAAAAAAATCTATTCGCAATTTGTAATTTTTATTGGATATTATAGCTGATTACCAACCTAATAGATAGGCAAATATTAATGGAGCTACTATAGTTGCGTCACTTTCAATTACATAAGATGGTGTATCTACATCTAATTTACCCCAAGTTATTTTTTCATTAGGAATTGCCCCTGAATAAGAGCCGTAACTAGTGGTTGAGTCAGAAATTTGACAAAAATACTGCCAATAAGGAACATCTTCCCATTCTAAATCTTGATACATCATAGGTACGACACAAATAGGAAAATCACCAGCAATTCCGCCACCAATTTGGAAGAAGCCCACACCGCGACCTTTACTAATATCTCGGTAAATGTCGGTTAAAGCTACCATATACTCAATACCAGATTTAACTGTGCTTGCTTTTAATTCTCCTTTGATAACATAGCTTGCAAATATATTACCACAAGTACTATCTTCCCATCCTGGAACAACTATTGGAATATTTTTTTCTGCAGCAGCTAGCATCCAAGAATTTTTGGGATCTATATCATAATCTGCTTCTAAATCTCCACTTAATAATATTTGATATAAATATTCATGTGGAAAAAATCGTTTTTCTTCGGCTTCTGCTTTTTTCCATACTTTTTCTAAATGATGTTGCAGTTTTCTAAATGCCTCTTCTTCTGGAATACAAGTATCAGTTACTCTATTATAATGATTTTGTACTAAATCCCACTCGTCTTGAGGAGTTAAATCTCTGTAATTGGGTACTCTTTTGTAATGTGAATTAGCAACTAAATTCATTAAATCTTCTTCTAAGTTTGCACCTGTACAAGAAATCATATGAACTTTATCTTGGCGAATCATTTCTGCTAAGGAAATCCCCAATTCTGCTGTACTCATTGCACCTGCTAAAGATATTAGCATTTTGCCTCCCTCTTCTAAATGTTTTTCATAACCTTTAGCAGCATCCACTAAAGCCGCAGCATTAAAATGTCTGTAATGATGGGTGATAAATTGTGATATTGGACCTTTTTTATTCATTCTATTCGTTTTTAAATTTAAATTAATTTATTATTGCTTCCAATGCCAAGTTTCCGTTTTGGAACCAAGAGAAAAGTAATCACTTAATTTTAATTGAACCCCAAGTTCATGTATTGGACCTGCAATGGAGTGAGTAATTAAACTATATCCTATATGAAATTTATAAAGTCTTGCTTGAATTCCAAAATTGAATCCTGATAAGCCCTTGTTTTTATCAAAGGCCAGTTCAGATCTTCTCAGATGACTGTAGCCAATATTTAAGTATACTCTTTTCGCTAGATGAATTTGTGCTCCGAAATTAATATGTCGAAATAATTTATCTGCAAAATAACTGCTTTCCTTCTCCTCTTCATCTTCAAAGAGGTTTTGAACTTGATCTAATGGATTATTATATCTGATATCCCATTTGTAAAGGTGATGTGCAGACATCATTAATGTCAAAGGTATATTCGCTAGGCGTTTGGCAATTCCAATTTGCAAATCAAAAGGTAATGGTTCATAATCTTGATCTTTGTAGTATTTTTTTAATTGTACGCCCATGTTTTTTGCAACTAAAGCTATTTGCCATAAAGAATCATGACTACGATAGTTTATGCCCACATCTAATAACCCTGCTACAGAGGTTTGTGTGCCTAAATTTGACACTGCAAATTTTAAGGTGCTTCCATAGGACCAATTTTCTTTATATACTTTTGAGGAACTTAAATAAATTGCATAATCTTGTGCTTTAATTTGTCCTAAATCCTCTCCAAATATATTGGTATAGCTCATGGTGCCATAATCAAGATATTGTAAGCCAAAACTAAAATTAGTTTCCCAATTTGGAATTGTATAAGCATATTGTAAATTCATATGTTTAATAGAAGACCATTGACTGTAAGACAAAAGGAAATCATTATGATGCTTTAGTTCAAGTAGAGCTGGATTTTGTCTTACAAATTCTAGCTTTTTATCTACAAAACTTGGAACTATACCACCTAAGCCATTATTATGCGTTCCAGGATTCAATTGCAAATACGAAAAAGCATTTTGCCCTCCAGTAACTTGAGCAAAAAGCTTAGCATTATGTTTAAAATTTATTAAACTAAAGCCTAGTATTCCACAAAATAGGATAAAATGCTTTTTCATTTATTAAAAATATAATTTATTATTCTTCATTTGAAAAATTTTCGATAATAGCAGCACTAATACCTACAGACGCAAATCCGCCATCATGGTATAAATTTTGCATAGTAACCATTCTAGTTAAATCACTAAATAAAGCAATACAATAATCTGCGCATGATTCTGAATCAGCATTTCCTAATGGAGACATACTATCTGCATAATTGAAAAATGCATTAAATCCTGAAACCCCTGAACCTGCAGTAGTAATGGTAGGGGACTGAGAAATAGTGTTTACACGTACTTTTTTCTCTTTACCATAAAATTGACCAAAACTACGAGCTATACTTTCTAATAAAGCTTTAGCATCCGCCATATCATTATATTCTGGAAAGCTTCTTTGTGCAGCTATATAAGTTAAAGCTACTATCGACCCCCAATCATTTATTGCATCCATATTATATGCAATTTGCATTACTTTATGAAAAGACAATGCGGATACATCTAAGGTTTTCTCGAAATTTCTATAATTAGTTTTGGTGTAAGGAATATTTTTACGTACATTAGGAGACATTCCAATAGAATGCAAAACAAAATCAATTTTACCTCCAAAATGCTCCATAGTATCTGTAAAAAGACTTTCTAAATCTTCCACACTAGTTGCGTCAGCTGCTATTAAAGGAGCATTATTGCACAATTTAGCTAATTCTGCAACTTGCCCCATTCTTAATGCAACAGGTGCATTTGATAATACAATTTCTGCACCTTGTTCTACGGCTTTTAATGCAACTTTCCAGGCAATAGATTTTTCATCTAATGCACCAAATATAATTCCTTTTTTTCCTTTTAGTAATTGATTACTCATAATATAACAAGCTATTTTTAAAGGTAAAAGTAAGAAATTATTTTCTATTCATTTTCCTTTTTTAATTTCTTTTATTGAATAAACAATGGAATTATTATTTTTAAACATATTTAAAAGAGTTTTTTAGCGAAGCTTCATATATGCATTAGGAAAAGAATTATTATCATCATAATAGATGAGTTATTATTATTATTTCCATACATTATTTAAAAAATATTGTTTTTTTTTTGCCTTGATTTCTTTGTATTGTTATTTTTTACTAACTTTGCATTCTCAAATTAACTTAAATTAATTATATTCTCATGTCGAACTTACGTTTGCAGCGAAACTTTGGTATTGCCGCACATATTGATGCGGGTAAAACAACTACCACAGAACGAATTTTATTCTACACCGGTGTTAATCATAAATTAGGTGAAACACACGATGGTGGATCCACTACGGATTGGATGAGTCAAGAAAAAGAAAGAGGTATTACGATTACTTCCGCAGCGGTTACTTGTCATTGGAAGTTCCCGACGGATAACGGCGTACCAACTCCGGACTCTAAAGATTATAAATTTAATATTATTGATACTCCAGGACACGTTGACTTTACAGTTGAAGTAGAACGCTCAATGCGTGTATTAGATGGTTTAGTTGCTTTGTTCTCAGCTGCTGATGGGGTGGAGCCTCAATCAGAAACAGTTTGGAGACAAGCTAATAGATATAAAGTACCTCGTATTGGTTTTGTAAATAAAATGGATCGAATCGGTGCAGATTTCTTAGGTGTTGTTAATCAAGTAAGAGACATGCTTGGTGCTAACCCCGTTCCTTTACAACTGCCAATTGGTTCGGAAGATGACTTTAAAGGAGTAGTAGATTTAATTACTAAAAAAGCTATGGTATGGGATGATGCTTCATTTGGTATGACTTATGAAGAAATTGAAATCCCTGCTGATATGATTGATGATGTTGAAGAATGGCGCCAACATTTGGTAGAAGCTGTTGCAGATTATGATGAAGCATTATTAGAAAAATTCTTTGAAGATCCTGATTCGATTACAGAAGAAGAAATTCATGAAGCAATACGAAAAGCAACTATCGATTTAAGTATTATTCCAATGTTATGCGGTTCATCATATAGAAACAAAGGAGTACAGAAAGTTTTAGATTGTGTAGTAAGATATTTACCATCTCCTATTGACGTTGGTGCTATTACAGGTACTGATCCTAAAACAGGAGAAGAAATAGTTAGACAACCTAGCGTTGATGAACCTTTTTCAGCATTAGCTTTTAAAATTATGACAGATCCTTTCGTTGGCCGTCTAGCGTATTTCAGAGCATATTCTGGTAAATTAGAAGCAGGTTCATATGTGTTGAATGTGCGCTCAGGTAATCGCGAAAGAATTAGTAGAATCATGCAGATGCATGCTAATAAACAAAATCCTATTCCTGTAATTACAGCAGGTGATATTGGTGCAGCAGTTGGATTTAAGGAAATTAAAACTGGAGATACCTTAAGTGATGAGAAGGCCCCTATAGTTTTAGAAAATATGTTTATTCCTGATTCTGTAATTTCTGTGGCGGTAGAACCAAAAACTAAAGCAGACGTTGAAAAAATGGGATTAGCAATATCTAAATTAGTAGAAGAAGACCCTACATTACGTGTTAAAACAGATGAAGATACAGGTCAAACGGTTTTAAGTGGAATGGGAGAATTGCATTTAGATATTATTATGGATCGCTTAAAACGTGAATTTAAAGTAGAAGTTAATCAAGGTGCTCCGCAAGTATCATACAAAGAAGCATTAACTGCTACCATCTCTCATAGAGAAGTTTATAAAAAGCAATCTGGTGGTCGTGGTAAATTCGCTGATATGGAATTTGAAATAGGTCCAGCAGATGAAGAGTTCTTAAAAGAAGACAAAGGAAATTTCCAATTTGTAAATGACATTTTCGGAGGGTCTATTCCTAAGGAATTTATACCTGCTATTATTAAAGGATTTGAAACATCCATGAATAATGGAGTAATTGCAGGATATCCATTAGAAAATATGAAAGTACGCTTATATGATGGTTCTTTCCACCAAGTTGACTCTGATGCAATGGCTTTCGAATTATGTACCAAAGCAGCATTCCGTGCAGCTGGTAAATTAGCAAAACCAGTGGTTTTAGAACCTATTATGAAAGTTGAAATCCTCACTCCAGATGAATATATGGGGGATGTATCAGGTGATTTAAATAGACGTAGAGCATTATTAGAAGGTATGGATTCAAGAAATAATTTGCAAGTTATTAAAGCAAAAGTTCCATTATCAGAAATGTTTGGTTACGTTACACAACTACGTTCTTTATCCTCTGGTCGTGCAACATCGACTATGGAGTTTAGTCACTACGCACAGGCTCCTAAAAATATCGAAGAAGAGGTTATCGCTAAAGCGAAAGGTACCTTCGTAGAAGAAGATGGAGAATAATTTATAGTTTAGGTTAATAAATTTAAGTAGCCGTCTCAAAAGTTCATTTTGATGACGGCTATTTTATTATCGATTTTTACTGATAAATTAAGTTTTTGATAC
>Ga0079225_10002024_pt1 | contig 11578 bp, 8 predicted proteins | sample Poulit2012_FD_76344 | JGI IMG/M metagenome (GOLD analysis project Ga0079225, IMG submission 76344) | Agricultural soil microbial communities from Georgia to study Nitrogen management - Poultry litter 2012 | ecosystem: Environmental > Terrestrial > Soil > Agricultural land | place: USA: Georgia...
GGGGACGGGAGCGATGAGAAGTCGTCGGTGTCGGTGCTGTCCTCGCGCCCGGACACGGTGACGGGCGGCACGGCGCTGGTGCGGGTGGAACCGCCGACGTCGGTGGACCCGGAACGGGTGCGGTTGAGTGCGGCGGGGGTGGACGTCACCGACCGGTTGCGGATGGTGGACGCGGGCGGATCCCTGGTGTTGGAGGGTCTGCTCACCGGTCTGGCCGAGGGTGAGTCGGAACTGATGGTCTCGGTGGACGGGCGGATCTCGGACGAGCTGACGGTGGTCAACCATCCTGCCGAAGGGCCGGTGCTGTCGGGGCCGCACCAGGAGCCGTTCCTGTGCGACACCGGCCAGTTCGAGCTGGCCGGGAGCGAGGGCGCCACCCTGGGGCCGGCGTTGGACGAGGACTGTTCCGCCCGCACGGTGGTGCACCACGTCTACCGCGACACCGACGGCCAGTGGCATCCCCTGTCCGGCCCCGAGGCGGTGCCCTCGGACGCGGACACGGCCACGACCGCGGACGGGACGCGGGTTCCGTTCGTGGCACGGGTGGAGACGGGCACGGTCAACCGCTCGGTGTATGAGACGGCCGTGCTGCACACCCCCGAGGAGGAGGCCCCCGACCCGTGGACCGCTCCGCAGAACTGGAACGGCCGCCTGGTGTACAAGTTCGGGGGCGGTTGTGCGGGCGGCTGGTACGTGCAGGGCCGCAACACCGCGGGGGTGTTGGACGGCCCGATGCTCGCGCGCGGGTACGCGGTGGCGTCGGCGTCGTTGAACGTGTTCGGTAACAACTGCAACGACCTGCTGGCGGCCGAGACGATGTCGGCGGTGCACCAACGGTTCGTGACGACGATGGGCGTGCCGCACTCGACGCTGGGGTGGGGAAACTCCGGCGGGGCCTACCAGGCACACCAGATAGCCGACAACTATCCGGGGTTGCTGGACGGGATCGTCGTCTCGCAGGCCTTCCCGGACGTGGGTTTCTCCGTGGTGCCGGCGGTGACCGACGCCTTGCTGCTGCGTGAGTACGCCCGGGAGCACCCGGGGGAACTGGACCGGGTCGAGCAGCACGCGGTGTCGGGGTTCCTGCAGTTCGAGAGCATCGAGCGGCTGGCCGGTGAGGCCTCCAGGGTGGATCCGCGCGGGGTGTGCCGGGAGGACCTTCCCGAGGAGGAGCTCTATCACCCCGAGGAGAACCCGGGCGGGGTGCGGTGCGAGGTGTTCGCTGCCACACAGAACGTCTACGGCACGGACCCGCAGACCGGTCTGCCGCGCCGGCCGTTGGACAACATGGGGGTGCAGTACGGGCTGAACGCGCTCGTGGAAGGGGTCATCGACACCGACCAGTTCCTGCACCTGAACGAGCACATCGGTGGTCTGGACGCCGACGGTGCGGTCTCCGCCGAGCGCACCGAGGCCGACGAGGCGGCGACCGAGGCGGCCTACCGGTCGGGGCGGCTGCTCAACGGCGGTGGTGGCCTGGCCGACATCCCGGTCGTGGATCACCGCTTCTACGAGGATGACCTGCCCGGCGGTGACCTGCACATGCGTTACCACTCGTTCTCGGTACGCGAGCGCATGGAGCAGGCCAACGGCACCGCGGACAACCACGTGATGCTGGTGGAGCACAAGGACCGCTCCCCCGACGGGTTCGTGTCCGGCTCGCCGTTGGCCCTGCGGTCGTTGGAAGAGCTGGACACCTGGGTGAGCGGGATGCGAGAGCAGCAGGCCCAGAACCCGGGCTGGGAACCGATCGACGCGATGCGTGCCTCCCGGCCGGACTTCCTGCAGGACTCGTGCTGGATCGGGGACGGGGAGGACGCCGAACGGGTGGTGGGTGAACAGTTGCCGTTGCCGTCCGGGCAGGGCGACCGATGTGCAGACGCCTTTCCCGTGCACACCTCGCCGCGCATCGAGGCGGGTGGCCCGTTGGCCTCGGACGTGGTGGCGTGCACGCTGAAGCCCTTCGACGCTGCGCGCCATCCCGGGGACTTCACCGGAGAGCAGGCGGAACGGGCCGAGGAGATCTTCTCCGAGGGTGTGTGCGACTGGGAAGAGTCCGGGCGCGGGCAGCAGGGCCTGAGCGGCACCTGGCAACGGTTCTGAACCCTGCGACGGGGCGGTGTGCGGCCGCAGGCCTCAGGCGGGCAGGAGCCAACTGTTACCCGCCCCGGGTGCAGGTCCCGGGGCGGGAACGGGATCAGTGGTCCCCGTGGGCGTCACCGTGACCGGCCATGGCCTCTACGGGCACGGTGAGGTCGAGTTCGGTACCGTCGTCGAAGGTGAGGACGGTGGTGACCTCGTCCCCCTCGGTGAGCGGTTCGGGGATGTCGAGGACCATGACGTGGTATCCGCCGGAAGTGAGTTCGACGGTCTCTCCGGCCGGAACGGGGATCTCCTCGACCTCCTCCATGTGCGAGACTCCGTCGTCGCCCTCGGTGGTGTGGAGTTCGGCCGTGTCGGAAGCGCTGGTGGCCACGCCGGTGAGGGTGTGGTCGTCCTCGGCGTCGCTGGCGATCTCGAGGTAGAGCGCGCCGACCTCGGGGTTGGCCGGTTCGGGCATCCAGGCCCCGGACACGGTCAGATCGCCACCGTGGGCGTGCCCGCGCCGGGGCGCGTCGGCATCGGTTCCTTCTTCCGCCGGTGTGGTGGTCGAGCAGGCGGTGGCCAGGGCGAGCGCTGCGGCGGCGGTCAGGGCGCGGCGGATGGTCGTGTGGTCTCTCATGCGGATCCCTCTCGGATCACAGGTGGTCGAGAAGCGGATGGGGTCGGCCGGGTTCGAGGACGGGAACGGCGAACAGAGCGCTGCCCTCGTGGCGTATGTACTCGTTGAGGGCGTCGCCGCCCTCGTCGAGGGATTGTTGGACGGCGGTGAAGCCCTGGCGCGGGTCGGCCTGCCAGGCGGTGAAGAGCATCCCGGCCCGGCGCCGGCCTCCGGCTCCCCAGCCCAGGTCGTAGGAGAAACTGCGGCGCGCCATGCGTGCGCCGAGGGTGGACTCGGGTGAAGCGAGCCGGATGTGGGCGTCCTCGGGGATGACCGGTGTGCCGTCGTCATGGCGGGCGACCAGGTCGGGCAGGTCGTCCTCGTGGTCCCTGCCCAGGGGCGCCCCGTCGGAGATGCGGCGGCCGATGACCGCTTCGCGTTGGTCCACCTCGCGGGAGAACCATGTGTCGAGCAGCATGCGGATGCGGCGCACGACGACGTAGGTGCCGCCGTCCATCCAGGCCGGGTCCGGCTCGCCGTGGACCGCGCGGACCTGGGTGTCGAACAGGGCTTCGGCCGGGTCCGGGTTGACGGTACCGTCGATCTGGCCCATGAGGTTGCGGGGCGTGGCGGCCGGGTCGTGGGCGGTAGCAGCGGAGCGTTGGAAGCCGGGAAGAGCCCAGCGTACGCGGGCGTGGTCGCCCACCAGGCCGACCAGATGGTCCACGGCCGAGCTGACCACGACGGGGTCCTCGGCCCCCACGTGCAGCAGGAGGTCGCCGTCGCAGTGGTCGGGGTCCAGGTCGTCGGCCTCGAAGGAGGGCAGGTCCTCCATCTCCTCGGTGCGGTGAGCGGTGAGCTCCGCCCGTTCCAGCAGGGAGGCTCCCACGCCGGTGGTCACCCCCAAGGAGGCGGGGTGCAGGCCTTGGGTCGGCGAGCCCTCGGTGAGCCCGGCCAGCCCCTCCTCGTGCAGGGCGGGGATGTGGTCGTCCCAGGCCTGTAGGACCTCGCGTGCGGCCCGGCGCACCTCGGAGGCCCCCTCGCCGTTCAGGTCGAGGGCCAGCACGTGGACGTGCGCGGGTGTGGGCGTGGTCAGGGCCGGCGGACGGCCTTCAGTGATCCGGACGCGCCCGCGTGCGGGTGCCAGGGCCGGGTCCTCGGGCCGGGTGCTTTCGGTGACCGCGTGTCCGGCCAGCCCCCCGGCGGCCAGTCCGGCGGCCCCGGTGGCGCCCAAGCCGGCGAACAGGCCCCGCCTGGAGGGGCCGGGGCTCACAGCAGGTCCTCGGCCAGGCCGGGCACCAGTACGGCGATGTCCTCGGCCTCGGTACTGCCGTCGATGAACCCGGCGGCCTCGCCGGCAGGGGTGAGTACGGCGACGCGTTCGCCGTGGGCGGCGTGGTAGTCGTCGTCTTCGGTCTCCTCGGGGATCTCGATGGGGATGCCGTAGTCGGTGGCGGCCTCGACGGTGGTGTCGGCGTCGCCCCGCACCCCCTGGAAGTCGGGGTTGAAGCGTTCGAGCCAGGTGTCGAACTGTTCGTCGGTGTCGCGTTCGGGATCAGTGGTGACCATGACCACGTCGAAGGGTTCACCGGTCTCGGCCTCGACCTCCTCCAGGGCGAGGTTGAGCTCGGCCATGGTCATGGGGCACACGTCGGGGCAGCTGGTGTAGCCGAAGTAGAGCAGGGTGAGGCGGTCGTCGGCGACGTCGGTGAAGGACCATTCCTGCCCGTCGACGGTGGTCAGTTCCACATCGGAGGCGGGCATGGGGTCGTCGGACAGATCCAGGTAGTACTCGGCGTCGGCGGCGCCGGTGGAACAGGCGGTCAGGCCGATCAGGGCGAGTGCGGCCAGGGGCGCGGCGGTGCGCTTGGGCATGGTTCTCCTCAGGCGGGCCCGGGCGTGCGGGCCGTGGGCGTGGTCGGGCCGGTGCCGGTGAACGGTCAGCCCGGAACGCACCCGTGGTGCGAATGTGGGTCCGGTCCGCTCAGGCGGCGGTCGCCATCTCCGGCGGGCCGCGCACGAGGCGGGACCAACCCAGGTGGGGGCGGCGCGGGCGAACGGCCCGCGCGGCGGCCGGGGTTCTGCTCTGGCGCGGGCGCACGGGTGCGGCCGCGGCCAAGAGCAGGAACGGCAGCAACGAGGGCACGCGCCGCGCCATGAAACGCAGGAAGGCGAAGAAGGCGCGTTCGCCGCGGTGCAGCCTCCAGGCTCCGACCAGGGAGGCGGCCCCGTGCAGGGCGAACATGCTCCCGGCGGGCAGGTCGGTGTGGGTGAGCGCGTCGGCGGTGTGGGTGTGGGAGCCGCCCAGGGTCTGGGCCCAGCTGAAGGCCACGTGCAGGGCGAGTTGTCCCCACGCCGTCCATGCGGTCAAGGAACCCAGGCCGTGGCGTTGCCCGGCGGCCGCCCAGCCCGTGAACAGGACCACGAGGGCGCCCAGGACGAGTCCGAGGAGGGGAACGCCGTGCCCCGAACACCATGCGTGACCGTGCGCGGACAGATTGGTGCACACCAGGGTGAAGGCCCCGGCACGTAGCAGTCGACACGGTCGGTTCTCGGGCATCTCCTGCATGCTCTCACCGGCACGGACGAGGTGCGCACCGGGGTGGACGGCCCGGCCGAGGAGGACCGCATCACCCGCTGTTGGGGGCTCGTGGACACTCTGTTCGGCACCACCTTAGCGTGTGGGTATGCAAAAACCCCTACCGCTCCTGTCCGCTCTCGTCCTGGTGCTGTCCCTCAGCGCCTGTGTCGGCGACGGGCCGGCCCCGACCGTGGAGGACCCCAGCGCCTCCGCGACGGCCGAGGAGCCCTCACCGACTGGGCCCGCCCCGCAGGAGCCGGGTCCTCCGGAGCCCCCGGACGAGGAGCCCTCCCCGCAGAGCACCGCGGACTTCGGTGAGGAGTTGGGGTTCGCGCACACGGTGGGTCCGCACGAGGTTGAGCCGGAGGAGGGCGACGAGAAGGCCGAGGTGGTCTACACCGTGGACGGTGTGGAGCGTTCTCGGGCGGGCCGGGTCGACTTCACGTTGTCCGTCGAGGTGCCGGACCTGGAACGCACCTTCTCGCTGACGGACATGGAGGTGGTGTGCGAGGCGGGACCGGAGATCCCCGTCGCGCAGACCGGGGAGCCCTTGTCCGCGGTGGAGCAGGGCACCCACGATTCCCGGATGTGGTGCGAGATCCCCGATGACGCCGACCGGGTGCGCATCGTGGTGATGAACGGCGACGACGAGGCGGCCTTCGGCGGCAGTGTCTGACCCTGCCTTGCGTTCTCGGCCCTCAGAACCGCACGACGGCGAAGGACTGTCCGGGCACGTGGACGGTATTACCGGAGATCTCGGGGCGGCTGGGGGCCGCCAGGATCTCGGTTGGGGCCGCTTCCAGCTCGATCCCGGTGTTCTCGGTGCCCAGGTTGCACAGCACCCGCATCCGGCCGCGCAGGAGCACGATCGTGCGCCCGTCGTGGCCGGTGTAGGCCCCGCAGTGGTCCAGTCGCGGGTCGGACAGTTCGGGTTCGCGGCGGCGCAGTGCGATGAGTGAGCGGTAGGTCGACAGGACCAGCGCGTGGTCGCCGCTGTCGCGTTCGCCGCGGTCCAGGACCGCGCTGTCGCGGGTGGCCGGGTCCATGGGGTCGGGTATGTCCGCGCTGCGCCACCCCAGGGCGGCGAACTCGCGCCGGCGTCCCCGGCGTACCCCTTCAGCCAGGTCGGGGTCGGTGAAGGAGGCGAAGAAGGGCCAGGGCGTGCGCGCGGCCCATTCCTCCCCCATGAAGATCATCGGTGTGTAGGGCGAGCACAGTACGAGCGCGGCCCCGCACAACAGCAGGCCGTGCGGTATGTGCTCGGCCATGCGGTCGCCTCGGGCCCGGTTGCCGATCTGGTCGTGGGTGCTCAGGTAGGCCAGGAAGCGGTGGCCCGGTGTGCGGTCGGTGTCCACGGGGGCGCCGTGGGTGCGGCCGCGGAAGCTGGAGTGGGTGCCGGCGTGCCAGAAGACCCGGGTCAGAGTGGTGGGCAGCGCCTCGGGTCCGGCGAAGTCGGCGTAGTACCCGTGGGTCTCGCCGGTCAGTGCCACGTGCAGGGCGTGGTGCAGGTCGTCGGACCACTGGGCGCTCATGCCGAGCCCGCCGGCCTCGCGGGGCAGCACGGTGGCCGGGTCGTTGCGGTCGGTCTCGGCGATCAGGCTCAGGGGCCGGCCCAGGTGGGTGGCCAAGGCCTCGACCTCGGCGGACAGTCGGGGCAGTAGCGGGTCCGCGCGTGTGTCGCGCAGTGCGTGCACGGCGTCCAGGCGTAGTCCGTCCAGGTGATGGTGTTCCAGCCAGTCGAGCACGCAGTCCAGGACGTGGCGGCGCACGTGGTCGGAGCCGGGCCCGTCGAGGTTGAGCGAGGGTCCCCAATCGTTCTCGCCTCGGAAGTAGGGGCCGAAGCGGGGCAGGTAGGCGCCGGAGGGGCCCAGGTGGTTGAGGACCACGTCGAGCAGGACCGCAAGTTCCTGTGCGTGGGCGGCGTCGACGAAGGCCTTGAGGGCGTCGGGTCCGCCGTAGGGTTCGTGCACCGCCGACCACAGGACCCCGTCGTAGCCCCATCCGTGGGTGCCGTCGAAGGCGTTGAGCGGCATGAGTTGGATGTGGGTGATGCCGAGGTCGGCCAGGTCGGGAAGGTGCTCGATCGCGGCGGTCAGTGTGCCTTGGGCGGTGAAGGTGCCCACGTGGAGTTCGTAGACGATACCGCCGGCCAGGGGGCGTCCGGTCCAGGCTCGGTCGGCCCACTCGTACCGGTCGTGGTCGTGGACACGGGAGGGCCCGTGCACGCCCCGGGGTTGATGGCGCGAGCGCGGGTCGGGCAGCGGGTGGGGGTCCTCGTCGAGCAGGTAGGCGTAGTCGCTGCCCGGGCCGGCCCCGGGTACCTGGGTGTGCCACCAACCGTGGGGGCGGGGGGACATCGTGTGGTCGCTGCCGTCGACACGGACGTGGACACCGTGTGCGGTGGGCGCCCAGACGGAGAAGTCGCCGTGCAGGCCCAGACCGGTGGCACGGGGGTCCTTCTGTGTCGTGTGGTGGTTCACGGACGGTGCCCTACCCGGGGCCGGGGGTGTCGACCCCTGGCCGGGTCAGCGCGGGCGAGGACGGGGCCGGTAGGTGTTCACCCGCACCGATGCGGTGACGGTGACGGGGTCGGGCAGGGCGGCGACCCGGCCGGTGAGCTCCTCGAGGGTGATGTGGCGGGCACTGGGGCCCATGCCGACGACGGTGGCCGCGTCGGCGTGGTCGAGCTGCATGGTGAACCGCAGCGGCGTGCTCTGCTGCGGGGTGAAGTGGCCCTCCAGGCTGTGGGAGAGGCGTTCGTCCTTGCGCGGATCGACCGCCAGCAGGCCGAGGGGGTCGCGGAGCTGGGCCAGGTGGTCGGCGTCGGGGGTGACCACGACGAGCAGCCCTTCGGGGCGCAGGACGCGGTGGAACTCGGCGCTCTCACGGGGCGCGAAAACGTTGAGTAGGGCATCGGCGGTTCCGGTGCCCAGGGGCAGGCCGCGCCAGGTGTCGGCGGTGACGGCGCCGGCGCGGGGGTGGGCCTTGGCCGCCTTGCGGGCGGCGAATTTGGACACGTCGGTGGTGAGCCCGTGGGCGCCGGGCAGGGATTCCAGTGCCAGGGCGAGGTAGTGGCCGGTGCCGCCGCCCACGTCGACGACCAGGGGTGTGTGGAGTCCGTCCAGGGCACGGGCCAGCGCGTGGCCGATGGGATCGTAGTGGCCGCTCTGCTGGAAACGCAGACGGTCGTCGACCATCTCCTTGGTGTCGCCGCTGCCGGGCGGTGTGGCTCCGGTGAGCAGGCCGGCGTAACCCTCGCGAGCGAGGTCGAAGGTGTGGCCCGCCGCGCAGGCCAGTCCCCGTGTACCGAGGACGAGACGGTCGAGGCAGACGGGACAGGCCAGGGCCTCGAGCACGGGGGCGGGTGGGGTTCTTCTCGGCATGATCGGGCCCAGCTTAACCCCTGACCAGGACAGCCACGGGGTAGCGGCGGAGCAGGTCGGCCAGGCGGGGCGCGGTGGACCCGTCGGTACGGGTGGGCGGTACGGCCTGGCCGGTGAGGCGGTCGGTCCACGGGCCCAAGGGCAGAAGCAGGACGGTCCCGCCCCAGCCGCCGTTGCTCTCCAGGGTGAGGGGCAGGCGGGTACCGACGACGGCGAGGTCGGGGCTGTGCGCCCCGGGTGAGGTACGGGCGAAGGCCAGGGCGTGGCGGGCCGCGGAGCCCTCGGCGTGCAGGGGTGTGTAGCCCCGGGGCGTCAGTTCGCGGCGGGTGTGCAGGCAGGCGCGGACCAGGTGGAGTTTGGCCGCACCGGTGCTGTCCACGGGTGGACGCCACCCGGTCTCGAGGCGGGCGAGGAGTTCGGCGCGGGTGCGGTGGTCGACGGGGCGGCGGTTGTCGGGGTCGACCAGGGACAGGTCCCAGAGCTCTGTTCCTTGGTAGAGGTCGGGCACTCCGGGGCCGAGGAGTTGGAGGGCCTTCTGGGTCAGGGAGTTGCTCCAGCCGGGCGGGCGCACGCGGTCGACGAAGGCCGCGACGTCCTCACGAAGGTCGGTGAGCACGGCCGGGACCCAGTCGCGCACCGCCTGCTCGAAACCGGGATCCGGTTCGGTCCAGGAGGTACCGAGCCGGGCTTCCCGGGCGGCCTTGAGCAAGTAGTCGGTGAGGCGGCCCTCGCCGATGGGCCAGGCACCCACGAGGCTCTGCCAGCCCAACAGGTCCAGGGAGGGTTCGGGCAAGGGATGGGTGGCCGACCAGCGGCGTACGGCCTCGGTGAAGTCGGCGGAGAGTTCGGAGAGCACCGCTAGGCGGGCGCGTACGTCCTCGGAGCGTTTGCTGTCGTGGCTGGAGAGGGTGGTCATGGTGTGGGGATGGAGGGCCTCGCGCCGGGCAGCGGCGGTGTGGAAGGCCTCTGGGCCGAGGGAGAACCGCGCGGGATCGCCCCCGACCTCGTTGAGGGCGATGAAGCGGGTGGCCCGGTAGAAGGCGGTGTTCTCGGTGCCCATGGCCACGACCATGCCGGAGGTCTGCTGGATGCGCCGGGCGGCTTCCCCCTCGGGGGCGTTGCGCACGTGGTGGTCGAGGGCGGCCAGGGCGGTGGCCAGGTCGGGGCGGCGCTTGCCGGCCAACTCGACAGCGCGGGCCCACTCGGCCTGGCCCTCGGGCAGGTAGGTGCGGTAGACGGCGAAGGCCGCCAGGAGTTCGGCGACGGCTTCCTCGTCGTGCGGGGGGACCAGGGCGGCGATACGGCGCACTTCGGCGCGCAGCAGGGTCGAGGCGGCGTGGAGGCGCGCGGTGTGATCGGTGGCCTCGACATCGACGGGGACCCCTTCCCCGGTGGCCAGGGCCGTCAGGTCGGCCTCGCCGGCGGGGTCGACGAGGACGCCGGTGTGCTCGCGCAGGGCGTCGTAGCCGGTGGTCCCGGCCACGGGCCAGCTCTGGGGCAGGTGTTCGTCGGGGGCGAGGATCTTCTCGACCACCACCCAACCGGGGAACCGTGCGGTGAGGCGGCGCAGGTAGGTGCCGGGGTCGCTGAGCCCGTCGATGTGGTCCAGGCGCAAGCCGTCGAGCTCGCCGAGCTCGGCCCAGCGCAGGATCTCGGCGTGGACGGCCTCGAACACGGCGGGGTCCTCCACACGCACGGCGGCCAGCTCGTCGACGTCGAAGAAGCGCCGGTAGGTGAGTTCGCTGTCGCCGCGCCGCCAGGAGACCAGACGGTAGTGCTGGCGCCGGTGCACGGCGTCGATAGCGTCTCCGGGGCTGTGGGTGCCGGGCGCCAGGGGATAACGCTTGTCGTGGTAGGTCAGGCACCCGTCCGCGATGGTGAGGGCCTCCTCGGAGTCCTCCCCCAGGACCGGGATCAGCACAGGCACCGACAGGTCGACATCGAAGAAGCGGGCGTAGGGCGACTCGGGGCCCAGCCGCAGCAGATCCCACCACCAGGGGTTGGCGTCGGGACGGGCCACGCACATGTGGTTGGGCACGATGTCCACGACCACCCCCATGCCCCGCTCGTGCGCCTTGCGCACCAGGGCGGACCTGGCCCCGTCCCCGCCCAGGGCGGGGGCCACGGCGGTGGGATCGACCACGTCGTAGCCGTGCTGGGATCCCGGGGCGGCCGTCAGGACCGGTGACAGGTAGAGAGTTCCCACGCCCAACCGCTCGAGCTGGTCGAGCAAGCCCGCGGCATCCCGAAGAGTTAACCCGGCGTTCAGCTGGAGGCGATACGTTGACGTCGGCGCGGAGGCCGGGCGGTTGTCGTGAGCGCTCATCACGCCCTGGGCCGTGCCCGTGTTCTCGGCGTGTCATGCGCGCCCTCTTCCTCCCGGTGAGCCACACGCCACACGTGGGCGCATTGGGGGCGTGGTGACGCTGATGATTGAATTCTCGACGGTGTCCGTCACCCGCGAGGACACCACACCGACGAAGGGGATAGAAGCAGTCGTGCTCCCGTCCAAGAAGCGCTCGCGCGCGCACAGGCGCGGCGTCCACCAGGGTGCGGCCTCGGCCGCACTGGCCGGACTGCTGCTGGCGGCCACCGCCTGCGGCAGCGACAACGCGGTACCCGCAGGCGCGGCGCCGGAGGTCCCCGACGATCTGGAGTGCTTCTCCGGGAGCCTGTCCGGGTCGGGTTCCAGCGCCCAGGAGAACGCCATGGCGACCTGGATCGCCGGGTACCAGTCCGCGTGTGAGGACGCGGACATCTACTACGACTCGATCGGGTCCGGCGGGGGCCGGAGCCAGTTCATCGACGGCGCCGTGTCCTATGCCGGGACCGACACCGCGATGGAGCCCGAGGAGAACGAGGACGCGCTCGCGCGCTGCGGTGGGTCCGACACCGTGAACCTGCCGGCCTACA
>Ga0079225_10002025_pt1 | contig 11572 bp, 8 predicted proteins | sample Poulit2012_FD_76344 | JGI IMG/M metagenome (GOLD analysis project Ga0079225, IMG submission 76344) | Agricultural soil microbial communities from Georgia to study Nitrogen management - Poultry litter 2012 | ecosystem: Environmental > Terrestrial > Soil > Agricultural land | place: USA: Georgia...
CGGTGCGGTAGGACACCGGCAGCAGGCGGCTGAAATAGACGCCCAGCGCGGTCAGCAGCCCCACCGCCGTGGTCAGGCAGGCCAGGGTGATCACGGCCCCGAGCAACACGCCGCCGACCGGTCCGAACGCATGGTGCGCATAGCCGGTGAGCAGCGCAACGCCGGTTTCAGCGTTCGGCGCCACGACGCCGCTGGTGGATCCCAGCCACATCAGCGACAGGTACACCAGCGACAGGCACAGCGCGGCGATCAGCGCGGCGACGATGGTGTAGCGGGTGATCATGCGCCCGCTGTCCACGCCGCGGGCGCGGATCGCGCTCACGATGACCACGCCGAACACCAGGCCGGCCAGCGCGTCCATGGTCAGGTAGCCCTGGATGAAGCCCTGCGACAGGGGCGCCTCGCGGTAGGTGTCGGCAAACACCCCCGCGCTGCCCGCCGGGTTGAACACGGCCGCCGCGCCCAGCACGAGCAGGGCCAGCAGCAGCAGCGGCGTGAGCACCTTGCCCACGTTGTCGATCAGCCGGCCGGGGAACAGCGCGATCAGGATCGCCACCGCGAAATAGATGACCGAATAACCGAACAGCTGCGCGCTGCCGTCGCCGATGAACGGGGCGAATCCCATCTCGAACGAGACCGTCGCCGTGCGCGGGGTGGCGAACAGCGGCCCGATGGTGAGGTAGATCACCACGCCGAACGCGGTGCCGGCGACCCGGCCGATCGGCGACGTCAGCAGGTCCAGGCCGCCGCCGACCCGGGCGAGGGTGACGATGGCCAGCAGCGGCAGGCCCACTCCGGTGAGCAGGAACCCCAGCGCCGCCCAGCCCAGGTTGTCACCCGACATCAGCCCGACCATGGGCGGGAAGATGATGTTGCCTGCCCCGAGGAACAGCGCGAAGGTCATGAAACCCAGCGCAATGACATCCTGCGTCTTCAAGGTCTGCATCCGGCGGCTCCCCCGCTCGACAAACGCGCCATTCTAGACACAGGCCGCGGGCGCCCGCCCGGGCCTATCGTCATCCGTCCACGCGCCGCGCCACCGCGCCCTGATGCACGCCGCCGTGGCCCTGCCAGCGCTGGCGCCCGCAGCGCATGAACACCGATTCGGCCGCGTCCGCACCGTCCGCGCGCAGCACCAGCTCCAGCCAATCGCCCCACAGCACCGCGCGCTCGAGCCCGATCGGCTCGCCGTCCACCCAGGCCTTGCCGTCCACCTTTTGGAACTTCTGTTCCAGCGCCACCCGGTACCGGCGCCCGCCTGCCTGCCAGGCCCAGGTGCCCCTGACGTCGGCCGGGATGATCCAGAGGAAGATGCCCACCCCGCCCGCGGAAATCCGCCGGTCGGGCTTCCAGTCGCCCATGTCGAACGCGTGCGAGACCACCCGGGTCCCCGGCCGCAGTTCCTCCAGCAGGCGCGGGCGCAGCTCCATGTTCACCCCGTGCAGCAGGTACAGGGTCACCACCGTGGCCGGGCTGAAGTCCGCGTGCAGCAGGTCATATTCAATGAAACTGGCCAGGTGGCCCACGCCCGCGCGCTCGGCCAGGTCGGTGGCCTGGTCCACCCGCTGCTGGTCGATCTCCACGCCCACCGCGCTGGCCCCGAACTCCCGGGCCGCGGCCACCACGATCCGGCCATCGCCAGAACCCAGGTCATAGAGCACGTCGTGGGCGTCGACGGCGGCCAGCCGCAGCATCGCGCGCACCACCCGCTGGTCGGTTGGCACGAACGGAACGTCAAGCAGGTGGTCGGGCTCGATGCGGGCCCCGTCGAACCATATTTCTTCGCTGTGCAAGCTTTTACTCACGGCAAATTCACAAGCTCCAGCATACCAGCGGCCTTTTTCTGTCAATGGTTTACCTGTTACACGCCCGGGTCTATGCTGAAATCACGCCCAGCTGTTTCCGGGCGTCCGACAACCACTTCACGAGGATCGTTTCATGGCCAGCATGAATCGAAGGCAGTTCCTCAAGGTCACTGGCACCAGCCTTGCCGGCTCGAGCATGGCGGTCCTGGGGATGTCCCCGGGCACCGCGATGGCCGAAGTCCGCCAATACAAACTGGCGCGCATGACCGAGACGAGGAATACCTGTCCCTACTGTTCGGTCGCGTGCGGCCTGCTCATGTACGGGCTTGGCGACGGCGCGAAGAACGCCAAGTCGAGCATCGTCCACATCGAAGGCGATCCCGACCATCCGGTCAGCCGCGGCACCCTGTGCCCCAAGGGCGCGGGCCTGGTGGATTTCATCCACAGCCCCACCCGCGTCATGCACCCCCAGGTGCGCCGCCCCGGATCCAACGAGTGGGAGGACATCTCCTGGGATGACGCCCTGGACCGCATCGCCCGGCTGATGAAGGACGACCGCGACGCCAACTTCATCGCCCGGGACGAAGACGGCAACACCGTCAACCGCTGGATCAGCACCGGCTTCCTGGCCGCCTCGGCCGCTTCCAACGAAACGGGATACATCACCCACAAGATCGTCCGCGCACTGGGGATGGTCGCATTCGACAACCAGGCACGCGTTTGACACGGCCCGACGGTGGCAGGTCTTGCCCCGACGTTTGGCCGTGGAGCGATGACGAACCATTGGGTCGACATCAAGAACGCGGACGTTGTGCTGGTCATGGGTGGCAACTCGGCTGAGGCGCACCCGGTCGGCTTCAAGTGGGTCACGGAAGCGAAGGCGGTCAACGGCGCCAAGCTGATCTGCGTGGACCCGCGGTTCAACCGCACCGCATCGGTGGCCGATTACTACGCCCCGATCCGTGTGGGCACGGACATCGTGTTCCTCGGCGCGGCGATGAGCTGGCTGATGGAGAACGACCGCATCCAGCACGAGTACGTCCGCAACTACACGGACATGCCCTTCATCGTGCGCGAGGACTTCGACTTCGCCGACGGCGTGTTCTCGGGCTACGAGGCGGAATCGCGCCGCTACGACAAGACCACCTGGGACTACGAGATCGGGGAGGACGGCTACGCCCGCGTCGACCCGACCATGCAGCACCCGCGCTGCGTGTACCAGCTGATGCGCAGGCACTACTCGCGCTACACGCCGGAGATGGTGGAGCGCATCTGCGGCACGCCCAGGGAGCAGTTCCTGGAGATCATGGAGATCATCTCGTCCACGGCCACACCGGACCGGGCGATGACGATCTGCTACGCGCTGGGCTGGACCCAGCACTCCAAGGGCTCGCAGACCATCCGCGCCGGCGCCATGCTGCAGCTGCTGCTGGGCAACATCGGCGTGGCCGGCGGCGGCATGAACGCCCTGCGCGGGCACTCCAACATCCAGGGCCTGTCGGACCTTGGATTGATGAGCAACCTGCTGCCGGGCTACCTCACCCTGCCCAGCGACCACGAGCAGGCGTACGAGGACTACCTGGAAACCCGCACGCTGCAGCCGCTGCGCCCGGGCCAGATGAGCTACTGGCAGAACTATCCCAAGTTCCACGTCAGCCTCATGAAGAGCTGGTACGGCGACGCCGCCACCGAGGAGAACAACTGGGCCTACGACTACCTGCCCAAGCTCGACCGCCTGTACGACATGCTGCAGGTGTACGAGCTGATGGACCGGGGCGAGATGACGGGCTACATCTGCCAGGGCTTCAACACCCTGGCGGCCGCGCCCAACAAGGCCAAGATGAACTCGGCGCTGGCCAAGCTGAAGTACCTGGTGGTGATCGATCCGCTGCCCACCGACACCTCCGAGTTCTGGAAGAACTTCGGCGCGGCCAACGACGTCGACCCGTCGCAGATCCAGACCGAGGTGTTCCGCCTGCCCACCACCGTGTTCGCCGAGGGCGAGGGCGCGCTGGTGAACTCCGGCCGCTGGCTGCAGTGGCACTGGAAGGGCGCCGACGCCCCCAAGGGCGTGCGCACCGACATCGAGATCATGACCAGGCTCTACATGCGCCTCAAGCGCATGTACGAGGAGGAGGGCGGCGCCTATCCCGATCCGATCCTCAACCTGCATTGGCCGTACGTCAAAGAAGTGCCCACCGCGGCCGAGCTGGCCATGGAGTACAACGGCAAGGCGCTGGTGGACCTGGCCGACCCGTCCGATCCCAGCCGCATCACGCGCCGGGCGGGCGAGCAGATCGCCGGCTTCGGCGAGCTGCGCGATGACGGCACCACCGCCTGCGGCTGCTGGATCTTCGCCGGCTGCTGGGGGCCGGACGGCAACCTGATGGGGCGCCGCGACAACGCCGACCCCACCGGCATCGGCCAGACCCAGGGCTGGGCATGGGCGTGGCCGGCCAACCGCCGGATCCTCTACAACCGCGCCTCCGCGGACCTGGAGGGCAAGCCGTTCAACCGCGAGCGGCCGCTGGTGTGGTGGGACGGCAACCACTGGACCGGCGTGGACGTGCCGGACTTCGCGGTCAATTCGGCGCCCGAGGAGGGGATGAGCCCGTTCATCATGAACCCGGAGGGCGTGGCCCGCTTTTTCGCCCGCGCCGGGCTCAACGAGGGGCCGTTCCCCGAGCACTACGAGCCGTTCGAGACGCCGCTGGGCTACAACCCGCTGCATCCGGACAACCCGGTGGCCACCACCAACCCGGCCGCGCGCGTGTTCGAGTCGGACCTGGCCACGATGGGCACGGTGGACGAGTTCCCGTACGTGGGCACCAGCTACCGCCTCACAGAGCACTTCCACTTCTGGACCCGGCATGTCCCGCTCAACGCGATCATCCAGCCGGAGCAGTTCGTGGAGATCGGCGAGGCGCTGGCCGAGGAGAAGGGGATCGCGCGCGGTGACCGCGTGCGGCTGACCTCCAAGCGCGGCTTCATCGAGGCCGTGGCGGTGGTGACCAAGCGCATCCGGCCGCTGCAGGTAGACGGGCGCACCGTGCACCAGATCGGCGTGCCGCTGCACTGGGGCATGACCGGCATCGCCAAGCCCGGCTTCCTCACCAACACCCTGACCGTGTCCGTGGGCGACGGCAACAGCCAGACGCCGGAGTTCAAGGCCTTCCTGGTCAATCTGGAAAAGGTGTAGGAGAGCGGACATGTCAGCACTGCAATCACTTGATATCCGCCGGGTCTCCGCCACCACCGTGCAGCCGCCCACCGCGCGCACCAACCCCGCCGTGGGCGGCGGGGTGGCCAAGCTGATCGACACCACCCGGTGCATCGGCTGCAAGGCCTGCCAGGTGGCGTGCATGGAGTGGAACGACCTGCGCGACGGCGTCGGTGAGAACACCGGCATCTACGACAACCCGCACGACCTCACCCCGCAGACCTGGACCCTGATGCGCTTCACCGAGCGCGAGACGGACCAGGGCACGCTGGAGTGGCTGATCCGCAAGGACGGCTGCATGCACTGCGAGGATCCGGGCTGCCTGAAGGCCTGCCCGGCACCGGGCGCGATCGTGCAGTACAACAACGGCATCGTGGATTTCCACGAGGAAAACTGCATCGGCTGCGGCTACTGCATCGCCGGCTGCCCGTTCGACATCCCTCGCCTGTCCAAGAAGGACAACCGGGTCTACAAGTGCACCCTGTGCTCGGACCGGGTGGCGGTGGGCCAGGAGCCGGCCTGCGTGAAGACCTGCCCGACCGAGGCGATCGTCTTCGGCACCAAGGAGAAGATGATCGAACACGCCGCCTGGCGCGTGCAGGACCTCAAGTCCCGCGGGTACGAGAACGCCGGCCTGTACGATCCGGCCGGCGTGGGCGGCACCCACGTGATGTACGTGCTCCACCACGCCGACCAGCCGGGGCTGTACGCAGACCTGCCCGCCGAGCCGACCATCGGCCCGATGGTGGGGCTGTGGAAGGGCGTGACCAAGCCGCTGGGACTGGCCGCGATGGCGCTCACCGCGCTGGCCGGCTTCTTCCACTTCATCCGCGTTGGCCGCAACGTGGTGACCGAGGAAGAGGAACTGGCGGCGGCGGCCGAGGCCGACAGGGAGCGGCTGGATGGAGATGGCCGCGTCATCCCGCCGGCCAGCGGCGACAACCTCCCGGGCCCCTCGCCCGAGAACGACCCGGAGAACCGTCATGAATGACCGTCGCCGTCCGTTCCCCGAACCGATCCCGCGCTACACCGCCAACGAACGCACCAACCACTGGCTGGTGGCATTGAGCTTCATCGCCGCCGCGCTGTCGGGGCTGGCGCTGTTCCACCCGTGGGGTTTCTGGCTGACCGCGCTGTTCGGCGGCGGCCAGTGGACGCGGATCCTGCACCCGTTCTTCGGGGTGTTCATGTTCATCGTGTTCTTCCTGCTGGCGTTCCGCATGTGGGGGGACAACTACATGGACGCCCGCGACCGCGAGTGGATCCGCAGCATGCGGCAGGTGGTGAACAACCGCGAGGAAGGCGTGCCCGAGGTGGGCCGCTTCAACGGCGGGCAGAAGCTGCTGTTCTGGTCGCTGATCGTGTGCATGATCGCGCTGCTGCTCACCGGGCTGGTGATGTGGCGGCCGTACCTGGCCGCGGCGTTCCCCATCGACCTGGTGCGGTTCGCCTCGCTGGTGCACGCGTTCTTCGCCCTGGTCATCATCTGCCTGATCATCGTGCACATCTACTCCGGCTTCTGGGTCAAGGGCGCGATGGCGGCCATGACCCGCGGCTGGGTCACCCGCGGCTGGGCGCACAAGCACCACCGCGCGTGGCTGCGCGACATCGACGAGCGCAACGCCCGTTGATCCTGCAAGGTCCCGGCCCCGGCGGCCGGGACCTTCGCTGCCGTACGCTGCGTCCCACCGGCCCGGTGGCGCGGCGGCGCCAAAGGGGCAGAATGGGGGCCCGAGCAATCCGGAGCCCCCATGCGCATCCTTCCCCGCGGCGAAATCGAAAGCCTCGAACGCACCCGCGTCGCCCGCCTGCGGTTTCCCGAGCCGGCCGGCGTGTTCTCCGACCGCGCCTCCCGCCTGCGCAGCCTGGCTGAATCCAGCCCCCTGGCGGACTACCTGAAGCTGATGGCCGTGCTGGCAGATGCCCAGCAGCGCGCGCTGCGCGAGTTCACTCCGCCGGCGCCGGATGCAAAGCAGGTTGAGCAATCGTTCGAACACAACATGCCGCCGCTGCAGCCGGCCACCGCGCCGCGCAACGCACCCGCGGTGCTCGGCCTGCTGGCGCGCCTGCTCGATGACGTGATCAAGGCCGACGGCGTGCCCGCCGCCGCGGCCGAAGCCTGCGCCGCGCTGCGCAAGCGCGTGGATTCGGCGCCCGGAGAGATCGAGGAGATCGCCGACGCCCTGCTCGCCGCCGGCTACGACAGCGTCGACGTCGAGCCCGCCGCCGCCCCGTTCGTGATGGCCGCCCTGCAGGTGTACTGGACCGGCATGGCCGCGGCCTTCGACCAGGACAAGGTGCCCTCCGGCCCGTTCGGCGTATGTCCGGTGTGCGGCACCCCGCCGGTGGCCAGCGTGGTGCGCATCGGCGGCAAGTACGACGGCTACCGCTACCTGTGCTGCCCCCTGTGCAGCGTGGAAACCCACCTGGTGCGGGTGACCTGCTCGCACTGCTCGGAAACCAAGGGCATCGCCTACCACCACATCGAGGGCGGCTCCGAGGCGATCAAGGCCGAGACCTGCGAGTCCTGCAAGAGCTACCGCAAGATTTTCTACCAGAACAAGGACCAGTTCGTGGAACCGGTGGCCGACGACCTCGCCAGCCTGGCGCTGGACGTGCTGATGGGCGAGGAAGGCTATACCCGCAGCAGCGGCAACCCGCTGCTGTGGCAGGCGCGCGGGGACTGAGCGTGGCGGCCGGGGCGGATGCGGCCGCGCGCGCGGCCGCCAGCGACATCCCATCGCTGGACCGGCTGCTGCGCGACCCGGCATTTGAAGGGCTGCTCGGCCACTACGGCCAGACCCGGCTCACCGCCGCCCTGCGTGCGCGCCTGGGTGCGCTGCGCCAGGCCGCGCGCGAGGACCGGCTGCGCCACGACGCGCTGGCGCCGGCAACGCTGGCCCGGGACGCGCGGCGCGCCCTGGAGGACAGCGACCGCTCACGCCTGCGCAGCGTGTTCAACCTCACCGGCACCGTGCTGCACACCAACCTGGGCCGCGCCACGCTGCCCGATGAGGCGCTGGAGCCGGTGCTGCGCGCGCTCACCACGCCGGTGGCGCTGGAGTTCGACCTGGGCCGCGGCGGCCGCGGCGACCGCGACGAGCTGGTGGAGGACCTGGTCTGCGAGCTGACCGGCGCCGAAGCCGCCACCGTGGTCAACAACAACGCCGCGGCGGTGCTGCTGATGCTCAATGCCCTGGCCAACCGGCGCGAGGTGATCGTCTCGCGCGGGGAGCTGGTGGAGATCGGCGGCGCGTTCCGCATCCCCGACATCATGTCCCGGGCCGGAGCGAAGCTGGTCGAAGTGGGCACCACCAACCGCACCCATCCTGCCGACTATGAAAGCGCCATCGGCGCGCGCACCGCGATGCTGATGAAGGTGCACTGCAGCAACTACGCCATCCAGGGCTTCACCCGCAGCGTGGAGGTGGACGAAGTGGCGGCGATCGCCCGGCGTCACGACCTGCCCGTAGGCGTGGACCTGGGCAGCGGCACGCTGGTGGACCCGGCGCGCTGGGGCCTGCCGCACGAGCCGACGGTGCGCGACACCATCCAGGCCGGCGCGGACCTGGTGACCTTCAGCGGCGACAAGCTGCTGGGCGGCCCGCAGGCCGGGCTGATCGTCGGCCGCGCCGATCTGATCAGCAAGATCCGCCGCAATCCACTCAAGCGCGCGCTGCGCGTGGGCAAGCTCACCCTGGCCGCGCTGGAGCCGGTGCTGGCGCTGTACCGCTCGCCCGAACTGCTGCCCGAGCGCCTGGCCGCACTGCGCCTGATGCTGCGCCCGCAATCGGCCATGCAGGCCCAGGCCGGCCGGCTGCGGCCCGCGCTTGAGCAGGCGCTGGGGCCGGACTGGACGGTGGAGGACTGCGCCATGAGCAGCCAGATCGGCAGCGGTGCCATGCCGGTGGAAGCCCTGCCCAGCTGGGGCCTGCGCCTGCGCCGGGGTGGCAAGGGCGGCAGCGGGCGGGCGCTCCAGCAGCTGGCGAAGTGCCTGCGCGAACTGGACCGGCCGGTGATCGGCCGCATCCACGACGACGCCCTGTGGCTGGACCTGCGCTGCCTGGAGGAAGGCGACGAAGCCGCCTTTGCCTCGCAGCTGGAGGAACTGCGCGCGTGATCGTCGGCACCGCCGGCCATATCGACCACGGCAAGACCACGCTGGTGGGCGCGCTCACCGGCGTGCAGACCGACCGCCTGAAGGAAGAGCAGGCGCGCGGCATCTCGATCGAGCTGGGCTACGCCTATGCGCCGCTGCCCGACGGCCGGGTGCTGGGCTACATCGACGTGCCCGGCCACGAGAAGCTGGTGCACACCATGGCTGCCGGCGCCTCGGGCATCGACTTCGGCCTGCTGGTGGTGGCCGCCGACGACGGCGTGATGCCGCAGACCCGCGAGCACCTGGCGATCCTGGGGCTCCTTGGGATCGGCCAGGGCGCGGTGGCGCTGACCAAGGCCGACCGCGCCGACGCCAGCCGGCTGGAGCGCGTGCGCGCGGAGATCGCGGCGCTGGTGGCCGGCGGGCCGCTGGCCGAGGCGCCTGTGTTCGCGGTCAACGCCACCGATCCCGATGACGCGGGGCTCGCAGCCCTGCGCGCGCATATCGAAGCCGCCAGCCAGGCCTGGGCCGGGCGCCGCGACGACGGCCTCTTCCGCCTGGCGGTGGATCGGGTATTTACCTTGTCCGGCCATGGCACCGTGGTCACCGGTACCGTGTTCGGCGGCAAGGTCGCGGCCGGGGACGACGGCGCGCGGCTGGTGCTTGCGCCTGCGGGCAAGCCGGTGCGGGTGCGCAACATCCACGCCCAGGACCGGCCCAGCGCCGAGGGCCGCGCCGGCCAGCGCTGCGCGCTGAACCTCGCCGGCATCGAGCGCGACGCCATCCGCCGCGGCGACTGGATCGCCGACGCGCGCGCCTTCACGGCCAGCCGCAACATCGACGTGGAGCTGCAGCTGCTGGAAGGCGCCGGCATGGCCGTGGGCAACTGGACGCCCCTGCACGTGCACCTGGGCACCGCGCGGCGGCTGGCCCACGCGGTGCCGCTGGGCGATGGTGACCTGGGCCCCGGCGCCCGCGGGCGGGTGCAGCTGGTGTTCGACGAGCCCATGTGCGCGGCGCCCGGCGACCGCTTCATCGTGCGCGATGCCAATGCCACCCACACCGTTGGCGGCGGCCGGGTGCTTGATCCCAACGGCCCGCGGCGCCGGCGCCGCTCGCCCCAGCGCATGGCGTGGCTGGACGGCGTGGACGCCATGCTCGAAGGCAAGGGCCTGGATGCCATGCTGGCCCACGCCGAACACGGCATCGACGAGGCGACCCTCGTCCGGCTGACCGGCATGCCGCCCGAAAGCCTGGAACTTCCCGCCAGCGCGCGCTGGCTGGCGCCGCGCAGCGGCCCGCGCGTGGCCATCACCGGCGAGTGCCTGGCTGCGCTGCGCGCCCGCATCGAGCAGGCACTGGCCACGTTCCACGCCGAAAGCCCCGACGAACCGGGCCCGGAAGCGGCGCGCCTGCGCCGGATCGCCCTGCCCACCGCCCCAGCCGGGCTGTGGCAGGTCCTGCTGGAAGAGCTGGTGGGTGACGGCAGCCTGCGCCGCAACGGCGTGTGGCTGCATCTTCCCGGCCACAGCATCACCCTGGGCGCCGACGATGCCGCGCTGGGCGAGCGGCTGCTGGCGCACCTGGCCGGATCGGAAATCGAACCGCTGTGGGTGCGCGACCTGGCGAAAGTGGAGGCCGCCCCCGAGGAGCGCGTGCGCCGGGTGCTGCGCACGCTGGCGCTGCAGGGCGATGTGTTCCAGGTGGTGCGCGACCTGTTCTTCCATCGCGACCGCATGCGCGAGGTGGCCGAACTGGTCGCCCGCCTGGCGGCGGAGGACGGTGGCGTGACCGCCGCGGGCTTCCGTGATGCCACCGGCCTGGGCCGCAAGCGCGCCATCCAGATCCTCGAATACCTCGACCGCACCGGCCTCACCCGCCGCGTGCGCGACAGCCACCTGCTGCGCGAGGACAGCGCTTGGCTGCAGGCGCTGCGCACGGGCCGGTGAGGCCGTCGGCCTGTGCTAACGTCGAGCGTTCGATGGAAGGCAAGCGCGCCCGGTGGCGCGGCCGGGCTTCAAACCCGGTTGGGGGCGTCAGCCGCTCCCAGGCAGGTTCGACTCCTGTTGCCTTCCGCCATCCCCCGGCCGCGCGCCTGCCACCCGCATGACGCATCCCCGCGCGGCGGGCGATACTGGGCCCCATGACTGATTCCCCCGATACCGCCAAGCCCCGCCTGACTTCGCTTTCCCACGGCGGCGGCTGCGGCTGCAAGATCGCACCCGGCGTGCTGGCCGGCCTGCTCAAGCGCGCGGCGCCGGCCCAGGCCTGGCCGGGCCTGATGATCGGCAACGACACCGCCGACGACGCCGCCGTCTACCGCCTCAACGACGAGCAGGCGCTGATCGCCACCACCGACTTCTTCATGCCGATCGTCGACGACCCGTACGACTTCGGCCGCATCGCCGCCACCAACGCGCTGTCGGACGTGTACGCCATGGGCGGCAA
>Ga0079225_10002027_pt1 | contig 11568 bp, 13 predicted proteins | sample Poulit2012_FD_76344 | JGI IMG/M metagenome (GOLD analysis project Ga0079225, IMG submission 76344) | Agricultural soil microbial communities from Georgia to study Nitrogen management - Poultry litter 2012 | ecosystem: Environmental > Terrestrial > Soil > Agricultural land | place: USA: Georgia...
GAAAGTTAGTCCGCCAAGCTGCGTTTACCCGGACAATTATAGGCGTAGTCGTGAAAGTTAGTCCGCCAAACTGCATTTACCCGGGCAGTTATAGGTGTAGACGCGAAAGTTAGTCCGCCAAACTACATTTACCCGGACAGTTATAGGTGTAGACGCGAAAGTTAGTCCTCCAAGCTCAGATTACTCGGAATGTTCCTAAATGAAGTGGGAAATTTAGTTAACAAAAATAAATAGTCGCCAGTAAAAGATTACTATCGAGCGAAAGTAGTTCGGGACAACTTTTTAAAGTACTTTTTGTAGAAATGAAAGCATAGGAGTGTTACGATTAAATAGATAAAGATAAAAAGGTTAGTGGTAAAAATTGGTTATTATTATCGCTATTATAATCGGTTTTATTTCAGCTTTTATCGGCAGTTTAATTGGTCTTGGCGGTGGGATCGTTTTTGTCCCTGCGATGTTATTTTTATATGAGCAGTTTAGTACGTTTTCGTGGGCGACACCGCAAACGATCGTCGGTATATCGCTCGTTACGATGGTGTTTACCGGTCTTTCTTCCACGATCGCGTATTATAAGATTGGTCGGGTCGATACGAGGACAGGGATACTGTTTTTAATTGGTAGTTTACCTGGAAGTGTTTTCGGTTCATGGATAAACTCCCAGCTAGAAGTAGAACGATTTTCTCTTTTATTCGGATTGTTAATGATTATCGTGTTTATCATGATGTTGATCGATCGGGAAAAGCTAATGAAGAAAAAAGAAATTCATGAAACGAAATATACGCGTACGTTCCATTTTGATGGAAAAGAATATAAATATAACGTTACATACGTTCCGGCGTTCATTTTATCGTTTTTTGTCGGTGCATTATCCGGTTTATTCGGTATCGGTGGTGGAACGATTAGCGTTCCGGCAATGATTTTATTTTTCGGAATCCCTGTGCAAGTAGCCATTGCGACATCGATGTTTATGATTTTCTTCATTAGTATTATAAGTTCGACGACACATATATTTTTAGGTCATATCGAATGGGCGTACGTGTTATTTTTCGTTATCGGATCCTACATCGGTGGTACCGTTGGTGCGAAAACGAGCAAATTATTTAAAGGAAAAACGTTAGAGTGGTTTTTACGTGTCGTTATTGTCATTGCGGCAATTCGGTTAATTATTGACAGTTTTTAATAGGGGTTAGGTATATGAAAGAGAACATTTATTTCTACTATACGAATGACTTGCATAGTTATTTTGACCACTGGCCACAAATCGTAACGTTTTTAGAACAAAAACGACGAGAACGAAACGATCGTGGTGAACAGTATTGGACGGTCGATATCGGTGATCATCTCGATCGGGTTCATCCGATTACAGAAGCGACGATGGGAAAAGCGAACGTCGAACTTTTAAATGAAGCGAACTACGATTTTGTAACGCTCGGCAATAACGAGGGAATAACGTTAAGTCACTCCCATTTGTACCATTTGTACGATAAGGCGACATTTGATGTTCTTTGCGCTAATATACATAGCCAAACAGGGGATAACCCACCGTGGCTGCAACGATCGAAAATAATTCGAACGAAATCGAACGTAAAGATTGGATTATTTGGTATTACTGCGCCATTTTCAACGTATTACAATTTACTCGGTTGGGAGACAGAAACAATCGACGAAACCGTCGCACGTGAAATATACTCGCTAAAAAATGAAGCTGATATTATCATTTTACTTTCTCATGTAGGGATCGATGAAGATTATCGGATGGCGAAACTATTCCCGGAAATCGATTGTATTATCGGAGGACATACACACCATTTATTACAACACGGCGAATACGTAAATAACACGCTTTTGACAGCAGCGGGGAAACATTGTGCTTACGTCGGTGAAGTACAACTTACTTGGGATCATGAGCAACAGAAACTCGTCGAGAAACAGGCAACGACAACTCGCATTACTCATTTACATCAAAACTATGCAACGAAGCAACGGATTGCCGAATTAGAAGAAATGGCAGACGTTATTTTGAATAAACCGATTATTGAGACGAGCGAACAAATATCGATCGATTGGTTTAAAGAAACGAATATTATGAAATTGTGGACGGAAAAACTGCGTGAATGGACTGATGCCGATTGTGCAATGCTTAATGCCGGTTTGTTAATCGAACCGTTTCAAGCCGGAACTATTACGTATAAAAACGTACACGAAATATGTCCACATCCGATCAATCCTTGTGTAGTTACTGTAAATGGCGACGAATTACAAGAGATCGTACGCGCGGTGTTTACGGAACACTTTATGCAGTTAGAATTAAAAGGTTTCGGTTTTCGTGGAAAGAAATTAGGAAAGATGATTTTCGCCAACTTAGATGTCACTACGAACGTATATGCTGATGGTACAGAAACGGTAAAAGAAGTGTTGTTTGCTGGTGAAAAACTGGATCGTAACCGCGAATATAAAGTCGCTACCGCCGATACATTTACGTTTGGTAGATTGCTACCTCCAGTCGCGCGGGCAAGAAATAAACGACTGTTTTTACCGGAATTTATTCGTGAAATTTTAGTGCAAACGTTAATTGATTATGGAAAAATGATCCGTTCCGTATATTAATGCAAAAATATGTGTAAATAAAGAAGAAATGTGATAAAATAATTTCGTGCCTGTACGCTGAGAGAGTTAAGGGTCGTACGTTTTAACTGATTAGCACATTTCCCGCCCGATGCATAATGTATAGTGTTATGAGTATGAAAGGGTGGGAGCATGATAACGATTCAACCAATTGAAATTGAAGGGATTCATTTTACCGGAATTCAAGTGGAGCTGCCGAAAACGAACCTATTAATGATCGGAAATGAAATAGGTTACATTATGTGTGCAGCATTAGATGTCGATTTATTAAACGAATATTTACGGGATCGTAAAATAATCGCCGGTCGTGCACGTGGTGTTCGTTCAGTTGAACAACTACTTGAAGCTCCGTTAGAAAAAATAACGGATGCATCCCGGGAGTACGGTTGGGAAGAAGGTATGTCAGGAAAAGACGCATTATTAAAAATCGTCTAGCAAGGGAAGCGTATAACCTTCTATTCAAGCTCATACATTTGAATAGGAGGTTTTTTTATGGCGTTCTTTATAAAGCGAAGACGGAACAAAAAACCACCATCCATTGGCTATTTAGTGTTATGGACAGTCTTTATTTTTCTATTTATTATTTATCTAACGTTAACGTTGATTGATAAAGGTATTCGACCGACGTTAATGAACATTGCGAATGAAAAAACGATCGAGTTTGCGACGAGAACGATTAACTCTGCCGTGAAATCGACGGAAAACATTAGCTTTGATGATCTCGTCGATATACAGTTTGATCATAACGGCAATGTAACAACGTTAGGATGGAATTCGGAAGCTGTGAACAGAGCCCTTCGGTCCGCTACTGAACGAGCTGAATATTTTTTATATGGGATGAATAAAGGCGAACAAATCGACATTGACGATCCTGACTTGCAACCGATCGAATTTGGTGATTCTGTCGGTGATTTAGCGGCAAAAGATCCGACGGTTGTAGAAATTCCACTCGGACAGGCGACAGGCAATACAGTGCTAGCGAATTTAGGGCCGAAAATACCGGTTCACTTTGAAATTGTCGGCAGTCTTCGCTCTGATGTCGTTCATGAAGTAAAAGAATTCGGTGTAAACGCTGCGTTAATCGAAATATACATACCAGTCGATGTAAATATTCGCATCGTCGTACCGTTTTCTACCGAAACGGCAGAAGTAAGCACGCGTGTGTTTATCGATTCACGTGTCATTATGGGGGATGTACCGGATTTTTACAATGCAGGCTCCGAAGATGGAGGACCAACAATTTCCGTACCACGAAAAAGTAATGAGGAATGATAATGGTTAATTGTTAACTGTTCATAAAGGGGAAATGTAGTTGAAGCTTGTAGTGACACAGATGATAGCGATTTCACACAGTTTTGACAAATTTATGAATAGTTTGATATAATTGTGACAATTAATTACGGAAAGAGCTGTTTCCGTATAAAAAAGGAGGAAATAATATTATGGAACAACGTTCTCAATGGGGGACAAGAGCCGGCTTCGTATTAGCAGCAATCGGTTCGGCTGCCGGGCTCGGAAACATATGGCGATTTCCGGCTGTCGCATATGAGAATGGTGGTGGAGCGTTCTTCATCCCATACTTATTTGCACTTTTAACTGCAGGAATTCCAATTTTAATTTTGGAATTTACGATGGGACACAAATACCGTGGTTCTGCGCCGTTAACGTATCGTCGTATGAATAAGAGTGTCGAAGGAATTGGTTGGTGGGCAGTACTTGTGGCATTCGTCATATCCACGTATTACTCGGTCATTATTGCATGGGCAATTTCTTATTCTATTTTCTCATTTAACTTATCGTGGGGCGAAGATACAGAAGGGTTTTTATTCGGTGATTACTTAAAACTAGCGGAGGCACCCGGACAATTTGGTAGCTTAGTACCTGGCGTACTTATTCCGCTTATTATCGTGTGGATCATCGTCTTAGGTGTACTTTCTCGCGGAGTTAAACGTGGTATTGAAATTGCAAACCGAATTATGATTCCGACGCTCATCGTCGTCTTTACGATTATCGTTATTCGTGCAATTACATTACCAGGTGCACTTTCCGGACTCGATGCATTTTTTAAACCTGACTTCACACAAATTTTATCCGGAGAAGTGTGGGTCGCTGCGTATGGACAAATCTTCTTCAGTTTGTCAATCGCATTTGCAATTATGATTACGTATTCAAGTTACTTACCAAAAAAGTCAGATATTACGAACAACGCATTTATAACTGGATTTAGTAACTCAGGTTTCGAATTATTAGCTGGAATCGGAGTGTTCTCCGTACTTGGATTTATGGCAACGCAACAAGGTGTTGCAATCGATGATGTTGTAGCTGGAGGAGTCGGTCTTGCTTTCGTCGTCTTCCCGGCGATCATAAACGAGTTTCCGTTTTTCAGGGAATTTTTCGGCTTGTTATTTTTCTTATCACTCGTTTTAGCTGGATTAACCTCGCTTATTTCGATTATTGAAACGTACGTAGCGGGGGTCTCTGAGAAGTTTAATATTTCCCGTACGAAATCCGTTCTTTTCGGAGGCGGTCTAGCTGCGCTTATTTCATTTATTTTTGCGACTCAAGGTGGTTTATTCTTCCTTGATGCGGCAGACTACTTCATTAACCAATTCGGTGTGGCGGCACTAGGCCTTGTGGAAGTAGTTTTAATTGCTTGGATTTTACGTAAGCTCGGACCATTTAAAGAACACGCGAATGCTATTTCTGACATTCGGCTCGGTTCTTGGTGGACAATTAGCCTTGGGTTCATTACGCCAATCGTATTAGGATATATGATGTTCGACCTTTTACGTACAAACATTTTAAAATTGTTCCCGACAGATACTGGTAACTACGAGGGGTATCCGGATTCATTTATCTTATGGGGCGGTTGGTCCATTGCGATCGCAGCATTAGTAATTGGAATCCTTATCGGCTTCATTAGATGGCAAAAGGACCCGGGTGATGTTGAAGAGGAAGAAAGTAGCGAAGCAAATTAATATAACCTGAGGAAGGTGATACGATGAGTGTTGGCGCGTTAATTATGATGGTGATCGGAATTCTTATTATTTGGGGTGGACTCGTCGCAAGTATCGTTCATGCGGCGAATAAAGCAAAAGAAAGACGCTCATAATAAATATCGAAAATCAGGTTCTTTTCATTCGCTGGAAAGAACCTGATTTTTTTACTTTTCTTTTTCACGCGTCATTTTTTCCCAACGTACTAAATACGGATACGGGTCAAACGACCATTCATTTCGTCCATCATCACGATACATGCCGTAATGTAAGTGAGGTGGGAATTTTCCGGCTGTACCTGGTGGACCGTATCCAGAAGAACCTACAGTGCCTAATAGAACCCCCGGTTGCACGATATCGCCTACTTTAATGTTATCCGCATAACTGTTTAAATGAGCATAATAATGATATACGTTATAAATATCTCGAACACCGATACGCCACCCGCCGTATAAATTCCATCCTTTTAATTCGACGACACCGTACGTCGTTGCATATATGGGTGTTCCATATGCAGCAAAAATATCAGTCCCTTCGTGTATGCGACGTCCACCGAACCCGCGACGATGCCCCCACGTACTTCGGTAACTGTAATTATGTTGAATAGAAACGGGAAACTGTCGGTCGTGTAAATCGATCGTTTGAAAATGTTTATATACATTTGCGATATTCATAATCGTTTTGACGGATAAGTCACGCTCGTAATAGCGCCAAAGAGAAATTTTTATATCATCTGGACTAATTCCGCGTTCCCTTAAAAGTATTCCAGCTGTATATAGTACATCCTCCGGATCTGTGATGTCAGCAACTCCGTCCCCATTACCATCACGGCCAATACCTTGAAACAGTTCAATTGTTGTAACATGATCATCTTTATTTACGTTCCCTGCTCCATACCAAAGTTCTGCTGGAAATTCAATGCCGATGAGTTTATCATCTTCGACTTTGTGTATGTTTCGTTCATATTGATCGAAGGCTGCTATTATATACCACGGTACGTGCGTTATTGCTTCCGTTTTCTTGTAAAGGGCAAGGCGACTCGTTTCGTGTTCTTCCGCTTGCGTAAAAAGTACGTTTTCATATAATAAATATGTTCCAATAAATAATATGATTAACGATAATCGACATAGATGTTGCAACAGCGATACTCCTTTACGTATAATGAGTGTAGTTCATCTATTCATTAGTTTGGAATGTTCTGTTCGTTTCATACATGGAAGATAGAATGTATTTTAGTTTCTGTCGTTTACAAAGTGAGGAAAGATGCAGTTAAAGGGGGATGCAAATGATCGAAATCCACGGAAAAAAATATGAATTAATTGAAAATAATAAAGACGGGTTTCAAGAAGAGGCGTTCCTAGAGCGGTACTCTGAAATCTTAAAAAAATACGACTATATTGTTGGTGATTGGGGTTATAATCAGTTACGGTTAAAAGGTTTTTATCATGCAAGTCATTCAAAAGCATCGTATGATACGACGATCGATACAGTACAAGATTATTTATACGAATATTGTAACTTCGGCTGTGCATATTTTGTACTGAAAAAAATTGATACATAAAGGAACTCTCGTTTCATTTAGAAAAGTTGTTTCCACTTTGGTTAAAATATGATAAAAGATTCGAATATAATTCGTTTAGTTAAAAAACGATGAAACGGATACGAGAATAAAATATTCTCTTACCCGTTTCCTTAACTTAGACTATAAATTTATTTGTTTTATTCATCATGGAGCGGATGGGAACCTGGCATTTGTCGTGGTAAATCGTCATGTCTTTCTTTATCTTCGTAAGTGTATGCACTTTTTCGTTTTTGCCCTGGTTTCCATGAGGTTGATTTTAATTGAGGGCTTTCATGTGCTCGAATGGGCGACCCAAGCGGTCCATCGGGAAATTCTTCAGGTATGAGTTCTTCTTTCATGTTTTTTGCATTGGAAACATCTGAAAACTCCCGCTTTTTAGCAACTTCACGGTATTTATTTGACATTATTTTTCCCTCCTTATACGTATAGCGTGCGCAAAAGGAGGGATAATATGAAAGAAAGATTTTGTAGAATACGTTCAGTTAATCATATACAGTACTACGTTTATAGCCTCCGAAATGTTCTTCTAACTGTTTTCCTAGCGTAAAAATTGCTTGTTCGTTACCGATACTACTAATGATCTGTATACCGATTGGTAAGCCGTCGCTATTGAAACTGATCGGTACAGTTAACGATGGAAGGCCCCATACGTTCGCGTATGCGATATACGGCATATATTGACGGTATGTTTTTTTGATGGAGAAAATTTCTTTATACATTTCACCGTGTTTATGGGCGCCACGATAGTAAACAGGCATAATTAAAAGACGGTTGCTTAAGTAACTGTAAACGTTCGGTTCATTTTCACGGATGAACGCTTTTATTTCTTGGACACGTTTTTTCGTTGGTTTGAACATTTTTGCGCCGATTAATGCCCATGATAAATATTCGTGCACGTTTGTGTTGTGAACAAGTTTTTCTTGTGTGTAATATTTCCAAAGGTTCACTCTGTCTTGAGGAAAGGCTAAGTTACGAATATCTTTTGCACCATCGATTGACATAATTTCTTGCCATATTGTTGCACAGTCATGAAAGTATGGTGGGATGGAATAATCTGTATCATACGTTTGTTTTAATGTGTCATATATATCGTATAAAATAGTTTCAGTAAATGTTGAGATCGGATAACCGTTATCAGGTGGCAAAATATCGACTTGTAGTCGTTTATAGTATGCTTTTTGTTTGTTATTTAAAGTAATTAAATGATAAAGTAGTTCAACGTCACGAACTTTTTTACCCATTGGACCGATGCCAGACATGCGTTCTTTTAGAGGATGTGTATCAGGTGGGAAATGACCAGAAGTTGATACTTGGAACTTCCCGGGCTTGAAACCGACGACACCGTTAAAATGACTTGGGAGTCGAATTGAACCGCCTATGTCGGAGCTAAGTCCTGCAGGGGTGCCCCCTACGCCAATGAGAGCTGCTTCACCACCGCTTGAACCGCCGGCTGTACGATTTTTATCCCATGCGTTGTTTGTTCTTCCGTACAATTTGTTATCTGTTTCGTGACAAAAGCATAATGACGGAGTATTCGTTTTACATAAAATGATCGCACCGGCTTCTTTCAATCGTGCAACTGGTTCCGCATCGTAAGACATCATAAGGTCTTTTCGATGTACAATACCACCGGTCGTTTTCATACCTTGTACGTGAAAGGACTCTTTTATACTTATAGGAACACCGTATAAAGGATATTCATTTAGAGTCACTTGTGAAATTTGTTGATCTTTTTCACGGGCTTCCTCTAGCGCAAGTTCGAAACGTTCTTCAACGACAGCATTTAACTTTGGATTGACTGCTTCAATGTGTCGTATAAAAGTTTCCGTTACTTCCTCGCTTGATACACGTCTCGTTCTAATATGTTCAGCAAGTTCGGTTGCATCTAAATTTAGAAGGTTATTTTTCACTGCCGATAAGTGCGTGTCATTCATCGTAGTCACCCTTTCTATCATCGACATCGATATACTTTTAGTATATCATGGAAATTGCTGTTTGCTAACATGTAAAAGAGTTTTATATGGAAGATGATGATGAAGTTTTCGTAAAGTTAACTTTAAAATGCGGTGAATAAGGAAAGTTTTCAATTTTTTATAAAGCTGCCGAACTCCTTTCATTAAAAACAAACGTGAACATTTCTTCCTTATTAAATTTGACAAACTTGCTACAAAAAATTATATAAATAGTAAAAATGTTTGAAAATCTTCTATTTCTGCCATTATTTAATATAGGTATTTTATTATATATGTTATGATAAGAAGTAAGAATACGTCATAAATGAGGGGTTGGCTATGTATTTTGTAAATCGTAGTGAAATTGAGGAAAAAGTCGCCCATATCGACTCACTTCTCGAAGAAGCGAAGAAACATCACTTTTCATCACGAATCGAACAGCTTGGGTTAGAACGACTCATTCATGTCGTAATCGAATCAATTTTAGATGTTGGCAACTTAATGATAGACGGTTTTATTATGCGCGATCCGGGCAGTTATCACGACATTATCGATATTTTAATCGACGAGAAAGTCATTCCAGCGGAAGATGAAACATCCTATAAAGCAATTATTGACTTACGACAACAGCTTGTACAACATTATACTACGATTCGTCACGATGAATTGAAGCAGACGCTCCTATTGAATATAAATACGCTAAAACAATTTAGTACTCATATTCAAACGTACTTAACAAATGAACTTGGGGTCGCCAATGCTTTTGCAAAGGAATAAATGATAAAGAGGGGGAAAGGTAATGAAACCAACATCAACGAAAGATAAAATTTTGTACGTATTAAAAAAAGATGTTGAATTATCGATTAAAGAAATTCGTGATTACTTTTCAATTTCGGAAGTGGCGATTCGTCGTCATTTAAATGACCTTATTCGTGAAGGGTTTGTGAAAGAGAAAATTGTGAAACAAGACATAGGTCGCCCGTATCACTTGTATTCGTTGACGAATAAAGGGCATACGACTTTCCCAAATAAGTATGAGGAACTTCCATTAGAGATACTATCCGACTTAGCAACGTTATACGGGGATGAATCGGTGACCAACTTACTTACAGAACGAAAGAAACGTGAAGAGAAAGAATTGTCCGTCGTTCTACAAGACAAAGTATTCCCAGAGCAAGTTACGAAATTAATCGAGTTTCAAGAGGAAAGAGGTTACATGATTGAATACGAGGAGCTACAAGATGGAACGGTTGAGATAAAAAACTTTAACTGTCCGATTTATAGTCTTGCTTCCGAGTATAAAGAAATATGTCGAAATGAACATGAGATGTATGATACACTCTTCCAAAATAGCGAAGTAAAGTTCACAGCTTGTATGACTGATGGTGAAAAATATTGCCGTTGGCTTATTTCGAAGCCCGAAGCTCAATAATGATCTAAGAAAAAAGATGACAGTCGTCATCTTTTTTACTTTTTTCATTTACACACTAAACACGTAAATTTACGAATACGGTGTCATATTTTTTCATACAAAACACCCCGAAAATTGGTTTGTTGGTCTAATTTTAGGGGTGCACTTTAGATGCCTTTTTTAGCCTAGGGCATGTCGTTTCAGTTTTATAAAAATAAGACGTTAAAGGTCGATAATGTCTCCAGCTGTAGAGTGGGCTAATCTACTAGCAGCGGCTGCAGCAATTGCTCCAACGATGTCGTCTAAAAATGTGTGTACTTTTCCATCCGTTGCGCTATCAAGTTTTTTCAAAATACCTGGCTTCTGTTTATCAATGTAGCCGTAGCTTGTAAAGCCGATAGATCCATACACGTTGACGATGGAAAAGGCGATAATTTCGTCAATTCCATACAGTCCTTCATCGCGAGAAATAATGTCTTGAATTGGTTCCTCTAATTTTTTCTCTTCTGCCAATTTATCTAATTGAATTCCTGTTAAAATGGCATGTTGTACTTCACGTTTCGCCAATACGCGGTTCACATTATGAATGCATAAGTCCATTGTTAAATTGTCAATATACTTCGATTGTAAATAAAAGACTAATTCTGCAATATCACGAATGGCAATTCCTCGGTCTGTTAACCACTTTCTCGCTACTTTTTCTAATTCACTCTGTTTCTCCTGCATGACTTAAACCTTCTTTCTGCTCAACATTTTGTTTTGCGCTACCTTAGTTTCTTCTTCAATAATTGTCTAGGGAAGCGGTGCTAGGCGGACAAACTTTTGTAATTTAGTCAAAAATAGTCCGGCAACGCGACACTAGGCGGACAAACTTTTGCAATCTAGTTAAAAATAGTCCGGCAACGCGTCACTAGGCGGACAAACTTTTGCAATCTAGTTAAAAATAGTCCGGCAACGCGTCACTAGGCGGACAAACTTTTGTAATTTAGTTAAAAATAGTCC
>Ga0079225_10002028_pt1 | contig 11565 bp, 9 predicted proteins | sample Poulit2012_FD_76344 | JGI IMG/M metagenome (GOLD analysis project Ga0079225, IMG submission 76344) | Agricultural soil microbial communities from Georgia to study Nitrogen management - Poultry litter 2012 | ecosystem: Environmental > Terrestrial > Soil > Agricultural land | place: USA: Georgia...
AATCAGCTCGATAACTCAACAGATCAGCTCTTGTGATCGAGGCGATATTTTCGTTGTTGAACTTCGGAAGCAGATACTTGTTTATAGTTCCGATAACGGTTTCCTCATAGGAGGGCCTCCACATTGGCTGGTTCTCGTTTAACCAGATTTCGACAAACTCTCGAAACCGTGGGGCCTTGACTGTACGGTCTTGGTCCATGACAGCCGGGGTCATGGTGACTTCAGGCTCCGGTTGTTCAAACCACTTCGCTCTCGGGCTTCCGGGAAATGTTTTTTCATAGTTGAAAGTTCCCATGATTATTTGGTGCTGGATCCTTTCCATAAGCTGTTCGGCAAGCTTTCTGTTGCCCGGGGAATCAATCAGAGCGGTATGCTCTCTGCAGCGGATACCCCTGTAGGCAAAATCGAGATATATCCTGCCTGTTTCCGGACGTACCCTGACATTAGCCATTGTTTGCGAACCTCCCGCCAGCCATCGGGATTACCGGTGCACGATCTTTTGAATAGTCAGACATGTCCTGCTCAATTGCCGCCCATATCCACAGGATCTTTCTGCGTCCGAAAGGGCGGATATAATGGATTCCCTCCTTGAGCACTTTGTCCTTGAGGCAGGCCAGAATTGTTCTTGGCTCGTAATGGATGCGCTCTGAGAGTTGCTCCGTGGTAATATAAGGTGTGTCCATAATCGCTCACTTGTGTTGCCGGTTATCAACGCCTGTCGATTTAGATCGACGCCATGTGGTTATTATGGGCATTGTTCGTCTAATGTCAACCCCTGATGTCGAAGAAGGTCAACGTTTGTAAAAAATGATCAGGTTCAAGCTGAAGCAGCAAATTGCGGAACTTGAGTTCAAGCTCAAGAGGCGTGTGACAATCCAGGAGATTGCAGAAGGTTCTGGAGTCAATCGCGCAACCTTGTCCAAGCTGCTGAATCAGCATGGGGCCGTGGTGCGAACCGATGTGCTAGACAGGCTTTGTGACTTCTTCGGTTGCCGTCTTGAAGATCTTGCAGAGCATATTCCGTCAGGCACACCGAATAAATAGAGTCAAAGAGCAGGCAAGCCCCCCTAAGTTCAACTTAACCACTTATAAAACAAGTGGTTATGATTTCAAGCTGTGTATTTGCGCACCCTTTTCTCGCAGTAATAGCAATCGAATTGCAACAATTTGTGCAGTTCAACTCTCTTCTCGAGCCGCTGGAATCAGTCCAACCACCACAGGACTATCCGACTGAGGTGTGCGTCTTAAAAAGTCGCTATTTTCAATACCTTAAGGAATAAGGCTGAGTGTCGTGGCGCTGAAATCGCGCACTCAAAATGCTTGATCAGATTGATTATCAAGCATTGAAATTGGAGATAAAAGGCTCCTCAGGCGCTTTTGCATGGGATCCGGGTTGAGAAATTAAATATCAGCCTCCTTGAGGGTGCCTGTAGCGGTTCTGGAATATCCGCGTAAAATGCTTTAAGCTTGAGTAACTTGCGACTCCCGTCCATCATGGTGGTAGTTGCTGATGAAGTTTGTGGGGGATGGTTTTTTGCCTGTATTCAGCTCTGTTCCCCATATCGGAACACAATATGGTTGGAATTCAAGGAGCATAAGATGGGGAGTATGCCCAGTCCACAGGTGGAGGTTCTCATCAAGAGAATCCAGGAGGCTCTGCCAGGTTACAGCGATCTGGATGAAGCTGTCAAAGCCATAAAGCAGGAGTACAGAATTTTAAATGCTGACCTCGATATAGAGGTTGAAGAAGCTCGTTCATATGTGGCAGAGCAGCTAAAGGAGGTTGAATTTTTAAAGCACCCAAAAAGTTCAATCTTTCAGGAGAGGGATGATTGGTATTTCGGGCCACAGCCATTTGACGAACACTGGCCAGCACTAGAAAGATATCTGATTCAATCCAAAGGATGGGACAAGGAGGATGTCGCATCCATTGATCAGGCTTCTACCGAAATAGTCTCATTCTTTTCAAATCCAAAAAACAGGCAGTCCCCGCGATTTTCCTGCAGGGGGCTTGTTGTTGGTCACGTCCAGTCGGGCAAGACGGCCAACATGACCGCAGTTATTGCAAAAGCACTTGATGCCGGCTACAACACGGTAATAGTGCTTGCAGGCCTGACGAACAAACTGCGCCATCAAACACAACAGCGCCTCCATGAAGATCTGGTGCTAAGACGCCCTGAAAGATGGCATCTGCTGACTTCGCATAAAATGGAAGAGGATTTCAGGAAGCCCCCGGCGGGTGGGTTCCTGGCCCATAGTGACAAGGCGCAAATTGCCGTGATCAAAAAGAACGTTTCACCCTTGGGCGAGCTCAAGGAGGCAATAAAGGAGACATTGAGAACATCCCTTCAGAAGCTTCGAGTGCTGGTAATCGATGATGAATGTGATCAGGCAAGCGTAAACTCCGCACGGGGCGAGCTTGAAATAAGCGCTATAAATGGGCGGATAAGGGAGATTCTGGCAATGTTTCCTGCTGTGACATATGTTGGATATACAGCAACTCCCTTTGCCAATGTTCTTATTGACCCCTATGCCGGAAGCAAGGATGAGCTGGATGACCTCTATCCGCGAGATTTTATCACGGCATTACCAACCTCCATGCGATATTTTGGAGCTGAGAAGCTTTTTGGAGCCGAGCCTGAAAACCCTGAAAATCCAAGCCCTGAAGAAGAGGGGCTGGACATGATACGGGTCATTCCCGAGGATGAGGAGGCAATGTTGCAGCCTCCAAATAGAAAGGAGAGGGATTGGTTTCAGCCCAAGATGACACCGGCTCTCGAGAGATCAGTCCTGTACTTCATCATGTGTTGCGCTGCTCGCATTTCTCGTGGTGATGGCAACAAGCACATGACCATGATGGTTCATACGTCCACTTATGTAATTATGCATGAGCGTGTGGAAAGCCTTATAAATGGCTGGGTTGAGCTCAATAAGGGTGGTGTTTTGAATTTTCAATCCACTGTCGCCGACAGGATGAGGACAATTTGGGAGGAAGAGCAGGATCGGTTTCCATCTGACCTGGCTGAGTGTGACTGGGTTGATGTTAAGGATGTTTTCGACTGCCTTCCCGAGGTTCTTTCGAGGCTTGAGTTTGTTGTGGAAAACGGCAGCACAGAAGACCGCATAGATTATTCAGGCGGCAGCAAGATCTACATAGTGGTTGGGGGCTCAATACTTTCCAGAGGACTGACTCTCGAAGGATTGATGGTCAGCTTTTTTCTCAGAAGCTCGATTCAGTACGACACCTTGTTGCAAATGGGACGATGGTTTGGTTACAGGCCCGGTTATGAAGATCTTCCAAGGATCTGGATGACAGAAGCGCTAAGAGTTAGATTCCAGGCACTGGCGGAAATTGAGCAGGAAATCAGAGATGAGATCGAAAGATACAGGATCATGGGCCTCAGCCCAATGGACATAGCTGTCCGGATCCGAGCCATACCTGGAATGGCAATAACTGCAGCAAGTAAAATGCGCTCAGCAACAAGGTGCGCAATAAGTTATTGGGGCACGCACCGCCAAACTTTCAGATTCCCGGGCAATAGCATGGATTTGCTGTCAGGGAATTGGAGGGCGGCAGCTGAGCTTATTAACACTGCAGATGCATTGAGCTGCAGGGACCATGATAGCTGGAACGAAAGCAGGAAGGTCTGGAGGCGCGTTCCAAAGTCAACAATCATTCGGTTCCTGAGGTCCTATCATTTTGACGAAACTCATGCTGACCTTGCACCATCATTGCTTGTCGAGTTTATAAGCCAGGAAGACCCTCGACTTGAGTTCTGGAACATTGGTGTCATCGAAACCAAAAAGGGGGAAATTTCCAAACTCCCTCTGGGGCAGGCAGGGCAGGTAAGGACTGTAAATAGAGCGAGGCTTAAGGGAACCGGTGAAATATTTGATATCAAGGCTCTGATGTCACGCAGGGATATGCTGTTCGATTGTGACATTGATCCTCCAGAGAACGCCAAATGGCGCGACCTGAAGCTTCTCAGAAAGAGTTCTGTAGAAGACAGGCCGCTGCTGTTGATTTATCCAATCAATAAAGACTCGAAGCCTGGTGCAGGAAGCAAGGTCAGGAGATCTTTGGGTGCTGGTCACGATGTGATAGGGATAGGGTTGGTTTTTCCAGGTTCAACTGATGAGGGTGGTGAATACATGACTGTCATGATTGAACAGCCTGATTCCGAAGATGTGGAAGAGCAGGAAGTTGAACAAGCAGAGCAGGCGGCAGCAGCTGGTGTGGACTGAAGCAGAGAACGGTTCCTTGAAGAATCGGTGGGCCCTCCTCAGAGCAGGAGGATCAGGGGGCGGGGAGCTTGAGGTTCCTTCACTTGCCCTGCCAATAAAAAACAAGGTTGGAAATCTGAGACTGGCGCTTGGTAGACAGGATCAGCCCAGGTTTCTACTGCCAATTGGCCCTGATGAGGATGTGTCCAAAGTACAGGCTGGAAAGTCTCTAAGGGTTTCCGTGAGTGTATATGTATACAAGTCTAGACCAAAAAGGTTTTTGGACCTAACCTGTATGTCGAAAAACGTTGAGGCTGCATTTTCGGACCTTGTTAAACACACGGCAGAGCGAATCGCAAAAGGTGATGAAACCATTCCTGCACTGCTGTCAGTGCTGCAGGAGTACAGAGAGCTTCTTATCGGCTCATCGAAAGATGACGTGAGTCAGTCCAGAGTTCTAGGGCTCATTGGTGAGCTGGTCGTGTTGAATCGCCTGCTTCAAGTCACGCCTGACGCGTGGCAGTCGTGGGTTGGTCCAATGGGTGATCGCCATGATTTTCGCGGTGGAGGGTTGGCTCTTGAAGTCAAAACAACCAGAAAGCGTGAGAAAAGTGTTGTCACGATAAATGGGGCGAGTCAGCTTCTGCCTCCAAAAAGTGGGAGTCTGCGCTTGATGCATATTGCTTTGGACGAAAGCCCTTCCACTGGGCTGAGCGTATCCAGCTTGCTCAAAAGAGCGCTGACAATCGTTGATGACAAGTCCGCTCTGCTGAAAAGGGCCGCTGCATATGGGTGTAGTGACGTGGACTCGCCACACTGGAATGAGAAGTCATACAGTGTTGAAGGGATAAGACTTTACAAGGTTGAAAGTGATTTTCCACGTATCGTGCCATCTGTATTTCAGAGCGGCAATCTACCCACGGGTGTATCCGATATTGTTTACAGCATAGATCTTTCATCAGCAAGAAAGCATCTTTGCAAGGACGATGAGATGGAGAGTTACATAAGGGGAATGGCATGACTGAGATAAGAGTTACGGATCTATATTCCGAGCCATATGGCTCAACAGGAAATTTGGGAGACAACTTTCTTCGCCTGCTTGGTGCGCCCTCAATCGATAACTTTCAAACTGTAATTCGAGAGTCTGTTCAAAACATTGCTGATGCTGCGCTCCCCGGCAAAGGGCCGGGGATTCTTGTTCGACTGAGAGCTCTGACCAAATCTCAACATGAGTTTCTAAAGCAATCGGTGCTGGCTCAGGTGCCCGAATGCGAGGCCTCCAGAATAGATATAGCCCGCTCGTTAAGCCGTAATGTATTGAATGTATTGGAAATCTGTGATTTCAACACGACTGGTCTGACGGGGCCCACTAGAGCTGACCGAATTCCGATTGGTACAAAAGCAACACAATTCCTGGATTTTCTCAGAAATATTGGCACAGCACCGGAAATTGAAGGCGGCGGGGGAACTTACGGGTTTGGCAAGGCAGCACTTTATAGATCAAGCTGCTGCAGCACTATATTGGTGGATACATTACCCCATGAGGGCGCTGGAGAGGAAAGACGCTTCATGGTATCTCACGTAGGTGAGTCATACAGCAAGCCTTCTTCCGGGATGGAGCACAAGTTTACCGGCAGGCATTGGTGGGGAGTCAGGCACGAGGATGGTGTTGTAGAGCCTGTTACAGGTGTGGATGCGGAATCCATAGCCTCTGCACTGGGGATGCCGGAGCGTGAAGACGCCAGAAAGCAGTCCGGTACTTCAATCATGATTTTGGACATGGACCTACAGGACAGTTGTGTTGATGATGTTGGGAACCGGATTTGCGAAGCGCTTTTATGGAACTTTTGGCCCAGGCTAATGAATGATACGCCTGAAGAATCCCGTTTCAATCTAAGGGTTGAAATCAACGGCGTTGAAATAAACGTGCCTGAACCGGAGAGGTTTCCACCTCTTGAACTGTATTGCAAGGCCATGCGCGCCATAAGAAATCGCTCTGATAGCGTAAAGTCCATAGAATGCCTGAGGCCTCGCAAGTTTTTGGGGTCGCTGGCCATTGAGAAGGGGTTCCGCGCCAAACGTGTGTATCCCTCTCATGAGGATTCAGTGATACCAGAAACCTCATTCCATATTGCCTTGATGCGACCTGTTCAGCTTGTTGTCAAGTATTTGCAGAGTCATGCACTTCCTTCAGATGGAATGGAGTGGGCGGGGGTTTTTGTTGCCGATGATGAGCCAGAGGTGGAAAGTGCATTTGCTGAGTCCGAGCCTCCAGCTCATGATGACTGGGCTCCCCAGAGCCTTCCAAAGGGGTCAAGACGGACTTATGTGAATGTCGCTCTTCGACGTTTGAGAGAACATGGGCTGAAGGTTGCGTCAATTGGAGGCGTTCCTGGCCCTTCTGGCCACTCCGGTCCATCTTTGGCTGAGGCTGCAGGAGCCATGGGAGCTGTACTGGATAGAGGTTCACCCATTGTAGGCGGCCCTGGGCCGAGACCTCCATCGTCTTCCGGTACGGGACGTAGGCGAAAGAGCAAAAGAGCTACGGCATCGACCCCCAAATTTGTCCGTCTTTGCGAAGTTGATGGAAGAAAAGCTGCCGAGTTTGCTCTTGAAGTGAAGCAGGATGCAGAAAACAGCGGAGAATTCCTTAATTTGAGGGCTGCCATTGTTGCAGATAAGCCACTGTCCACAAGAGAAATGGAGGCTCTGCATCAGCCATCAATTGAGTCAATCTACTATGAGGATCAGGGAGTTAAAGTTGAAGGTGACAGGTTTAATCTAAAGGGTCGTGGTGGTCGGTTTATTGTAAGGGTCATGATTCCGGAGGATTACGCGATCCAGTTGAATGCTGAAGTAATCAAGGAGGGCAGGGAGTGAGCAACATATCATTTCCCTTTTTGACTCTTTCTGCTGACTCAATATCTGCTGGTCCTTGGGAGGTATCTCTGGACGGCAAGGATTCGATGTTACTTGGTCAATATACGCCTGACTGGGACAAGAATACCGAAATTCGGTTTAAAAGGCTTTTTCGCGTGGATTTCGACCGAGCTTCTGAGGAGCTGAGAATACCCAGGGATGATTTGAAGCTTTCATTGAGCGTCCAGGTTGGCACTGGTAGTGGTCGTCTGCCCAGAGTGGTTACGCAGCAGCATGATGAAGTCCTGACCGATGCTGAGCTGCTTGTTGAAGTGACTCCCGTCAGTCGAAACCTGTCAATGATTGTTGACATGCGCACTGATGTATACCTTCCTTGCTCCCCCTCACGCCGCTCCGACCTTTCGCCACATTCTGTCGGTGACATTCTTTGGAGCGATCGATCTCGAAGTGTTTTGGAAGGGACCGAACCCAGATTTCCAATTGAGACGATTGACTTTGCAAGCCTCCCGGATGGTCAGAACCTTGAAAACAGTCCGTGGTATGTGTCCTGGTCTGCAAATGATTGGCATACAGACTTCTATGGTGCCATGCGGCTTTACCTCAACGAGCGGTTTGAAGATCTGGTTCAAAAGGTCAGAGATCGGGATCCTCTAGTACTTCAGGCAATACTTGGTGATGCTCTCAGTCAAGTCTGTGAGGCTTTTGTTCTGGAACAGGATGCTGAGGAACTGATGCTTGAACATGAGCAGGAAACATTGGCTGCTCAGACAGTGTCTTGGCTGGAAATGGCTTGGCCTGGGGCTGATGTAACCACTATCAGAAGCTTGCTGAAGCAAAGGCCTGGGCTTTTCAGGTCTACACTCCTGGCGCTGGTTCATTTGACGGAGACTTGAGCGTGACCATCTTGATGCCCCGCCTGCCCAAGCTTGTAGCTGATGAGTTGATAGAGGACCTTTTCGAGAAATGGCGTGAAGGTGGTCTTGAAGCTATCCGTCCTTTTTCTGATTTGCCAGAATTCATAAGGTTTCCCGCAACAGGGGGAAGGCGAGCAAGGGAAGAGGACCTTAATTCTCTTCGAGCGAAGATTCAGCAGATTGCTGTAGAGTGTGGCTACCCTGAAGAGGACAAGGCGAATAGGCCCTTGTTCGATGCTGAGTTGACGGCTTATTTGTCAACCAGTGATCTGCTCAACAGCGGAGAAATGCTTGTAGATGATGTTTGGGCATTCATTTCGTGTTGCCTGGCACCGGAGTTTGCTTTCTGGCGATTTGACCCATCTTTCAGACGCTCTGGGCCATCCTCAGACCGCTTTGCAGGGGGTATTAGAAACACCTACCAAAGGCTCTGGATGCGTGGAAGAGTGCTTGACAGACGCTCGAAGCACCCCGATCGATGGGGAGTTGTTCATTCGCTGACGGAAGATGCTCTTGTTCAAATTACCGAAAGGCCAAGTCTTGGAGCGGATCAAAAACTTTCGCTTGCCATTGGAGAGGCCTGGGTGCGAGCGTCAAAGCATTTTGGGCGTGGACCGATGGAAGCGATCATGCGCAATGCGATCTTGAAGATTCGCATCAAGTCCCACATCAGTCTGTTGGGCAAGTTGCCTGATACGAAGTTGGCATCTCTATTGGACGAATATTTTGGCATTCCTGAGGCATCAGATCATTCCATGAAACCAAGCTCTGATGATCACAACAAGTCTTCTGATGAAAGTAACGGGGAAGATAATATCGACAGGCTTCCTGTCCAGGTCAGTGATGAACTCAAAAATGCTGTTGAGCGTATCGAGACCAGGGCGAGAGAGCTCGAATTGATAACATTGGATTCATCCAGGACCCTACGCGAAATTGTCCAGGGAGTCACTGAATTCAGTGATGATAAAAGGCTGGTTTTGGTGAGTCTTGCTGATAGTTTAAGACAAGACGGAAAAGAGGTGGAGTCCGTAAGAATCCTTTTGGGACATATTGTGAATGGCCTGGATTTTTATTGAATAACACCAGCGGTCACAATTGTTAGATGCGATCAAGGAGTTGGTGTTTCAGGCTTCAATCATTTTCCAGATTAGTTCAGCAATTTGCTCGGCCAGAATTGGCGGAACTGCATTGCCAACCTGTATATATTGCGATGTTCTGCTGCCCTCAAAAAAGTAGTCATCTGGAAATGTCTGAAGTCTTGCAGCTTCGCGCACAGTCAGTGATCGGCACTGAATAGGATCATAATGAATGAAGTAATGTCCATCCTTGGAAAGATGACTTGTAACAGTGGTTGATGGTCGGTTTGGCAGCTGCACCCTGAATCTGTCTGTGAATTTGCCGGATTTCCAGTTCCTGTGATTGGGGGCCAATGCTTTGGGGAACTCAGGTGCTTTTGGTGAGTTTTCGTGTTTTTCTGCATATGTTGTGGCAAAGAGGTATCTGACCAGATCCATGGGCATGTGGTTTCTAGCCTCATGATTTAGAGCGCCACCGCAGCGACTGTTCAGAATTTTTTCCAGGAACTTCTGTTCGGCTTCTGCTCTACCTTTCCTTGGGTATGGAACAGGAACAAATCTTGAACCTTGCTTAAATTTTCCTTGTGCAATGCGATCCTCATCGAATTTGCTTTCCATTTTAGTCTTGAGGTCCTGTGGCAGTCCCTTTTCAAAGGCGAAAGATATCGCCTCATGGACGATACGCTGCCAATCTTTTGTGGTGACCTGTTTTCTGGATATTCCACTTCTTAACTTTGGCAAGGTCTGCAAGGCATGTGTGGAGTTCAGTTTGTACTTGGATGGGCGCAACAGTGATGGTTCAAGGTTGGCATCCACTCGAACCCCCAAAAGAATCACCCGGTGCCGGGCCTGCGGTATCCCATATAGCTCTGACTGAATGACAAAGTCTCTGAGGTTCAGATCCCGGTAGTCGTCACCCTCGGAAAATGTCGTGGGCTTGGCAAGTGCGTGAATTCTATACCGTGGCCGCGCTCGAGTTCCAGCCGCCTTCCCTGGATTCACAAGATCCTCCAGGATCTTGGGAAAGATTCGTTCGCTCCCTACGCGTGAGGACAGTAGCCCCTTGACATTCTCCATCACGAAGGCGACAGGGCGATGTTGAGCAAGAATATGCAGATAATGCTCGTACAGAAAGTGTCTTGTATCATCCTTGGCTGAATAACCGGAGACACCACGATTGCGAGCACGCCCAACAAGACTGTATGCCTGACAGGGCGGGCCGCCTATCAATACTGATCTGTCGCCTTTCTCGATCCGCTGTTCAAGGGTCTTCTTCAGAAGGCGGTCACCCTGTTCGGTGCCCAACTTGATTGGGGAAGCCTCCCCTTCAGCTTTTTTCCACAGTTTCTCGGTGGAGCGTTCGTACGGTTGACCGATTTTGCCCTGTATGTATTTGAAATAGGAGTCCGGCACTTTGCCACGCTCCTTGCACAGCCGATAAAAGGTCCGCAGTCGCAGGGTCTTTGCAGCGTCCGGGTCTTTCTCAGCTGAGCAGACAATCTTGAACGGGCGCTGATCGTTGCCTGAATGAGGCTGGAATCGCGCGAAGCCTTCACCCAGACCACCTGGACCCGCAAAGAGATCAATCACCTTGATTTTATTCATGTTTCAGGACAAAAGGCCTGTGATGGTTTGATGTATGCTGGTGACATGACCGATGTGGTGGACACAAAAACCCGTTCTCGCATCATGTCTCGCATTGGTGGAAAGGATACCAGGCCTGAGATGCTGACGAGACAAGGATTGCACAGGCTGGGGTTCCGCTACAGTCTGCATGACAGGAAGTTGCCTGGTCGGCCTGATCTCGTTTTAAAGAAATACCGCGCTGCTGTCTTTGTTCACGGGTGCTTTTGGCATCGTCATGACGGCTGCAGGTATGCGACAACGCCGCGCGCACGTGCTGAATTCTGGCTTGAAAAGCTGACCGGCAACGTTGTCCGCGATCAATCCAATCAGTCTGCATTGCGTGCTTTGGGATGGAGGGTGCTGATCATTTGGGAATGCGCCCTGAAAAAAGATACCAATTTGGCTGTCGCGAATCTTGCCGCGAGCCTGAAGGATCCAACCGCGGAATTTGTCGAGATTGGGGCTCGTGATTTGACCGAATGATGCCGGCCGGCTCACTACGGCTTGTTTAATTGGTGTTAAATTTTCCGTAACTTTTTTTCGCGGGAAAATAGTGGGAATTTGAGACGGGAGTCTGTCGATACAAGAGTCGTTTTTAGTGAAATATAATAAATTTCGTCCCAATTTCGTCCCAATTTCGTCCCAATTTCGTCCCAGGAGAGAAATTTCGGCTTCTGGCTTGAATCTTTAAAAGCCGTATATGGTTGACTTTGAAGGGAAAGCCGGTGGTCGGGGTGACTGGATTCGAACCAGCGACTCCTGCCTCCCGAAGACAGTGCTCTACCAGGCTGAGCTACACCCCGACGAAGCCGCACATTATAGGGCAATCCGCCTCTGCCAGCAAC
>Ga0079225_10002030_pt1 | contig 11560 bp, 13 predicted proteins | sample Poulit2012_FD_76344 | JGI IMG/M metagenome (GOLD analysis project Ga0079225, IMG submission 76344) | Agricultural soil microbial communities from Georgia to study Nitrogen management - Poultry litter 2012 | ecosystem: Environmental > Terrestrial > Soil > Agricultural land | place: USA: Georgia...
CCCCCGTCAGCCACCTGGCTGGCGGGGGCTTCTGCAGTTTCTCCTCGGACGTGTTTGACTGGCCGAAGAGCCGTTGGCACCCACCGAAGGTAGGGATCACCTATGCAGCTCAGTTCCTTCCAACCGCTGGCATACGCTGCCGCACCGGTGCTGTCAGCCCATATCGACGTCACGCGCACATCCGCGAACGCGGCGAACGAGGTGGAACTGCGGTGGAAGTCCCTTCGGGAGCAGTTCGCGCAGGACGGCGCTCCGGACGCCATCGTCGGTGACATCGAGGAGCGCGTCCTCGCGCCCACGCACGCGCCCGGCAACCAAGGACGCACGGTCTTCGCCAATCACGACGGTGTCCTGCTCGACCGGGTGTTCCCGCTGCGGCCGATGCGGGACATCGCCCACGTCGGCATCGCCCCGCACCTCCTCCCGATGTTGCGCGCCCAGTCGTTGGCCGTCCCATATCTGTTGGTCCGGCTGGATCGCGCGGGCGCGGACATCACCGTCGTGGACTCCTCCGGCGCCCACGTCAGCGAACGTCAGGTGGAAGGAGGACACGACGTACTTCACAAGGTCCCCGGCGGCGGCTGGTCGCAGCGTCGGTACCAGAGCCGCGTCGAGGACTCCTGGGAGCGCAACGCCGCTACCGTCGCCGTCGACCTGGACAAGGTCGTCTCCCGGCACTGTCCGTCGGTGGTGCTGCTTGCCGGAGACGTGCGAGCCGCGGCCGAGTTGCACCAACACGCCGGAAAGCGGACGCGCGAGCTCCTCGTCGACCTCGAGACCGGCGGCCGGGAGTCGGGCATCTCCGAGGAAGCACTGAACACCGCGGTGGAGAACGCGCTCGCGGCCAAACGCCAACAGGTCATGGGCGAGGTGTTGGCCCGGTTCGAGCAAGAGGCCGGACGTGACGGTGCGGCGGCGGACGGGTTGACGGCGGTCGTGGATGCACTCCGCGGGGGCCAGGCGGACACGCTGCTGCTTCAGGACGACTACTCTTCCACAGCCACACTGTGGGGCAGCGACAATCCGTTGGTCCTGGGTACCACGGCCGACGAAGTCCGCGCGCTCGGCGGCACCAACCCCACCCAGGACCGCGCCGATGCCCTCCTGCTGCGTGCCCTCATCGCACAGGACGGAGGGTTCGAGCTGGTCGAGGTCGACAAGGTCAGCGACGGCGTCGGCGCGCTGCTGCGGTTCAACGCCCGGCCTCCCGTTCCCGGAGCAGGTTGATCTGGAGCAACACTCACATCCGCCCGGCCTCCCGCACGCGTCATCAGGGATGCGCGATCATAGGGGGAGAACTTTCTGCCCGTCCAGCGACCGGAGGCCTCCGTGACCGTTCGTTCTCCCCTCCGCATGCTTTTCGGCCTCGCGGCCGCCGCGACGCTAGCACTCACCGGATGTGGCGGTGACGACGAGGAAGTTCCACCCCCGGTCGAACCCGACGACCAGGTCACATCACCGGAGGAGCCTCCCGCCGACCAGGACACGACTGAACCCGCGGACGAACCGTCCCCGCCGCAGGAGGGCACACCCACCGACGAGCCACCTGTGACCGAGGACGTAGCCCCGGAGGAAGTGATCGAGTCCGGTAGTTATCAGTGCTCCGCGCCCGTCGTCGTCGCGGGGGACAACCTGGACGTCACACTCGAAGGCGAGTGCGAGAACCTGACGGTGGCTGGTAATGACAACGACATCGCGGTCGACTCCGCGGTGCCGACCGGCCTGCAAATCGCGGGCAACGACAACGACATCACCCTCGGTGCCGCCGGCCCGATCCGGATCGAGGGCGACGACAACGACATCGAACACCGCGGCGACGCCGAGGTCACCGACAACGGCAGCGACAACGACGTCGAGGCGAACATCAGCGACGGCGACTTCAACGAGGACTTCGACGACGTCGCTGACGACATTCGGGACGACTGATACACCAAGGCGAGCCCACCTGGCTGGCGAAGCCCGCCCGCGTAGCGCACGATGGGCATATGACTGAACACACCTACCGCGTCACCGAGATCGTTGGTACCTCACCGGAAGGCACTGACCAGGCCATCCGGAACGGTATCGAGCGCGCGGCGCAGACATTGCACAACCTGGACTGGTTCGAGGTCACGCAAGTCCGTGGCCAGATCGTGGACCAGCGGATCGAGCACTACCAGGTGGGCCTGCGGGTGGGCTTCCGGCTCGACGACTGAGACGGCACCGCCCCGCACGAAAGGACGCTCGTGGTGGTGATAGCGACCATTTCCGTCCTTTCGTGCGTGGGGTTCAGCGGCTCAGCTCACGTTCCAGCGGGGTGCGAAACGTCGGCACCACGGGTATGCCCTCGAGCCGTGCGGTGAGGTCGGCGGCCGTCTCTGCGACGGCGGATTCCACGTCGGAGCCGACGGCCTCGAGCAGCCGCCACACGATCTGTCCGTCGTGCACCGCCCAGCCACCGACGACCCTTCCGCCCCACCACACCGTCGGACCGATGTTGCCGAACCGGTCGAACAGCGGCTCACGATGCGGGCCGAGGAACCATTCCCGCTCCTTCCATCCCATGGGAGTCGGGTCCAGCGCCGGCAGCAGTGCCGCAGACGGCTCCGCGACGTCGTCTGCTTCGGTGTCATCGGCCAGCACGAGCCCTTCCGTCCCGTGGAGGTCGACCGGAACGGTGTCGATGCTGGCCAGAGCCTGCCGCGTCACGCCCGCCGACCAGCCCGTCCACCACTGCACGTCGGCCTCTGTCGCCGGGCCGAAGACCTCGAGCCATCGCCGCACGAGGGCGACGCGCGCATCGGTTTCCGGCACCGCTGGGATGCCGTCCGGCCACCACTGCCGCGCCGGTGCCCACCGATGGCGCCGGGAGAACCACGACCCACTCGGCTCGGCACGCACGATCCGGCCCTCTGCGCCCATGAGCGTCAGCACCCGGGTGGTGATGTTGGACTTGGTGTCCCAGGCCTTGTCGGTAGTCGGCAACAGGGCCGTGCGCAGGCGGGGCTCATCGGTGGCGAGCTCATTGGCCGATGCCTCACCCCGAGCGAGCAGTGCCTCCTCCGTGCTGTCCTCGACGTCGGCCAACCATTCGTCGACGTCGCGGTCCATCTCCGGGTCCGTGGGTCCAGTGCGTAGCTCCTTGACCAGCCGGGTGCGTAGCCGCTTGGCGATCGCCAGGCTGGCCGCACTGTGGACAACGGGGGCCAGGTGCGCCGGGACGACGAACATCGTTCGTCGCATGCCCATCATTCTGACCACGCTCCGGTGCTCATACAGCGCCGCAGCCACGTCTGCCAGACCAGCATCCGGGCATCGCACGAGTGCGGAGAGATACACCGTGGCGGGATCGGTCGCGTGCAGGGCGAGAACGGACTCGGCCGCCTGGTCCACGGAGGCCGCAGCGGTGTCGGTGCTGAGGCGATGACGGCGCACCAACCGGACCCGACGCTGCTCGACGCTGATGTGCAGCATGCCGATGATCCTGGCACGGACATCCGACAGGTTCTCGGAGCGGAGTAGGTGACACTTGCAGGTGTGAGCCCATGGGTGCTGCACGTCGACCTCGATCAGTTCATTGCGGCCGTCGAGGTGCTTCGGCGTCCAGAGTTGCAGGGGCTGCCGGTGGTCGTCGGCGGGGACGGCGATCCCACGAAACGCGGTGTGGTGAGTACCGCGACCTATGAGGCTCGCGAGTACGGCGTGCAGTCCGGCCTGCCGCTACGCACCGCCGTCAAGCGCTGCCCGGACGCGGTCTTCCTGCCGGTGGACAAGGAGGCCTACGACGCGGTATCCGCCGAGGTGATGACCACGCTGCGAAGTTTCGACGCCGTGGTCGAGGTGCTCGGCTGGGACGAGGCCTTTCTGGGCGTGGACACCGACGACCCAGAGGCGCTGGCACGTGCCATCCAGCAACGGGTACGCCAGGCGACCGAGTTGGAGTGCACCGTGGGCATCGGGGACAACAAACTCCAGGCCAAACTGGCCACCGGGTTCGGCAAGCCGCGTGGTGTCTACCGACTGACCCACGACAGCTGGTACGAGGTCATGGGCGAGCTGTCCGTGGACGCGCTGTGGGGTATCGGACGCAAGACCGCCACCAAGCTCGGGGATGCCGGGATCACGACGGTGAGCGCTCTCGCGAGCGCCGACCCGTACGCGCTCGCCGCGCAGTTCGGCCCGCGGATCGGCCCGTCGCTCATCCTGGTCGCACGTGGTCGAATGAACTCACCCGTGGTGGGCACCGCTCACATCCCGCGCTCGCGCGGGCGGGAGACCACCTTTCAACAAGACCTTGCCGACTGGGACGAGGTGCGCGACGAGGTGATCCGGCTGGCCCGGCGAGTCGCCGACGACGTCGCCGCCGAAGGTCGTGATGTCGCGCGAGTGGTGGTGAAGGTGCGCTACCGACCGTTCACGACGCAGACCCACGGGCACACGCTGGCAGCGCCGACGACGGCGGCCGTCGAGCTGGAGCGCGCCGCGCTGACCGCACTGGAGGGTTTCACCGAACGCCGACCGGTCCGTCTGCTGGGTGTGCGTGCCGAGTTCGCCGACTAGCACTTAGACAATAGGGCTATCATATGGCTATGAGTAGGACCCAGACCATGGTGCAGTTGACTGAGCACCTGATCGAACTGCTGGACAACCGTGCGGCTCGTATCGGTGTCTCGCGCTCGCATGTTATCCGAGAGGCGCTCGAGGCCTTTCTGGCGTCGGACCGCGAGGCCGTCATCGACCGCCAGATCGTCGAAGGGTATGAGCGTGTTCCCCAAGGTGGAGAGTACGACACGGACGAGTGGGGGGACGCCGGAAACCTGATGACAGCGCTGACGGCGCAGCAATTGCGGGCGTTGAACGAAGAAGAGCGCGAAGCGGGCTTCGAGCCGTGGTGAACCGGGGCGGTGTCTACTACCTCGAGCACCCGGAATGGGGCCGCCGACCGGTGCTGGTGCTCACCCGCGAGGCAGCCATTCCGGTGCTCAAGCGAGTCACGGTCGCGTCGATCTCTCGGACCATCCGTGGAATCCCGACCGAGGTGGTCCTCGATCAAGAAGATGGAATGCCGGCTCGGTGCGCGGTGAGTCTCGACAACCTCGGGGATGCGTGGAGGGCCATGCTGACCGAACGTGTCACGACCCTCTCACCGCTGCGCATGCGCCAGGTATGTCAGGCACTGACCACCGCGGTCGGCTGTCCGTAATACGCGGCAAGCGACGCGGGTCAGTCCGCTGGAAGCAGTGCCCGCACCGCAGTGATGGTGTCCGCCTCTGCCGGATCCTTGTCGGGCCGGTAACGCAGCACCCGGGCGAACCGCAGCGCTACCCCACCGTCGTAGCGCGGGCTGGTCTGCACCCCGTCCAGTTCGATCTCCACGACGAGCTCCGGGTGCAGGTACACCGCATGAGTGTCCCGCGCCTGCTCATGCTTGGGGAACTCCTCCGTCTGCCAGGTCAGCAGCGCGTCGGTGAGTCCCTTGAACGTCTTGCCCACCATGATCGGCTCACCGCCGTCCGGATCCCGCGCACCCAGGTGCAGGTTCGACAGCCAACCGGTGCGCCGCCCGTACCCCCATTCCGCGCCCAGCACCACCAGGTCCAATGTGTGCACGGGCTTCACCTTCAGCCAGCCACGCCCCCGTCGCCCCGCCGCGTACGGTGTGGCCAGCGACTTCACGACGACGCCCTCGTGCCCGCCGTCCAGGGAGGCTTCAAGGTGGGCGGCAGCGACCTCCACATCCGGGCGCACCACCGTAGGGATCCGGTGCTCACCGACGATGCGCTCCAACTCATGCTGGCGCTGGTCCAATGACACGTCCAACAGGTCCCTGCCGTCCACGTGCAGGCAGTCGAAGAAGTACGGCCGCAGCAGCAGGGCGCGCGGATCCTCCGTGCCGAACCGGCTCATCGTCTCCTGGAACGGTCGCGGACGGCCTGTGTCGGTCAGCGCCAGCGTCTCCCCGTCGAGCACCACCTGCTCACACGGCAACGATCGCGCCAGATCTACCAACTCCGGCACACCAGTCGTGATGTCCCGCAGGGTCCGGGTAAAGACCCACACCGCATCACCGGCACGGTGCACCTGGATCCGCGCCCCGTCGAGCTTGTACTCCACACTGACCTCGCCACCCAACTCGGCCAACGCGTCGTCGAGGTTCTCCGCGGGGGCGGCGAGCATCGGGCGCACCGGGCGTCCCACCTCGAGTCGGAACTCCTCCAGCGCCGCTTCTCCGCCGGTCAGCGCAGCCGCGGCGGTGACCGGCAGCCGGCCCGAGAGCATGAATGCCCGCCGGACCACATCCGCGCCGACATCGCCGGCCCGAGCCACCGCCTCGACCATCACTCCCTCCAACGCGCCGTGCCGCACCTCGCCGGTCATCAACCGGAACAGGAAGTCCTGCTCGTCGGCCGTCGCCGCGGCCAGCAAGCCGGTGATCAGGTCACGACGACGTGCCGCCGAGCCACTCCCACTGGTACCGGCCAACTCCGCCAAGACAGCGTCCACCTCACCGACCTCGAGTGTCGCCGTGGACGCCGGCTCGCGGCGCAGCTCCGCCAGGGTCCGCCATCCCGTCCCGATGCGGCCTTGCCGTGGGGCACCAGCGAGCCAGGCCACCGCCGGTTCGACCTCTGCCTCGGACAATCCGCGCAACAGCTCGGCCAGTGCCTCGACCTTGGCCTTCCGCGATCGCGTGGCTCCGACCGCCGCCGACGTCGCGACGACGTCAGCGAACAGCACGGCCCTCACGCGCCACCGGCACACTCCAGGGACGTCTCACAGCGATTTCACGGCCCCGAGCACCGCGGCGATCGACTCCTTGGCGTCACCGAACAGGAGCGTGGTCTTCGGGTCGAACAGCAACTCGTTCTCGATCCCGGCGAAGCCCGGCCGCATCGATCGCTTGAGGAACACGACCTGCCCGGCGCGTGCGACCTCGATGATCGGCATGCCGTAGATGGGCGAGTCCGGCGAGGTCTTCGCCGCCGGGTTCACGACGTCGTTCGCCCCGACGACCAGCACGACGTCGGTGTTGGGCATCTGCGCGTTGGCGTCGTCCATCTCCCGCAATGACTCGTACGGCACGCTGGCCTCGGCGAGCAGCACATTCATGTGCCCGGGCATCCGGCCGGCCACCGGATGGATGCCGTAGGTCACCTCCACGCCACGGCTCTCCAGCGCCGTGGCGAGCTCGTGCATCGTGTGCTGCGCCTGTGCCACGGCAAGGCCGTAACCGGGAACGACGACGACCCGCCGGGCGTAGCCCAGCATGATCGCCACGTCCTCGGACGAGGTCGAGCGCACCGGACGGTCGGTGATCGCCGTCGAACCGGCGGTCGAACCCCCTGCCAGCGCGCCGAACAGGATCCCGGCCACCGTGCGGCCCATCGCCTGGGCCATCAGCCGGGTCAGGATCGTACCGGCGGCACCGACCAGGGTTCCGCCGACCAACAGCAGCGTGTTGTCGAGCACAAACCCGCTGGCGGCCACCGCGAGACCCGTCGCGGCGTTCAGCAACGAGATGACGATGGGCACGTCGGCCCCACCGACCGGCAGGACCAACAGCACCCCGAGCGCCAGTCCCACCACGAGCAGCGCGATGCCCACCAGCGCACCGCCCTGGACCACCACCAGGACTGCGAGTACCACGACGGCGACCAGCCCGCCGATCATCACCCAACGAGCGGCCGGCAGGACAACGGGCCGCGTCGTCAGGATCTCCTGCAACTTGGCGAAGGTGATCCCCGAACCAGCGAAGGAGATCGCGCCGACCGGCACGGTGAATGCCACGGCCACGGCTCCGACGAGGGGGTCGATTCCGCTCGAGTCCAGCTGTTCGAGTTCGAGCAACGCGACGAGGGCAGCCGCCCCACCCCCGACCCCGTTGAACAGCGCCACCAACTGCGGCATGGCGGTCATGCGCACCCGCCGGGCCACCGGCACGGCCACCAGCGCCCCCAGCACGATGGCCACCAGGATCAACACCAGATGATCCAGGTCTTCCGACAGGAAGACCGTCAGGACGGCGATCACCGCCCCGAGCACGCCGAGCAGGTTCCCGCGGCGGGCGCTTCGGGGCGAGGACAGCCCCTTGAGCGCCAGGATGAAACAGACCGCGGCGACGAGATAGGCGAGCCCGGTCACGGTGGGTGGGAGGACCCCGAGGTCAGTCGCGGGCGCAGCCGCGAGAGCATCGCTAGCAGTGGCCGGTCCGCTCACCTGCTCTCCTCACGTCGTCCCCGGAACATCTCGAGCATCCGGTCAGTCACCACGAACCCGCCGACCAGGTTGATTGTCGCCAACACGATCGCCACCAACGCCACGACCAGCGTGAAACCGGACTCCGCGTGTCCGGCCACCAGAATCCCGCCGACCAGGATGATGCCGTGGATCGCGTTGGCACCCGACATCAACGGTGTGTGCAGCGTGGGCGGCACCTTGGAGATGACCTCGAAGCCGACGAACACCGCCAGCACGAACACGGTCAGCAGGAGCACACCTTCCATCAGCTCTCCCCCATCGCCTCGGCGGTCGGTGCGTGTCTGATCCGCCCGTCGTGCGTCAGGCAGGCGCCGGCGACGATCTCGTCGTCGAAGTCGAGCGTGAGCTCACCGTCGGCGACCATGAGCAGGGCGAGGTCGGAGACATTGCGCGCATACAGCCGGGAGGCATCCACCGGCAACCGGCTGGGCACGTCCTGGAGCCCGACGACGACGGCGCCGCCGGTCTGGACCGACTCCCCTGCCACGACATCCTCGACGTTCCCACCGGACTCCGCGGCCAGGTCGACGACGACCGAGCCGGACCGCATAGCCTCGACCATGGGCCCCGTGATGAGTATCGGGGCCCGCCGGCCGGGCACCGCCGCCGTCGTGATCACGATGTCCGCGTCCGCGACATGGGGGGCGAGCAACTCTTGCTGGCGCCGTGCCCGGTCCTCGGTCATCTCGCGGGCATACCCACCGGTTCCCTCCAGCGACTCCAGGTCCAGGTCGATGAACGTGGCACCGACGCTACGCACCTCCTCGGCACTTGCCGGGCGCACGTCGTAGGCGGAGACGACGGCCCCGAGCCGGCGGGCCACGGCGATCGCCTGCAGCCCGGCGACCCCGGCGCCGATGACCAGCACCTTGGCAGGCGGAACCGTACCGGCGGCCGTGGTGGACAACGGCAGCATCCGAGGCAGCCGGCCCGCGCCTTCGAGCACGCACCAGTACCCGGAGACGAGCGCCTGTGAGGTCAGGGCATCCATGGACTGCGCCCGACTGATGCGCGGGACCAACTCGACGGCGAACGAGCTCACCTCCGCATCGGCGAGGGCGCGGACCCGGTCTGCACCTGTCGTGGGCTCGCAGAACCCGATGGTGACCGCGCCCCGACGCAGCCGGGTGATCTGTTCGCCATCCAGGGGCCGGACATGCAGCACGACGTCGGCCTCGGCCAGGACGTCACCGGACTGGACATCCGCGCCCGCCTCGGCATAGGCATCGTCGGGCGCATGCACGTACCGGCCCGCACCCGACTCCACGACGACGTCGAGGCCTGCTTGGACCAACCTGCCCACGGCGTTCGGCACCAGCGCCGTCCGGCGCTCCCCGGGTGTGATCTCGGCGGGGACCGCTACCCTCATCGCTGACTCACGGGTCGAAACCTACCGGTCATCGTCGCGGCGCGGTGTGATGCACGACACCGTGTCCCGGTCAGCCCGCAGCCAGGCTCCACAGCCAGCCCGCTATCGGATCCGCTCGCCGTAGACGTTCTCGACCGTCATGGCCATCAGCACCCTGCGGTCCGAGACCATGACCGAGCGATACTCCTCCCAGTCCGGATGCTCGCCGGCTGCTGCGCGGTAGTAATCCACCAGTGCCTGAACCTCGGGGCCGTGCGGGTCGCTCCCCGGTCCGGTGAGGGTGGCCGTGCCCTCCGCGGTCGCCCACGCCCAGCCGTCGGCGCTGGTCACCTCGAGCGTAGCTCGCGGGTCCCGACGCAAGTTCGCGGTCTTGGCGCGCCCCTCGGTCATCGACACGTAGATGAGACCGGCGTCCTGGTCGAAGAAGGGCGTGACGGGCGAGAGCTGCGGCCGCCCGTCCTTCTTGATCGTCGCGAGGACGCCGAGGCGGTTCTCGGCGAGCAGGGCGTGCGGTTCGAAGGTGGCGTTCATGTCGAGCCCAACCCGTGTGGGGCTGGTGGCTATTCCGCCAGCAACTCCTCCGCGGGCTTGGTGTTGATGACCCGCTCGAGGGGGACACCGCACTCCTCCGCACGCTCGCACCCATAGGGCTGCCAGTCCAACTGGCCCGGCGCGTGCGCATCGGTATCGATCGAGAACAGGCACCCGGTCTCGACCGCCTGGCGCAACAACCGGCGCGGTGGGTCCAGCCGCTCGGGACGCGAGTTGATCTCCACGGCCACGTGGTAGACGCGGCACGCCTCGAACACGATGGCGGCCTCGAACTCCGACTCCGGGCGGGTACCACGCTCCCCCGTGACCAGGCGCCCGGTGCAGTGCCCGAGCACATCGACGTGCTGGTTGGCGATCGCGGTCACCATGCGTCGGGTCATCTCCGCGGCGGGCATGCGCAACTTGGAGTGCACACTGGCGACGACGACGTCGACGCGCTCCAACAGGTCGGGCCGCTGGTCGAGGGTGCCGTCCTCGTCGATATCCACCTCGATACCGGTGAGCAGGCGGAACGGCGCGAGCCGCTCGTTGATCTCGGCAACGACGTCGAGTTGGTGCAAGAGCCTGTCCGCGGTGAGCCCGTTCGCCACCGTCAGCCTCGGGCTGTGGTCGGTCAAAACCATGTACTCGTGGCCGATATCGCGCGCGGTGTGCGCCATCTCCTCGATCGGGCTACCCCCGTCGGACCAGTCGGAGTGCGTGTGCAGGTCACCACGCAGCGCCGCGCGGATCTGCGCACCACCGGCGGCCACGGGTGTGTCCGGGTCGTCGTCGAGCCGCTGGAGGTAGGACGGTGTCTTCCCGGAAAGGGCCTCCCGGACGACGGTCGCCGTCGTCTTCCCGACACCGGACAACTCGGTGAGCCTGCCGTCGGCACTGCGCCGTTCCACCTCGTCAACCGGCAGGTCGGCCACCGCCGCAGCGGCTGTGCGAAAGGCGCGCACCCGGAACGTCGGCTCGCGGGCACGTTCGAGCAGGAACGCGATCCGCCGCAGTGCCGCCACGGGGTCCATTGGGCGATGATACGGCCATGGAGTTCGTCGAGGTCGTCCGTCACCGGCGCATGGTGCGCAACTACACGACAGAGCCGGTCGATCCGGCCGTGGTCGACCGGATCCTGCAGAATGCGCTGCACGCACCGAGTGCCGGGTTCAGCCAGGGGTGGGCGTTCCTGCGCCTGGACACCCCCGTCGACGTGGCGCGGTTCTGGACCGCCGCCACACCGCCGGGGCTGGGCACGGACCGGTGGTCGAACGGGATGCGTCGGGCGCCGGTGATCGTCGTCCCGCTGTCCCACAAGGCCGCCTATCTCGAACGCTACGCCGAGTCGGACAAGGGATGGCTCGACCGGGACGAGGCCCGGTGGCCGGCGCCCTACTGGGACATCGACACCGGCATGGC
>Ga0079225_10002031_pt1 | contig 11556 bp, 10 predicted proteins | sample Poulit2012_FD_76344 | JGI IMG/M metagenome (GOLD analysis project Ga0079225, IMG submission 76344) | Agricultural soil microbial communities from Georgia to study Nitrogen management - Poultry litter 2012 | ecosystem: Environmental > Terrestrial > Soil > Agricultural land | place: USA: Georgia...
CCGCACCCCCTCCACGGGCACCGACCATCTCTCCCGCCTGATCAGCGTGGCCTCGTACGTGATGAACCGCGGCGAGGTCGATCTGAGCGAGCTCGCGGGCGCCCTGGGCGTCTCCGAGAAGACCCTGATCACCGATCTGCAGGTGCTGTTCGTCTGCGGTGACATGGGCACCGGCTGGGAGGACTTCATCGAGGCCGAGTGGGAGCACGGCACGGTCCGGGTGCGCAACGCCGAACCGCTGCGCCGGGCGCTGCAGCTGAGCTCGGTGGAGATCACCGCCCTGCTGGCCGGCCTGGCCGCGCTCGAGCCCACTGCGGGACAGGCCGCCCACATCGTCGCCGGGGCGCGCGAGAAGCTGCTGGCGGCGGCCGCCGCACCGGAGGAGCACAGCGAGGACAGCGCCGTTCCCGCACCGGCGGATGCGCCGGCCCCCGAGTCGGCCGCTGACCGCACCGCCGGCCGCGCCGAGGCGGTCCTGTCCGCTGTGCAGACCGCCCTGCGCACCTCGGATGACCGCGATCCCGCGGCCCACGTGATGATCCGCTACTCCGCGCCGGACCGTCCCGGCACCAGTGTGCGCCGGATCCGGCCCCTGCGGATCGAGACCGACGGCGCCCGCTCCTATCTCCGGGCCGACTGCGAGCAGGCCGGGGCCCAGCGCAGCTTCCGCCTGGACCGGATCGTGGAGCTGCCGCCGGACGGGGCCGAGCAGCACCTGGCCGACAGCGGCACCGGAGGGGACCTGTCCGGCATGGTCGAGGGCCCGGTGTGGTTGCGCCTGGAACCGCCCGCGCAATGGATCGCCGAATCCTTCGACGCCGCCGAGATCCGCGATGGCCGGGACGGGGACAGCAGCCTGACCTACGTCCGCCTGGACAGCCCGCTCAAGGCAGCCCTGATCGACGCCGTCCTGGAATCGGCAGGGGCCGCCGAGGTGCTCGCCCCACGTGAGCTGAGAGACACGATCGTGACCGTGACGCAAGCGGCCGCGGCGCGTCACAGCAGCCCTGACGCGTTACCCTGATATCGCCTGCCGCACGGTGGGCCGAGTCGCCGAACCAGCGGCCCGGAGAGCGCCCTGTCCGCTGTGGGATGATGGGCGAGCCCGTGCATGACCGCGGCGCTGTTGAAAGGGTCTTTCATGAATTTCTTCCGCAACCCCTGGGCGATCATCATCCTCGTCCTGCTGGTGGTCCTCCTCTTCGGTGCCGGCAAGCTGCCGGGGCTGGCCCGCAACGTGGGCAAGTCCATGCGCATCTTCAAGAGCGAGGTGGAGGAGCTGCGGGGCGAGGACTCCGACGACGCGGAGGACGAGGATCGCGGTCGCCGCGATCAGCGCCCCTCGCGCGGCCGCGAGGACGACGCCCGTGACGACCGCCGCCGCGACGACCAGGAACGCCGTTACGACCCCCGTGACGACGAGGGCGAGGCCGAGCCGGTCCGCACGCACGAGGACGACGACTCCTACCGCCGCGACTGACACCGATCGTCGCCGGAGGACATTGAGGGGCCCGGACCCTGGAGTCCCGGCCCGGGATGCTGGGAGGAAGCACACCCGTGGCGAGTGATACGCAGGGGCGCGAGGACGCCGGGAAGATGCGCCGCCGGAAGGACCCGGAGGGGCGCATGTCCCTGGGCGAGCATCTCGTCGAGCTGCGCAACCGCCTGCTGATCAGCGCCATCACCGTGGTGCTGCTGTCGGTGGTGGGATGGTTCCTGTTCCCCTGGGTGTTCGATGCGGTCAAGGCACCGATCGAGGCGGCGGGCGAGGACTCCGACCTGCAGGCCCTGATCAACTTCCAGGGCGTGGGCACCGGGCTGAACGTCAAGCTGCAGATGTCGGCCTACATCGGGCTGATCCTGTCCGCGCCGATGCTGCTGGCGCAGATCTGGCTGTTCGTGATGCCCGGTCTGCACAAGAACGAGCGCAAGTATGCGATCGGCTTCTTCGGCAGCGCCATCCCGCTGTTCTTCCTCGGCTGCGTCGCCGGCTACTGGGCCGTCAACCAGCTGGTGCCGGTGCTGATGAGCTTCACCCCCGTGCAGGACACGACCTCCCAGATCATCCCCTACAACGAGTACCTGAACCTGCTGATCAAGACGATGCTGGCCTTCGGCATCGCCTTCGTGATGCCGGTGGTGCTGGTGCTGCTGAACTTCCTGAGGATCCTCCGGGGCCGCACCATGCTCAGGGCCTGGCGCTGGGTGATCTTCCTGTGCTTCGCCTTCACCGCGGTGATGGTTCCCACCCCCGAGCCGGTGACCTTGATCGGCATGTCCGCAGCGATCTCCAGCCTGTTCTTCGCAGCGGTCGGGATCAGCATCTGGAACGATCGTCGCCGCGACAAGCAGGCAGGTGACGAGGACCTCGCCGATGACGAGGCCAGCCGGATCGACGACGAGGTCGAGCCGATCGATGCTCCTGAGCGAGGAGAGAAGGACCGCCGGTGAGCAGGCTCCGGGTGGGCCTGCTGTCGAATCCGACCGCTGCCCTCGGCACCGCCCACCGCGCCGGCAGGCAGGTCGCCCATCTGCTGCGCCTGGCCGGGGTCTCGGTCGTGGACCTGTCCGGCCCCTCCGCGAGCGTGGCCCGGGCCCGCGCCGCCGAGGTGCGCGACACCCTCACCGCGCTGGTGGTGGCCGGAGGGGACGGGACCGTCTCCCTCGGCGCGGAGATCGTGGCCGGCACACCGGTGCGGCTGGGCATCGTCCCGGCCGGCAGCGGCAACGACTTCGCCCGCAGCCTGGGCCTGCCCGACAACGACCCCGAGGAGGCCACCCGGATCCTCCTGCACGCCCTGTCCCGGCCGGTGGTGACCATCGACGCCATCGAGCTGACCGCGGCGGGGGAGAACGCGCCCGCCCAGCGCTCCCTGGCCCTGGGCAACGTGAACCTCGGATTCGATGCCCTGGTCAACGCCCGGGCCAACAGCTCCTCCCGGGGGCACACCGTGCGCTACACCGCCGCCGTGCTGCGTGAGCTGCCGGCCTTCAAACCCTTCCCCTCCTGGATCAGCGTCGACGGAGGCGAACCAGTCGACCTGGATGCGACACTGCTGACCGTGTGCAATTCAGGGATGTTCGGCGGCGGGATGCGGATCGCTCCCGAGGCGCGCCTGGACGACGGCCTGCTGGACCTGGTGACGGTCTGCGGGCTGGGACGGGCGCAGCTGCTGCGCTTCTTCCCGCGCGTCTTCCGGGCCGCCCACACCGACCTCGAGGAGTTCGAGGTCCGCAGGGTGCGCACGGTCACCGTCGGCCTGCGGCACGGGCGCGCCCTGCGCGCCTACTCCGACGGGGAGCCGCGCAGCCTGCTGCCGGTGACCGCCCGGGTGCTGCCGGGCGCGGTGCGGCTGCTGGCCGATCCCGCGGCGGCCGGCCCGGCCGAGGCGGGTGATCGGCTGTGAGCTCCCCTTCCGAGCAGTACGCCCGCTGGGCCGCCGAGAAACGGCTGCAGAACACCGAGCTGGCGGCCTTCAGCAGCCGGTACCCCTTCGCGCTGGACGATTTCCAGATGCACGGCTGCCGCGCCCTCGAGGAGGGCCGCTCGGTGCTGGTGGCCGCCCCCACCGGAGCGGGCAAGACGGTGGTCGGGGAGTTCGCCGTCCACCTCGCGCTGGCCCGGGGCCGCAAGGTCTTCTACACCGCGCCCATCAAGGCGCTGTCGAACCAGAAGTTCGGTGAGCTGGTGGAGTGGCTGGGTCATGAACGCGTCGGACTGCTCACCGGCGACACCTCGATCCGCCCCGACGCCGACGTGGTGGTGATGACCACCGAGGTGCTGCGCAACATGCTGTACGCGGACTCCGATCTGCTGCATGCGCTGGGCTTCGTCGTGATGGACGAGGTCCACTACCTCGCCGACAGGATGCGCGGCCCGGTCTGGGAGGAGATCATCATCCATCTCGATGCCTCCGTCCAGCTGGTCTCCCTCTCGGCCACCGTCTCCAACGCGGAGGAGTTCGGGGCCTGGCTGCAGGAGGTCCGCGGCGACACCGAGGTCGTGGTCACCGAGCTCCGCCCGGTGCCGCTGTGGCAGCACGTGGTCATCGGCGAGGAGCTGATCGACCTGTTCGTCGACGAGAAGGGCCGGCCGGTGGTCTCGCAGGGCCCGGGGGCGCGCGCGGACCGCCGGGTCAATCCGGAGATCGAGCGGATCACCTCCTTCTCCGTCCCGGTCGAGCAGCGCGGCGGCGCCGGGCCCCGACGGGGCGGCGGAAGGGACTTCCGAGGGCGCAAGGGCACCGGGGGCCGGCACCGTCCCCGCGGCTCCGGTCAGCATCGTCCACCGCACAAGCGCAGGGGCGGCGGCCACGACGGGGGGCAGCGCGGGGGCGGGGGAGCCCCCAGGCCGCTGCGGCGTCCCGAGGTGATCGCTCTGCTCGACGACGCCGCGCTGCTGCCGGCCATCACCTTCATCTTCTCCCGCAGCGGCTGCGAGGCGGCGGTGCGCCAGTGCTCCCAGGCGCGGCTGCGGCTGACCGACGAGGCGGAGCGCCGTTCGATCCGCGCGATCCTCGACGAGCGGCTGGCCCCGATCGGCGTGGAGGACGAGGAGGTGCTGGGGGTCAGCGCCTTCCGGCGGGCGGCCATGGACGGCTATGCCTCCCACCATGCCGGGATGCTCCCGCTGCTGAAGACCGTGGTCGAGGAGCTCTTCGCCGCAGGACTGATCAAGGCCGTGTTCGCGACCGAGACGCTGGCCCTGGGCATCAACATGCCGGCCCGCTCGGTGGTGCTGGAGAGGCTGGTGAAGTTCAACGGGATCGAGCACGCCGACCTGACCCCCGGCGAGTACACCCAGCTCACCGGCCGGGCCGGGCGGCGGGGCATCGACACCGAGGGCCATGCCGTGGTGCTGGCGGGTCCCCGCTTCGATGCGCGGTCGGTCGAGTCGGTGGCCTCCCTGGCCTCGCGGCGCACCTACCCCCTGCGCTCGGCCTTCCGCCCCACCCCGAACATGGCCGTCAACCTCCTGGACCGCTTCGACCTCGCCCGGGCCCGCGAGACCCTGGAGATGAGCTTCGCGCAGTTCCAGGCGGATCGCTCCGTGGTGGGCCTGGCCCGGCGCGCCCGGGAGCTCGAGGACACCGCCGCCTCCTACCTCGAAGCGGTCACCTGCGATCGCGGGGACCTCATCGAGTACGCCGATCTCCAGGAGCGCATCACCGAGCGGGAGAAGGCGCTGGCCCGGGACCGCTCCGCCGCCGACCGCGACCGCACCCGCAGCACGCTGCGGAACCTGCGGCGCGGCGAGGTGATCGCGATTCCCGGTGGCAGGCGCGCCGGCTACGGGGTCGTGCTCGAGGTCGACCGGGAGGTGCTGGGCGGCCCGCAGGTCCAGCTGCTGGACACCGAGGGACGCCGGCGCAGCATCCGGCCCGGGGACGTCCCCTCGCCACCGGCGGTGATAGACACCCTGCGCCTGCCTCGCCCGGAGGAGCTGGGCAGCGGGAAGGTCCGCCGGGACACCGCCTCCGCCCTGCGTCAACGCCTGTCGGGGCACGACGACGACGCCCGGCGGGAGGTGCGCCGGCGCGCCCCGCGCACTCCGTCGACCGCCGCGACCGACCCGACGCTGCTCCAGCTGCGCGACCAGCTGGCAGCCCACCCCTGCGCCGGCTGCCCGGACCTGGCAGCGCATCTGCGCTGGGTGGGACGGTGGCGCAAGACCCGCACCGAGCTGGCCGGCGTCCAGCGGCGCATCCAGGGGCGCACCAGCTCCCTGGCACGGCAGTTCGACCAGCTCACCGATCTCCTGGCGGAGCTGGGCTACCTCGTCGCCACCGAGGACGGCCAGCTCCATCCCACCGACCGCGGGCTGCGGCTGCGCCGCCTGTTCAGCGACCGCGACCTGCTGATCGCCGAGTGCATCGAGCACGGCGCCTGGCAGGGGCTGGACCCGGCCGGGCTCGCCGCCGTGGTCTCGGCCGCCGTCCATGAAGGGCGCCGCGACGACGACCACGCTCCCGAGCTGATCGTGGACGCCGCCGTCGACGCCGCCCTGGAGGCCGCCTCCCGGACCGCGTCCGCCCTGCAGGCCGCCGAGACCCGGCACGGGCTCGATCCGACGCCGCCACCGGACGCAGGCGTCGCGGCGATCGTCCACCGCTGGGCCCGGGGCGTCCACTTCGCTGCGGCCCTCGACGGCACCGATCTGCCCCCTGGGGACTTCGTGCGCCACTGCCGGCAGGTCGTCGACCTGCTCGAGCAGCTGACCGCCGACGAGCGCCTGGGCAGGAGCGCACGGGCGGCGATCACAGCGGTGCGACGAGGCCTGGTCGCCCAGGAGATCGGTCGATGAGCTTCCTCCCAGGTGTTCACGAGACCCTGGGGCACGTGTCCACCGAATCCCGTTCCGTCCTGTACACCGGCATCGTGCTGTACAGCACCGATGATCCCGAAGCCGACGCCCTGCTGGTCTCCGACGGGATGATCGCCTGGACCGGCCGCCAGGACACGGCCCGGATCATCCACGACGACGCCGAGCTGATCGACGCCACCGGCTGCCTGCTGACCCCCGGCTTCGTCGACGCGGCCGCGACCGGCGACGGCTCGGCCCCCGATCCGCAGGGCGCGGCCGAGGCCGCCGCCCTCGGCATCGTGCTGCGCCTGCCCGGTCCCACCGGCACCCGGGAGGGGGTGCGGGTGATCGCCCCGGTCTCCGAGCCCGCCGACCACCTGGACCTGGTCACCGCGGGCACGCCGCTGGCCTTCGGCTCGGCGGGACGCCCCGAGGCCGCCGACCCCTGGAGCTGGGTGCGGGCCGCGGCTCAGCAGGGACAGCCGCAGCAGCGCATCAGCGACCGCGCCGCCTACCTCGCCGCCAGCCGGGGCGGGCAGCGGCTGGCCGGACACCGCCATCCCGGGTCCCTGCGCGCCGGCCTGGAGGCGACCTTCGTGGTCTGGGAGCCCTGGGACCTGACCGTGCGCGGGCACGGCGAGCTGATCGAGACCTGGTCCACGGACCCCCGCTCCCGCACCCCGCTGCTGCCGGACCTCGAGCAGGGCGCGCCGCGGGCCCTGCGCACCGTCATCGGCGGCGAGATCGTCCACGACCTCCTCGGGACGACCCCGGCATGACCGCGACCACCCGGAGGAGGTCGCGCGCCGCCACGGCCCGCCACCGAGACGAGATCGAGCCCACGCCCTGGCCTGCGGCCCTGCTCTGCGGCGTCGGCGGGGGAGCGGCGGCCCTGCTCGCCTTCCCTCCCTTCGACCTGTGGATGCTGCTGCCGCTGTCGCTGATGCTGCTGTCGGCCGGGCTGCTGGTGCGCTCGACCGCGCTGGCGGTGCTGGTCTCCCTGCTGTGGGGCCTGGCCTTCTTCGTCCCGCTGACCGCCTGGGCGGCCACCTATGCGGGCAGCATGCCGTGGATCGCCCTGGGCGTGTTCGAGGCGCTGTACATCGTGCTTTTCGGTGCCCTCGCCCGCACGGTGATGATCCGCCGCGGCCTGACCGCCTCCTCGGCCCTGATCGTCGCTGCCCTGTGGACCGGCGTGGAGACGCTGCGCAGCCACTTCCCGTGGGGAGGACTGCCCTGGGGGGCGGCCGGGTTCGCACTGGAGGACTCCCCCCTGCTGAACCTCGGCCCCTGGGTGGGCATGGCCGGGCTGGCCTTCACGGTCGCGCTGCTGGGGCAGATCCTCCTGCACGGCGTGCTGGCGCTGCTGGGGCGACGCCACCGGGGCCTGACCGGGTTCTCCGGGGTCTGGCCGCTGGCGGTCGCGGTGGCCGCGGTGCTCGCCACCGTCATCGTGCCCCACCCGGTCAATCGGGCCCCCGAGGACCGGCCCACCATGACCGTCGCCGGGATCCAGGGCTCCATGGACCCGATCGACCCGGTCACGCTGCGGATGCCCGAGGACGTCTTCGCCAACCACCTCGAGGCCACGACCCAGGTGATCGAACGGGCCCGCAGCGAGGACCGGGAGCTGGACCTGATCGTGTGGCCCGAGGACTCCACCGGCCGGGACCCGCGGGACGATCCGCGGATGATGCAGGAGATCTCCCGGCTGGCGGCCGAGGCCGGGGCCCCGATCCTGCTGGGCACCCAGCAGGCCGTCGGCGAGGACCAGCGCTACAACCACTCCCTCCTGATCACCGAGGACGGGCAGATCCCCTACACCTACACCAAGCGTCATCCCGTGCCCTTCGGGGAGTACATCCCGGCCCGGGACTTCTTCCGGACCCTGACCGACAAGGTCGACCTGGTGGGCCGGGACATGATCGCCGGGGAGGAGGTCGGGGTCATGGACATGGACGAGCTCGGCGACGACCTGGGCCGGGTCGGGGTCCTGATCTGCTTCGAGATCGCCTACGACAACCTGACCTTCGACACCGTCCGGGAGGGAGCCGAGGTGATCGTGGTCCAGTCCAACAACGCGCTGTTCGGGGACTCCCACGAGGCCGTCCAGCAGCTGGCCGAGGCGAAGGTGCAGGCGGTGATCTCCGGGCGCAGCGTCGTCCACGTCTCCACGGTGGGGCACTCGGCGATCTTCACCCCCGAGGGCCGGCGCATCTCCTTCGTCGACCACTGGGAGCAGGGAGCGGTGCTGGCCGACGTCCCGCTGCGCGAGGGGACCACCCCGGCCGTGGCCGCCGGGCCGTGGATCGCCATCGCCGTCTCCGCCGTCGGCATGGCCGGATGGCTCGCCGCACTGGCCGGCCGCCGGCGCGCGATCGCCCCGACCGCCGCCACCCGCCCGCGACCGAGAGGACGGAGCTGATCATGCGTGCCACCGATGCGCCGGGTCCGGCCACCCTGGTGGTGATCCCCACCTACGACGAGCGCGAGGCGCTGCCCGGCACCCTGGCCCGGCTGCGCGCCGCCGTTCCCCACGCCCAGGCCCTCGTGGTCGATGACTCCTCCCCGGACGGAACCGGCCGGTGGGCGCAGCAGGAGGCCTCCCGGGACGACCACGTCCACGTGCTCCACCGCGCCGGCAAGCAGGGGCTGGGCCCGGCCTACCTGGCCGGCTTCTCCTGGGGGCTGGAGCGCGCGTACGAGGTGCTGGTGGAGATGGACGCCGACGCCTCCCACCGTCCCGAGCAGCTGCCCGGCCTGCTGGAGGCGGTGCGCCGCGGCGCCGACCTGGCGATCGGGTCGCGATGGGTGCGAGGCGGGAGGGTGCACGACTGGCCGCTGCGGCGGCTGCTGCTCTCGCGCGCCGCCAACACCTATGCGCGGATGATGATGGGCCTGTCGGTCCGGGACGCGACCGCCGGCTTCCGGGCCTTCCGTGCCGAGCTGCTGAGGCGCCTGCTGTCCGACGACATCGCCTCCCAGGGCTACTGCTTCCAGGTGGACATGACCCGGCGGGCCCGCCGGGCCGGTGCCGTGATCACCGAGGTGCCGATCGACTTCGACGAGCGCGCCGAGGGCATCAGCAAGATGAGTCCGGCGATCGTGCGGGAGGCCCTGCTGCTGGTGACGCTCTGGGGGCTGTCCCACCGCGCCCAGCAGGTGTCCGGGCTGCTGCGTTACGCTGGCCGTCGTTGAGGAACAAGGAGACGCCGTGAGCTCGACTCCCCAGAACGCTCCGCGCGAGGACCGCTCCCGCCTGGCCCGGCTGCTGCCGCTGGCCATCGCGCTGGTGGGCCTGCTCGAGCTGACCATCCTGGTGCTGATCGGCATCAACTCCAGCCTGTGGTGGTCGGTGCTGATCATCGTGATCGGGTGGATCGTGGGCCTGGCCCTGGTGGTCGCGGCCGGACAGCAGTCCTTCGTGCGCCTGCGGTCGCTGGTGCGCGCCGTGCGGGGCAGCGGTGACGTGCAGGACCATCTCTCCCGCCCCGCCTTCACGATGCTCGCGGCGCTGCTGTTCTTCTTCCCCGGCGTGCTCACCGACCTGCTGGGCCTGGTGCTGCTGGTGACACCGGTCCAGCGCCGCACGGTCCGAGCCATGGGCCTGTCGAGCGGGTCAGGATCGGCCCGGACCGTGCTGTACCGGCGCAGCTCCGGCAGCGTGGTCGACGGGGAGATCGTCGTCGAGGCGCAGAAGCCGGACCGTCCCCGCGGCGACGAGGGTCCTGGGCACCGCTCGGGCGGGACCCCGCCCGCCATCACCCAGGACTGAACCGCCCCTGCGCCGGGACCGCCCGGCTCGACGCGCGCCGGACCGCCCGGCTCGGCGCGCGGCGCCCCGGCACGACGACGCCCCCGCTCCGCCTGGCGGCGGCACGGGGGCGCATCGGGGGATCCCTGGGTCAGAGGTTGGTGCGCTGGTGGAGCTTGCCGGCGCGCAGCAGCTCCAGACGCTGATCCAGGAGGACCTGGAGGTCCTCCTCGCTGCGGCGCTCGAGCAGCATGTCCCAGTGGGTGCGCACGGGCTTGCCCGGCTTCCCCTCGGGCTTCTCGTGGTCGCGCAGCACTGCGGTGTTGCCGCAGCGGCACTCCCAGATCGCCGGCACATCGGCCTCGACGGAGAAGGGAAGGACGATGGTGTGTCCGTTGGGGCAGTCGTAGACGGCCTCCTGACGGGGTGCGGCGAGCACTCCCTCATCGGTCTCCATGGAGAGGGAGCCCAGTCGGGTGCCTCGCAGGCTGCGGCTGTTCATGCGGTTCTCGCTTCCTGCCGGTGGTTCGTGGTGCGGGCGGTCGTGCCGCCCAGAGGTCGCACGGGGTCCAACGTCCCCGGGGCCCGGATTGTTCCCCGCCCGGTCGAGGCCGTGCGGGGCCGTGGCGTTCACGGGCCGTCGAGCAGCTCCGAGAGCAGGTCGACACGATTGGTGATGATACCATCCACGCCGCTGACCAGCAGGTGCCGCATGGTCGCGGGGTCATCGACGGTCCACACGTGCACCTCGCAGCCCACCCGGTGGGCGGCGGCGACGTTCGCGGCGGTGACCACCGGGATGCCGCGATAGCGGGGAGGGACCTGCAGCGCGCCGTAGGGGGCCAGCAGCCGGCCGGTGACCGCGTCGGGGGCCTCGAGCCATCGGGCGGCCAGGAATCGGGCCATCACCCCGCGGGAGGGGCTGCGCACGGGCAGGATCCCGGTCGCAGCGCGCACCTGCGTGACGGCGCGCCGCGCGACGCCGCCGTCGAAGCTGGTCAGGCAGATCCGCCCGGCGCTGCGGGTGCGCCGGATCGCCTCCACCGCCGGCCCGATCGCCGAGGCGGTCTTGACGTCGATGTTCACGGGCGCCTCGGGGAAGGCGTCGAGCATCTCCTCCAGGGTGGGGATCCGCTCCCGGCCGGCCAGGGTCACCGAGCGGGCCGCGGACAGCGTCAGCTCGTCGATGCGGCGCGGGTCACCGGCCACGCGCCACAGATCCTCGTCGTGCACGGCCAGGGCGGTCCCGTCACGGGTGGCGCGGGTGTCGGTCTCCAGCATGTCGGCCCCGGCGGCCAGGGCGTCGGCGAAGGCCCGCAGGGTGTTCTCCGCGCCGTCGAGGGCCAGGCCCCGGTGGGCGATGCGGCGCGGCCGAGGTCCGGGCAGGAACCGGGTGGCGCGGACGCCCGGCCGGTCAGGTGTGCTGGCGGTCGATGAGTGCATCCTCGTCCTCCTCGTCTCGGCTGCGGCGCCGGGCACGGGCTCGCGGGCGGGGCCG
>Ga0079225_10002033_pt1 | contig 11552 bp, 10 predicted proteins | sample Poulit2012_FD_76344 | JGI IMG/M metagenome (GOLD analysis project Ga0079225, IMG submission 76344) | Agricultural soil microbial communities from Georgia to study Nitrogen management - Poultry litter 2012 | ecosystem: Environmental > Terrestrial > Soil > Agricultural land | place: USA: Georgia...
AGGTGAAGCTCCACTAATTCGGGCAACGTCAGGCTTTTCAATGCCTTGCATTCCCATTGCCTCTAAATATTGTCGTTGTGACTCATTGAAAAGAATATCATGTGCTAGGGTAGACTTACCCGATCCAGAAATACCTGTTATTACTGTCAATGTGCGTTTTGGAATTTTTACATTTATGTCTTTTAAATTATGTTCATTCGCATGCTCAATGCTGATCCATTCTGTCATTAAAACATCCCCCTTATTCTATTGGAGAACATATTATACATGTGTTATTCATGGCATGCAAGAAATGCGTTGCAAATACCAAACGAGAAAAATGAGGGAATTATATAGAAGGGGACGATGATGCTACTATCTTAAAAATGAAGTACGTTGTCAGAAAATATCAAGATTTTTATTTGACTTTTCTATTATTTCACATGTATAATGATAGAAATAATTAGAAGCTAATTAGTGTAATAATACTATTTAGTTTATTTCAATCATCCTTCAAGTACTACTTGTCTTTAAAATGTGTAATATAACTTATCTAAATACTTGCAGGGTTGAGAGAGTGGTTCTAATCCTATCCGTATTTGCAAATTCGTAACATTCTCCTGTATGAATCCATCCAATTATTTATCGCCTTTTTATTTATCATCCATTCATTCAAACACTACTAAAATGTTGTTTTTCTATCAAATATTCTTCTATCATATAATTTTTACTTAATGTAACTTCTTTTTCGAACATCATCAGTAATAATCGCCGATTTGTGATATCATGCGATGCTTTCTATAATTAACGACAACTGTTAATCAAGAGCGTAGATTGTATCCTGGAAGACATAAAAAAGCTGTTGATTACAGTTTTAAAAGTGTTTCGTTACGGTAGGTTGGATAATTCATTTTGCAATTATTTATCAACATTCCACTTAAAATTGTACATTTGACTATAGGAATAGCCAAGAAAAATTCTCTCAGAATATAATTAGAAAGGACAAGTTAAAATGAATGATCAAAAATTAGATTTGATTTTAACAGAGATTAAGGAATTCAAACAAATACAAGGAGAAATGATCAGAGACCAGCAAACGATGAAGCATGACCAGCAAGTAATGAAAAAAGATCAGCAAACGATGAGGCAAGACCAGCAGGCAATGAGAAAAGATAATCAATCTACGAAAGAAGATCAACTAGCAATGGGTAATGAGCAGAAGACATTGCGACAAGTAATGCTAGATATGAAGTCACAAATGAACAGTCGTTTTGACACTTTAGAAACGAAACTTTCCAATGTGGAAGAGAAGGTTGATAGAACAGATGAAAAGGTCGATGGAATAGATCAAAAGATTGACGGGATCCATGAGCAAGTAGCAAGCAATGCTGAAAATATTGAGATTGTAAAAGATAGTCAAGTTCAACAAGAAAAAACTTTAGACATACTATCAAGACGATCTATTGATCAAGAAGCGGAAATTAAAAGAATTAAATAGTTTATATTTGTAGCTTTTAATTGCGTCTAAATGATCCAATGATTTCAGCATTGATTCATCGTTTCGCTCCTGTTAAATTTCAGATCCGTTTTTTCGTCCAATCGGTGAAGCCAATTTTCAATAGCCTTTCAGCTGCATCTCCTGGACTTATTAAAAAGTCATCATTTACCCAAATACTTAAATAACCAATTGTACCGTAGCTAGCAAAGATTGAGTAATCTTGATCGCCAAATACTTCTAATAAATGGGCTGCTAGTTTGTTGGATAACTTTCGAATTTCATTTGCATCGGTAAATTCCTTCTCGTAAAAGGAACGATATTTAAAAACGTGTTCACATAAATATAACGTAATCGGTTTTTCTCTATTAGCTGAGCTCTGCTGATAAAAGGATAAAAATGTATCATTTAGTTTCCTTCTCACATACTCTAACAGCTCAAATTTATCAGCAAAATGTAAATAAAAGGTCGAACGGGAAATTGCTGCTTTTTGTACAATCTCTTTCACGGATAAATCCTCGAAAGCTTTCTTATCTAACAGGTTCAAAAACGCTTGAATAATAGTTTCTTTTGCTGTTTTCAATTGCGACACTCCTCTAGACATTTCGGCTTACAATGTCTTGTTCGTATTTTGTTTAAATAATTTATAATGGTATTAGATCAAAATACTGGGGGAATGAAACATGAAGAAAGACGTGTATGTGATTACTGGTGGAGCAGGTGGTATGGGTAAAGCTACCGCTGAGTTAGTTGGTAAAAAAGGAACGGTTCTTTTAGCAGACGTTTCTGAGGAACGTTTAGTCCAAACAAAAGAAGAATTAGCTTCAAAAGGCATCATAGATGTACATTACCAAACAGTTGATATTATTTCAAAGGAAAATGTTGCTGCTTTAGCCAAGAAGACTGCTGAACTAGGTGCATTAAAAGGATTAGTTCACACTGCTGGACTTTCACCCACAATGGCGGATTCAAAACGCATTACAGAAGTTAACTTAGTTGGTACAGGTATTGTGTTAGACGAATTCTTACCACTCGCTACTAAAGGAACTAGTGTCGTATGTATCTCTTCCATGAGCGGTTATATGGCACCTCGTCAAGGTCCTTATATCGAAGTGTTAAAACAACCATTAGCAAAAAATGTTGTGGAAACGATGGAGCAATTTGCACAAGATAATCCAGGCACAGCCTATAGCTTGTCTAAATTAGGTGTACAACTAATTGTTGAAGATCAGGCTTGGTTATGGGGTGAAAAAGGAGCTCGGATAACGTCTCTATCACCAGGTACAATTGATACCTCGATGGGACGGCAGGAAGCATCAAAGCAAAAAGAAATGAAAATGATGCTGGATATTACACCGTTACGTCGTGAAGGGGATGCTTCTGAAATCGCAACTGCAATAGAATTCCTGCTAAGTGATGCAGCATCATACGTTACGGGTATCGATTTACGTGTAGATGGAGGTACTGTTGCGAATTTTGCAAAAGTAAATGCAGCTCAAAATCAACAATAACAATAAATGAGTTTGGAAATTGGACCAATTAATACAGAAATTCGCCTTTATTAATCGTAAAGTTGATGGAATTCACTGCCGTCGTATTAGCATTATATTTTTTAGAAACATTTACAAATGAAATCATTTAGAATACTATCCTTTCTGCATATGAGGTGATTAGCTTTCTTTCAGCCTAATAGGTGTAGGATTAAACCTAGATAATAAAGGACAAAGGAAAAGGTGCTTTGTCCTATGATGCATTTTTCCAAGAGTGACTGGACATCTGAGCAATGGTTATAATCTACTGAAATAGGGAATAGACACTATACATTATTAGAAAGGAAGTGTCTTTGTGAAAGCATTAATTCTAAACTGTTCTTTAAAATCCTCTGCTGAAGTATCCAATACTGATGCATTATTACAGGAGTTCATTGATGTCTTTAAAGAAAAACAAGTAGAAACAGAAACGATTCGGGTAGTTGATTATAATATAGCGTTTGGGGTTGAAGCCGATATGGGAGATGGTGACGAGTGGCCAGTGCTAGCGAAAAAAATAGAGCACGCCGATATTCTGCTCGTTGGAACGCCGATATGGCTCGGTGAAAAAAGCAGTGTAGCTAAAATCGTCATGGAACGGATTAGTGGATCTGGTTCTGAAACAAATGATAAAGGACAACCTGTCTATTACAATAAAGTCGCAGGGGCAGTAGTGACTGGAAATGAAGATGGCGCCAAACATGCCGCTAGAGATGTTCTTTTTAGCCTAGGACATTTTGGATTCTCCTTACCACCTAATCCACTTTCTTACTGGGTTGGTGATGCTGGTCCCGGTCCTTCCTATATTGAAGCAGATGGTCAAAATAATGAATTTACACAAGTAAATGCACAGGTTGCCAGTCATAATCTTGTACACCTAGCAAATATACTAACGGATAATCCTATTCCTGTTGAGGGGAATGTTAGTGAATAGAAAGGATGGAAACGTCAACTAAGATCATGGAAGCAAGAGAGAACATGACTTGTTGGCAGGGATGGCATTATTAGAGGTTAACGTTGTATATAAAGGCTTGCCAATTGCTATTGCAACGCGCGGTATAAAAAGAACTGATTATGATATCAAAGGATTAGAAGATGTAACAGATTCCTTTGATTACTATGCAAAGATTATTAATCCGAGCCAAGCGGGGATGGTTGACATAGAAGTGGTGATTGAAAAAGAGCAAGAAATGAAATCTGTTGTCATGTGAATCGATGACCAAGATAATGAAGATTTCTTAGGACGGTACTTGGATGGAGAATGATACCCATGACCGGAAGAAGAGGAATAAATGACAAAAAGAAGTAACCGATTCATGGAACAATGAACGGTTACTTCTTTTTGTTTTTTTAAAACGTCAAAAATTACAATTGGTTAGTTGAATGGAGCTATTAAACTCGATAGACTCATTAATTTGTAGATTAGGACTGTCATGTTAAAAAGTAGAGTAAAAATTTAATGAAATATGGAAAAATCATTGGATATTTATGTTAAAGTGAAGAAGAGATTTTTATCTGACCGATTAGAGAGGATTTAGGAAGTAAATTAGATGATGATATTTATGAGGCTAATGACAAATACGATTTTTTGGTTTAAATTAATTTTAATTGCTTTGTTCCTATTTGGTTTGTCTAGTTCCCGTAAGGCCTATCTATTATACTCTCTATCAAACTGTCATTGTCGCATGTATAATTACAATGTAAGTAAAATATAATTCCCTAGGTTCAAATATAAAATGAGTTTTCCGAACAATTAAAAAGTAATATTTGTAATAATCATAGATGATGAATGCCTGTTAAAAGGAAAGGGGACTAGTATGAGTAGTATTGTCAAACATATTTTACGCAATACGATGGAGAAAAAGTTGCGCACAGTCATTGTCGTATTGACAATTTTGCTTGCAACAGCAGTTATTTTTATTGGATTGAGTCTGAATACCATTATTAATGATACATATAAAACGATGATACAAGGGGCATATGGAAATTCAAACATTGTTATTACGAAAGATGTGAAGGAAGAGAATCCTTTTTATACTTCATCAGATGTAGACACGAAAAGTATTGCTGTCGAGCAGCAGAATGACATAATCGAAGCGACAGGTGAAAGTCGTCTGGATGGAGAAAATGTTAATGTTGCCTTAACAGGCGTCGATTATGATCAAGCTTTACAGATGGAGTTAATCGCACCAATCAAAATGGAAAATAACTTTATATTAGACGAAAACAGCGCCATCATTAGTCAAAAGGCGGCTACAGAGTATGGACTATCCTTAGGGGATTCAATCAACGTTACTGTACATGATCAGGTGTATCAAATTCATGTAAGCGCCATCAGTGAAACAAATGGCATGTATTATGCCGAGTTAGATCGATTACTTTTAGTTGTCGCTCCAGATCAGGTCAATCAGATGTATGGGGCGGAGGATCAATTTTCACGTACATTATTGACTGTGAAAAATGTGAATCTTGATCAAACTGTTGATCAATTGATGACTGCAAACGAGGATTTTTCCATTCAAAGGTCTGCTACAGTGATGTCCGATGATCGAGATGAAGAGACATTTCAAATGACGATGGTAACTGCGATTATAATCATTGTGCTAATTAGTGCTTATGTTATTTTGTCGCTATCTAAGATGATTGTTTCCGAGCGGATGCCTGTCGCTGGTACATTCCGTAGTATCGGAATGAGTAAACGGACGATGAATCGTGTGCTAGGGATGGAATTTCTAGTTTATGGTATTATTGGTGCCATATTAGGTCTAGTCACTGCATTTCTTATATTGCCGTCAATTGCCGATGTTTTTAATAAATATAAGGAATTTGGCTTAGAAACAGAAGTATCATATTCTCTAGTCAATGCAGTAATAGCGTTCGCATTTGGCATGTTTTTTCCTGTATGTGTTGGCATGATCCATGTCGTTAGCATGAATAAACACCCGTTAAAAGAGATTATTTTAAATACGACACAAGCGAAACAACAGAAATCTGGACTATCTGCTATAATCGGCACCATTTTATTGGTTGGCGCATTTGTTTTCTATGGTATCAATCCAATGGATCAGCTGTTGTACAGTACTTTATCTGTATTATGTTTACTCCTTTCGTTCATTTTATTAGTACCGACTTTACTGAATCTCGTTGCGAAAGGACTCAGTAAGTTATTTAGCGGGTCAGCAAATGGTGAAATGGTATTGGGAATAAAAAATATCGGGAACAACAAGATGACAGCAAATAATAGCAGCATGATGATTATGGTGCTCATTTTATTAATGATGGTCGGAACGACAACGAAGGGATTAGATGATTATTTAAGTAATGCGATTAAAAAGGATTATGATATCGGTATTCATAACTTAACCGAGGATCCTTCCTTTTACATGGATGTGAAGCAAGTGGATGGGGTGTCGGATGTTCGCGCTGATTATATAAGTGCTGCTGACTATGATATAAAAGGGGGTACAGGGCAATTTGGCATATTGGGAGTGGAGGATTTTGACGATTTCGATACGCATACATCTGGAATAACTTTCGAAGGTGATGCGAAAGAGCAAATGACAAAATATCCCGATCGTATCCTCATTGATGCATACCAGGCAAAACGATATAGATTAGATATAGGAGACACCATTCAACTGCAACCGTTTGATGCAGAAGGAAAATCCCTAAATGGCAAAGGGGATGATCTAGATATTGTGATAGCAGGATTTATTGATAGTTATGGAAACGGTCCAGCTAGAACAACTGCCTTAGTAAACTTGGATTATTTCAATGATCAATTTGGGGCCACGCACAATCAAATTGGTGTGCAGGTACTTCCTGGGTATGATGTAGAACAAGTGAAAAAGGAGATTTCTGAATCATTTACTGACTCCAACGTCATGATTACGACCTTTGACGAAAAACTCGCAGGCCAAAAGGCAACCATTGATACGTTGTTTCAGGGAATTACCCTTATTATTTTAATGGGGATGGTCATTGGTTTACTTGGTATTACGAATAATTTGATCGTTTCTTTTTTACAAAGGAAAAAGGAGTATGCAGTGTTGTATTCCGTTTGTATGAGTAGAGTACAGCTCGTTAAAATGCAACTTTATGAGATGTTGATAACATTTATTGCAGTCGTTGTCATCGGATTTATCGGTGGATTACTTATGAATATTGTGCTGGAAAAGTTACTTTATGCGATTGCTTTACGGGTAGAATTAAGCTTTAATTTTGGCTTGTATGGCATCTTATGTGGAGTTATCTTGGTCATACTAACTTTGTCTTCTTTTGCTACAGTAAGAAAAATGATAAAAATGAATATGCTTAAAGAATTAAGATATGAATAACGTTAAGGGGAGGGGGACTAAACATGCCACATATTATTGAAACGGAGAAGCTGTATAAAAGTTATGCTGTAGGAGTTCGGGAGGTTCCTGTCATTAAAGATATTACGTTTAAGGTAAATGAAGGTGAATCTGTTGCTATTATGGGTCCATCCGGATGTGGAAAGAGTTCCCTGCTGTATTTACTTGGAGGATTAGATGTACCAACGGCAGGAAGTATGTATTTTGATCAAAAAGATCTGAATAAAATGAATGATAAAACAAAAAGTGTGATTAGACGTAGGGAAATGGGTTTTGTTTTCCAGTTTTATAATCTTGTTCAAAATTTGACGGTCGAAGAAAATATATTACTGCCCATTACGATGGATGGAAAAAAGAAAAAGGATTTTAACCAACGTTTAGATGAAATACTAGAAATTGTTGGGTTAACAGAACGAAGAAATTTCACACCGCGGGAATTATCAGGTGGTCAGCAACAAAGAGTTGCTATTGCCAGAGCATTGATTGCAAGTCCTAAGCTTATTTTAGCGGATGAACCGATTGGGAATCTAGATAGCCAATCAGGTACCGAGATCATGGAATTGTTCCAAAAAATTAATCGGGAAAAGGGCGTTACACTTATACAAGTGACCCATTCCGAGAATGCCGCAGCATATAGTGAACGGATTATTCATATGAAGGATGGTATGATCGAGAAGGACTCAGCTATTGATAGGGTAGGAGATTAGTTTCAAAGAAGATTATCTGCAATTGTTTAAAAGAGCAACGTGATTAAGATTGTTGCTCTTTTGTGCGCTAAATATAGGGTCGATCCAATGATTACCATTATTTCTTTTCTAACATCTTAATCTGTTGGATGGAGTGAACTACAAGTCCTAAAGCTACCCTGGTTGAAAGTAATGAAATACATTAAACTTTGGTTAATACTGATCTGCAAAAAGCCACCAATATATTGTGCTAAAAAACCCCAATAAGCTAGTGGTGAGTATAATGAACAAACCGCTCCAACCTAGAACATTATCTCCCACTGTTACACCACTATAGAGTGCTGGTATAGCCCATGGAAAGTATGCACCGAATCCTGCAGCAGCGACAATTTGCGAAAGAACGAGCATAAAAACGACAAAGCCTAATGGAGCTAAATAGCCTCTCCCGTAACTTGCAAAAAAAGCGACTGGAGTAGTTAGGACAATCGTTAAAATGGTAACGACTATTAGTATATAAACGCCATGTATCACTATTTCAAAAGACCATTGTGGGAGTCCAATTATCCAACCAATGAAGAAACCAAGAGTTACAATATAGATGGTTAATATGATATTTGTGATAAAAGACGCGGTAAATTTAGCGATGATAATAACGGACCTTGAATAGGGGAGTGCCAAAAGGTCTTTCGCTGTTTTGTCCGTATATTCTCTGCCAAATATCCAACTTGTAACAAACCCAAAAACTAGAATTCCACCTACTGCAATCATTTGAGCATATAAACTTAAATAGGAAGGCCAATTTGCTTCTCCAGCAATTTGGGCTTTAGCCCCGAGCAAGCCAGCATTTTTGGCTAGTTCCGGATCTTTTAATACAAACATAAAAAATCCAGCCATGAATGGTGCCATCGTAAAAGCTGCCATGGTTATCCAAATTACTTTGGATTTGCGAATTTTAAGTCCCTCGGTTTGTAAGGCAACAAAAAAAGACCTCATTGCGACATTTCTCCTTTCCTTTCAATTATTCTTAGAAAATAGGATTCTAAATTCTCTTCTTCCACTGTTAATCTAGTTGGAGGTAATCCTTCCTGGACAAGAAAACGGGCTACCTCATCCGGTTGTAGAATGGCTTGTTTATTGTGTAACTCAATGAACCCATTATCATTTAAAGTGGAAGCGCCATACCCAGCAAATGATAATTTAGATATAGCTGACTTATTATCACGAGAATCAATGATAAGCCGTTGGTTAAGCAGTTGATTTAATTTGCTTGCTTCGATTTCTTGAATCAACTGTCCCTCATGGATGATGCCAATTTTGGTCGCAATTTTGGCTACTTCACTCAGAAGATGACTTGACATTAAAATAGTAACGCCTTTATTGAACGCGAGATCTTGAAGCAATTTTCTTATTTCCACCATCCCTGCAGGATCTAAGCCATTGACCGGCTCATCCAAGATTAATATCTCTGGCTTATGCATAAGGGCCTTAGCAATCCCTAGACGTTGAGCATTCCCTAATGAAAGATTTTTTGCCTTTTTACGGGCATACCGTGTTAAGTGAAGCTGAGTCATCACTTGTGAGACAACATCTGGATTTGAAATCAATCTGAGGCGCTGATAGATTTCAAGGTTTTCTTCTACAGTGAGTTCAGGATAGGAATGGGGAGATTCAACCATATACCCTACATTTTTCCAAATATGATGATTGGTGCGATTTACCTTCTCTCCTTTTATAAAGCAAGTGCCTTGAGTTGGGCGAATCATGCCAAGTAACATTCGAATGGTCGTAGTCTTTCCCGATCCATTTAGACCGATAAAACCATAAATTTCTCCTTTATTAATATGTAAGGAAACATTTTTCACGGCTGAAAGACCTTTATATTCCTTTGATACATTGTTCGTTTGAATGATCGTAGACAATTTGTAGCCCCCCTTTATTTAACGAGACCATCAACAATTAAGTCAATAAGTCGTTCGATTGTTTCCTGATAAACCGCCACACCAATTTCTTTTTGGTGAAGCGTAAGTACAAATAAAGAACGTAGTACTCCCGCAATGATCTCAGGCTTCTCATCTAGAATGATTCCTTCCTTTTTTGCTTTTTCAATCAATGGAAGCAATGAGTTAGTGTCATTGTTGAAATGTTTATCAAGTGTTTCAGGGGGGAGTTTTTTAAGCATCTTGTCCATAGTATCCCCAAAGTATAATTCACGAATTAGTGGGTTCGTTTCAACTGTTTGGATCATTTCTCGAAGTATACTTTTGATTGCCTTCTTTGGTTCGTTATCCTTGAAAATATCTATTTTAGTAAATTGTGCTTTTATCTTTTCTTCTTCCTTTTCAAGTATAGCGAAATACAATGCTTCCTTTGACGGAAAAAATTGATAGAAAGTTCCTTGAGCAATACCAACACTTTTTGTAATTTCCTGAATACTTGTTTTTTGAAAGCCGAATTTGCTGAAAAGAATCCTGCCTTGTTCTATCAGAGAATTAGCGATGAATTGCTTTTCATGTTCATTAAATCCCCTCGACATCTAAAATTACACTCCTTTATGAATCCGTGAATAAAATATTTTTATATTCATGATTATTATAACGCTTTATTTTACATTTTAAAAGTGAAACATTTTTTAATACGTGCTTATTTAAAATGAAGAGGTGTTCCTGCTTCTGTGTGTCAGGAAAGTTATAGAGGATTATTTTAAAAATGATTAGAAAATTATGTTAAAATAAATGGAGATGATCAGAAAATGTACTTAATCTAACGTAAGCGAGTTAGTTTAATCATAGAATAAGGAAAGGTTTTGAACATTGGCCTAATATGTTTTTTATGAAGGAGTTGATTTGCTTGCTGATCTTTGCAGAAATTTTACGCACGATTGCCGTCGTCGTGTTAATTATTAGCTCTGCCTTTTATTTTCGACGTTTGGCGAAAACAAAGAAACAAGGAGAAATTTCAATCTTTGAATATATAATGTACATCATGATTCAGATAGCGTTTGCTTTTTTTGCAATCAGTTTATTGATTTTTGTATTTGTTGGTGATAGTTAACGGATAGGAACTAAAAAATAGTATTAATAGTTCTATCCTTTATAAACTACTGTATCTTGTGTACTTTAAGTGTTGGGTGCGAGTATTTAACAACAAATTCGCAGAAAATATCAGCGTAAAAAGAGTGAAATAACCCTCCTCGTAATCAGTTATCCATCCTGATTACGAAGAGGGTTATTTTTTACTATTGTTTTATTTTTAATAATAGTGTACGATATACAGTACAAATATGGAGGTGAACACACTGAGTAGTTTATTGGATTCTTTAACAACAGAATTACGAAGAGGAACATTAACTTTAGCGGTGCTAAGCCAATTAAATACTCCCCAATACGGGTATTCACTTGTTCAGCTTTTAGAGAAGTCTGGAATCATGATTGACCAAAGTACGCTTTATCCTTTATTAAGACGTCTTGAAAAACAAGAGTTGGTAACAAGTAGTTGGGATACGGAACAA
>Ga0079225_10002034_pt1 | contig 11551 bp, 10 predicted proteins | sample Poulit2012_FD_76344 | JGI IMG/M metagenome (GOLD analysis project Ga0079225, IMG submission 76344) | Agricultural soil microbial communities from Georgia to study Nitrogen management - Poultry litter 2012 | ecosystem: Environmental > Terrestrial > Soil > Agricultural land | place: USA: Georgia...
GCCTCTATTTTCATACCCGTTAATATTGGAATAGCTGCTCGTGAAGATATTGCTTTACTAACATCTTGAATGCTAGCTAGTAATTTGGTTCGTTCAATTTTTATTTTCATTTTTAATCCTCCTGTATATATATATTAATTAATAAAAAGTAATAGTAATAGTAATAAGGGCTGTTAATATGTGAGTAAGTTAAGAAAACCTTTTAAAAATATAGTTATCCACCTGTGGATAATTTGTTAACTACTAGTAAAAGATATTCACACAATTCACAGTTAAGTAGTTTTTAACTTTTCAATTATAGTTTTAATAGTATTACTAAATTCTTGATCCGTTTCGATAAGCTCTTCAATTTTATTAAAAGCATGCATAACAGTTGTGTGATCCCTTCCACCAAATTCCTCGCCAATCTTTGGTAAGGAGAGGCCAGTTAGTCTTCTAGATAAGTACATAGCAATTTGTCGTGGAAAAGCGATTGAGTGAGTTCGCTTTCTAGCGGCAAAGTCTTCTAATCTAATGTTATATTCCTTACTTATCAACTCCTGAATAGATTGTACAGTCACTTTTTTAGGTTGACGATTCGGAATAATGTCCCTTAAGGCTTCTACCGCTAAAGGAGTATCGACATCAGCATTTACAAGGGTAGAGTAAGCTATTACTCTTGTTAATGCTCCTTCTAATTCTCTGATATTCGTATCGATTTGATTTGCAATATAAAGCATCACTTCGTTAGGAATCTCAAGACCTTCAGCCTTCGCTTTCTTGGATAAAATAGCAATTCTTGTCTCAAGATCCGGTGGAGTAATATCAGTGATTAATCCCCATTCGAATCTCGAACGAAGTCGGTCTTCTAATGTTGGAATTTCCTTTGGTGGGCGATCACTAGAAATGATGATTTGTTTGTTGTCTTCATGAAGGGCGTTAAAGGTATGGAAAAATTCCTCCTGGGTTTGTTCTTTTCCTGCTAAAAATTGAATGTCATCAATTAAGAGAACATCAACATTCCGATAAATACTTCTAAAATCTGTCGCTTTATTTTCCATAATTGCGTGAATAAATTCATTCGTAAACTTTTCCGATGTTAAATATAAAACGTTAGCATCAGGATTTGTCTCTTGAACGTAATGACCAATAGCGTGCATTAGATGGGTTTTCCCGAGTCCGACACCACCATATATAAAGAGGGGATTATAGGCTTTGGCAGGGGCTTCTGCTACGGCTAATGAGGCCGCATGGGCAAAGCGATTTCCTGCACCAATGACAAAGGTTTCGAAAGTATATTTCGGATTTAGCATTGTAGAGAAATTTGTTTCATCGGTTATTATTTCACTTTCTTCCGCTTTTTCCTGCTGGATTAATTCAGGTACCTCCATATTAGGAGTAACGAATTTCACGTTAAGCTCCGCACCGGTTAGTTCATATAATATGTTTGAGATTAAAGTCGTATAGTGACCCTCTAACCAGTCACGAGCAAATTCATTTGGAACATCAATAACGATCCAATCTTCAGAAATAACTCTAGCCTTTGTGTTTTTAAGCCATGTATCAAAACTCGGTTTACTTATTTTTTGCTCAATATTACTTAACGTAGCAGCCCAAAGTTCTTCGATATTTTCCATATCGGTTCCTACCTTTCAATATTCTAAAGTATATAAAATTAAAATAGCCTCTCTTAATCTTTCAATAATTCGTTTAATATGTAATTCAAATGAAAGATTGACAGGCTGACAATTTTAAATAAATTAATGATGTGGGAATTATCATTTTAAAGGATATTTTACCTATTGTCCACAGGGATAATTTTTTGTTAATAAACATCATGTTTATATGTATCCACAAATTATCCACAAGCTGTGAATAAGTGAAGGTGAAAAGATAAAATCCACAGAGAAGAGTAAGAATATAATAGCAAAAAAAGTATTGAATTGCAAAGCTTTGTCGACACTTATCCACAATATCTATCCCTTGTAGACAAAATTTATCAACAACACTATATTTTGTGGTTATCTTGTCGATATTTGTATGTATAAAAATTGGGGAGAAATTAATTGTTCATCCACAATGTGGATAGAAATACGTTATTTAAAAACACCTATCCACAAGGGGAGGAGATTTAGTATTATATACTTCATGGATTAAAAAAAGAAAGAAGGGATTGCTTGGAAGGTAGCCTTTGTTAAATCGGATGAAAAATGTGCAAAAAAGTTTTTCACCTGAAGGATTCGTCAGAGAAATGTTAAATTAGACGGAAGATGAAAGAGTTAAATGAATTTGCTTCCTTGGATTGTTCGGTGAATTATTTTTGAAGGCCAGTTTTATGAGAAGGCTTATGGAATAGGGGAGCTTGATATAGGGGGATAAAGAAAAGACTAGGGTGGGAATAAAAGATGAAGGAAATTTCCTCCCAGCATTGGGGCGGTCCAATTTTAGCGACCTTGGATTTTATTCCTTCCATTGGATATATAACAAAGGATCTATAATACAGTATGGGATGTTTCAGCCAGGGAGTTGCACTAACAAATTAAAATGATTTAACATTATCCGAATTGTTGTTAGATGAAGAAAGGAAAAGAACGAAACAAGATTCATTGAACGTCGAGTACTTTCGATTCCCCCTGAACCGATAAGATATGTTACAATATCTATGATTAGATCCTTCCTAGTTTATGAAGGTAAACTTGGTGGAAAATGAACTAATTTTGATTTATTTTAATTAAATTAAGATGTTTTATCCTTTTGGTAAAAGAAAGTAATTCAAAAAATGTTGACAAATGTAGGGATGTATTTATATAATTAGTTGGACTGCCTATTATTGTTTAAAAATAGAAATTACCGCGTTGGAGGTGTAATAAAAATGAAAAGAACTTATCAACCAAAAAATCGAAAACGTAAACGAGTACACGGATTCCGCGCGCGCATGAGCTCAAAGAGTGGCAGAAATATTCTTGCCCGCCGTCGTCGCAAAGGGAGAAAGAAATTGACTGTATAGCCACTGACCAATACATCAGTGGTTTTTTCCTCTTTAATACTTAATTTTAAGGGTAAAAAACCACTGATTTATTTACATACAATAAATGGAGTTTAGCGTCTTTGCTTAGGTGATGATATGAAAAAAGAGTATCGAATTAAAAACAACAAAGAGTTTCAACAGGTATTTAAACAAGGTGAATCCTTTGCCAACCGGCAACTTGTCATTTATTTTTTAGAAAAGCCTGAGCAGGAACATTTTAGAATAGGACTTTCTGTTGGTACGAAAATTGGCAATGCAGTAACAAGAAATCGTATTAAGCGGTATTTAAGAGAAAGCTTTCATTCTCTTAAGGGAAAAATTAAACCGACATTAGACATTGTGATCATTGCTAGACAACCAACTAAAGATATGAATTACCATGAAATTAAAAAGAGTCTTCTCCATTTATTATCTAAAAAAAATCTAATCAGAAAACAATGATTGTTTGCTTATTATATACACATTAATTACTATTAATATATGTAATCATTGGCTTGTCTAGGTCTAGTTAGGAGGAAAACCTTTGAATAGTCGAAGAAAGTATATAACGATCGGTTTGCTTATTGGGTTAATCGTTCTTTTATCAGGATGTAGGTCCTTAGAACAACCAATCACAGCAGAAAGTACTGGTTTTTGGAGTAAGTTTTTTGTCTATCCCATGTCTCAATTAATAACATTTTTTGCTGAACTTGTCAGTAACTATGGTTTAGCGATTATTATAGTTACTTTAATTATTCGATTGCTACTTTTACCTTTAAACGTAAAACAAATTAGAAGTACAATTGCGATGCAAAAAATCCAACCAGAATTACAAGCGCTTCAAAAGAAATATAGTTCAAAAGATGCGAATACCCAGCAAAAGTTACAACAAGAAACGATGGCCTTGTTCCAAAAACACGGAGCAAACCCATTAGCTGGTTGTTTACCAATTCTCGTACAAATGCCCATTTTAATTGCGATGTATCAGGCGATTATGAGGACGGAAGCTATTAAAGAGGGAGACTTTTTATGGCTTCAACTGGGAACGCCCGATCCATTTTATTTATTGCCAATTATCGCAGGTGGAGCGACATATTTCCAACAGAAATTAATGATGGCTGATTCACCAGCAAGTGATAATCCGCAAATGAAGATGATGCTTTACATGATGCCGATCATGATTACGGTAATTGCCTTTATCTTACCATCAGCTTTAGGTCTTTACTGGGTCGTCGGTAACTTGTTCATGGTAGCTCAAACTGTATTTGTAAGAAAACCGATGATGGAACAAGCTAATACTGGAGGAGAAAATAAGTGAGACAAGTAACTGCTAGTGGACAAACAGTAGATGAAGCGGTCAATTCAGCGTTAGAGCAATTACAAACAACGAGAGACCAGGTTGAAGTAACTGTAATTGATGAGGGAAAACGTGGGATTCTAGGCTTGTTTGGATCCAAACTTGCGGTTGTAAATGTTTCAGTGAAGCGGGATCCAATTGAGGAAACAGAGCAATATATAAAAGACATAGCGGAAAGTATGAAAGTGCCGATTTCAATTGAAACGACTGTAGAGGAAAACAATGTTTTATTTGAATTATCGGGGGAGAAAATTGCTTTAATCATTGGAAAACGTGGTCAAACTTTAAATGCACTCCAATATTTAGTCCAACTCACCCTAAATAAGAGAAGTGAAAGATTTTACCGAGTCATGCTTGATGCCGAGGGATATCGGCAAAGGCGAGAGGAAACCTTAAAATCCTTAGCAGGTCGTTTGGCTGACCGGGCGATTCGCTCAAATAAGAGGGTTTTCCTTGAACCTATGCCGGCCTTCGAAAGAAAAATTATTCATACGGAATTACAAAATCATCCCGAGGTAAAGACCCATTCTGAGGGTGAGGAACCTCACAGATATTTAGTAATTAAACCGTAAGCTATGATCTTAAAACTTCTACTTACCCCTAAGGAAAACTTTAGGGGTTTTTTACTGCTTTATTTTTTGATTAAGGATAGTGGTATTGATTTAGGGAAGAAATAAAACGATGTCCTTATATGGATAGAGGGTCAATTTTATGATATTCTATACCATTAGTAACGATGAATTTTTTATTAAGGTTTACGATATAAAATTTAATTTGTATGGAGGTGATTTATATGGGTTTGGATACGATTGCAGCTATCTCAACACCGATAGGAGAAGGGGCAATAGGAATTGTTAGACTAAGTGGTCCTAGGGCTCTAGAAATTGCCCAGATGGTTTATAAGGGGGCGGATTTGTTTAAGGTAAAATCGCATACAATCCATTATGGTAAAGTTATTGATCCAGAGACTAATGAATTGGTTGATGAAGTGATGACTACTGTTATGTTAGCACCTAGGACCTATACAAGGGAAGATGTCGTTGAAATTAATTGTCATGGTGGAATTGTCGCGGTAAATCGTGTGTTGGAACTTTTATTAGCAAATGGTGCGAGAATAGCCGAGCCAGGGGAATTTACGAAACGTGCTTTTTTAAATGGGCGGATTGATTTGTCCCAGGCAGAAGGTGTGATGGATCTTATTCGCGCTAAAACAGATAAAGCAATGTCTGTTGCGGTTAAGCAAGTAGATGGCCGGCTTTCAACTCTAATTCAAAGGTTGAGAAATGAATTAATAGAAACTGTCGCCCATGTAGAGGTAAATATTGACTATCCAGAATATGATGATGTTGAAGAAATGACCCATGACTTGATGAATACCAAAACTAAGGAAGTTCATCAAGAAATCGTACGATTATTACAAGTAGCTAGACAAGGGAGAATATTACGTGAAGGAATTAAGACCGGAATTATTGGTAGACCTAATGTAGGAAAGTCATCTTTAATGAATACCCTTGTACAGGAAACAAAAGCTATAGTTACGGAAATACCGGGGACGACGAGGGATACGATAGAAGAATATGTTAATGTTCGCGGTGTTCCCTTACAATTAATAGATACAGCAGGGATTAGGGAAACGGAAGATATTGTTGAAAGAATTGGTGTAGAAAGATCCCATCAAGTATTAAAGGAATCTGATTTACTACTTTTCGTCTTGAATTATAATGAACCCTTAACAGAAGACGATAAAAAGTTATTTGAGGCTGTTAAAGACTTACAAGCCGTTATCATTTTAAACAAAACAGATTTGCCGAAAAAAATAAATATGAAGGAAGTAGAGCAACTGTCGATGGGGCGTCCAATTATTCCTATGTCTATTTTGGAAGATGAAGGAATTGATGAGTTGGAAAATGCCATTGCAAAGCTATTTTATGCCGGAGAAGTAGACAGTGGAGACTTCACTTACGTTTCAAATGCTCGTCACATACAGTTGCTGAAAGAAGCAAAGAGACATTTAGAAGATGCGATGGAAGCTTTAGAAATGAATATTCCAATTGATATTGTCCAAATTGATATCACGAGAACCTGGGAACTTCTCGGTGAAATTATCGGAGATACAGCGAGTGAGGCATTAATTGATCAACTATTTTCCCAGTTTTGTTTAGGGAAATAATGATGGAAAGGAAGGAAATAAATGGTGCATAGTGCAGGTAAATACGATGTTATTGTCGTAGGGGCTGGCCATGCTGGTGTTGAAGCAGGTATGGCCGCTGCAAAAATGGGAGCAAAGACTTTAATGCTTACCCTTAATTTAGATATGGTTGCCTACATGCCTTGTAATCCATCCCTAGGTGGACCTGCAAAGGGAATTGTCGTTCGGGAAGTAGACGCCCTCGGTGGTGTAATGGGTAAAGTAATTGATAAAACATATATTCAAATGCGTATGTTAAATACGAGAAAAGGCCCTGCCGTTCAAGCCCTTAGAGCCCAGGCGGACAAGGCTTTATATGTTAAAGAAATGAAGCGAGTTATAGAGGAACAGGAAAACTTAACTATTTTGCAGGGTATGGTCAATGAACTTATCGTAGAGGACGGAATTTGTAAGGGTGTCATAACGGAAACGGAAATGGCTTATTATGCAGATTCTGTTGTTATTACTACAGGGACTTTTATGCGAGGGAAGGTTTTAATCGGGAATTTAGAATATGAAAGTGGACCGAACAACCAAAGGGCCTCCGTAAAGTTATCGGAAAATCTGGAGGAGTTAGGGTTTGAACTTACAAGATTTAGTACAGGAACACCTCCAAGAGTACACAATCGATCAGTAGATTATTCTAAAACAAAGGAACAACCGGGCGATGAAAAACATCAAGGGTTTTCTTATGAGACAAAGGATTTTATAACAGACCAAGTATCTTGCTGGTTAACGTATACGAACGAAACTACTCATAAAATTATAAATGAAAATTTAAATTTATCCGCAATGTATTCCGGGGCAACCCAAGGGTCTGGACCTAGATATTGTCCTTCTATTGAAGATAAGGTTGTAAGGTTTTATGATAAACCGAGACATCAAGTATTTTTAGAACCAGAAGGTTGGGATACGGAAGAGGTTTATGTCCAGGGTTTATCAATTTCCCTGCCAGAATGGATTCAAGATGAGGTAATAAAATCCATACCTGGACTGGAAAAGGCCGAAATTATGCGACCGGGTTATGCAATCGAATATGATTCAATCATACCAACGCAATTATGGCCTACATTAGAAACGAAGAAAATAGAGGGATTATTTACAGCTGGCCAAATTAATGGAACTTCTGGATATGAAGAGGCTGCTGGCCAAGGAATTATTGCGGGAATAAATGCGGCGGCGAAGGTATTAAATAAAGACCCCTTCGTTCCAGACAGATCTGAAGCCTATATTGGAGTAATGATTGATGATTTAGTTACAAAGGGAACGAGAGAACCCTATCGCTTATTAACTTCAAGGGCAGAATATCGTCTCTTATTAAGACATGATAATGCAGATTTGCGCCTGACCGAGTATGGATACAAGCTAGGTCTAATTTCTGAAGACAGATATAATAGTTTCTTAAAGAAAAAGGATTTTATTAAGTTAGAGAAAAGTCGATTAAATAAGTTAATGATAAAAGCCGAACCTCATGTGAATGAAGTGCTCGAAGCGGCTAATTCTACTCCGATTAAAGAAGCACAAAAGGCATATGACTTATTAAAACGCCCTCAAATAACTTACAAAATGATTGAAGAAATGACTAGAGCTTGTTCTTTATACCCGGATGATGTAAAGGAGCAAGTAGAAATTCAAGTTAAATATGAAGGATATATAAAGAAAGCGAAAGAACAAGTAGATCGAATGAAAAATCTAGAAAGTAAAAAAATACCAGAGAACATTGATTACGATGCAATAAAAGGATTATCCGCAGAGGCGAGGGAAAAGTTAAAGAAAGTTAGACCCTTATCGGTAGGTCAGGCCTCCAGAACGTCAGGAGTAACGCCATCGGATGTTTCAATTTTACTTGTATATATTGAACAAGGAAGAGTTGCCAGAATAAATTAATGAAGGAGTTATATTCGATGAATCCAGCAAACTTTGTTACTAAATTAAAGGAACATAATATTCATTTAACAGCATTTCAGGAAGAACAATTTTCCAGATATTTCCATACACTAGTTAAGTGGAACGAAAAAATGAATTTAACAGGCTTAACAGAGAAGTCGGATGTTTATTTAAAACATTTTTATGATTCTATATCCTTATCTTTCTTTATTGAAATGAAAGAATATAAATCAATCTGTGATGTTGGAGCCGGTGCTGGATTCCCGAGTATACCTCTTAAAATTTGTTTTCCCCATTTAGAGGTAACAATAATCGATTCATTACAGAAAAGAATTCGGTTTTTAGAACACTTAGCAAAGGAACTACAACTAGATGGAGTCCACTTTGTACATTCAAGGGCGGAAGATGCGGGGCAAAATCCCAAATATCGGGAGCAATTTGATTTAGTCACTGCAAGAGCCGTAGCAAGAATGTCAGTATTAAGTGAATTATGTATCCCCCTCGTTAAAGTTAATGGTGTATTCGCTGCCATGAAGGCAGCACAAATTGATGAGGAATTAGAAAAAGGGAAAAAGGCTATTAGTACGTTAGGTGGGAAGGTTAAGGAAGTTCACACCTTTAATTTACCAGTAGAAGAAAGTGAACGATCAATTGTTATTATAGATAAAATTAACTCATCAAAAAAGAGGTATCCACGAAAGGCTGGTACACCTAATCGAAATCCCATTAAATAATATTATTTTAAAGATAGTTTCTAAAAAGAATTTAGTATTTTTTTACTATTAAATATGATAAAATAATGATAGTTTATCAAACTATTCCTTAATTGTTTCACGTGAAACAATTAAGGTGTTTGAAATTAGGTGGTGTTTATTATGTATTCTCCTTTTAGTCGTTTTTTTGGGAAAGGGGATCAGGAATCGGCAGATTTGGATAAAATTAATCCCGATGAAGTTATTCAATTACCTTTAGAACAAATTACTCCTAATCGTTTTCAACCGAGAACAATCTTTGATAAAGAAAAAATTGAAGAACTAGCACAGACGATTCATACTCACGGCATGATTCAACCCATAGTAGTAAGAAAGCTAGACAGGGATCAATACGAATTAATAGCTGGTGAACGTCGATGGCGAGCAGTTCAACATTTAGGTTGGGAAACGATATCTGCTATCATTCGGGATATGAATGATGCTCAAACTGCATCAGTAGCATTAATTGAAAATTTGCAGCGTGAGGAATTAACGGCGATTGAAGAAGCAAAAGCTTACAAGCAATTAATAGACATTCATTCATTAACCCAAGAAGCTTTGGCTCAACGATTAGGTAAAAGTCAGTCGACAATAGCAAATAAATTAAGGTTACTTAATCTTCCTATTGAAGTTCAGCAATCCTTATTAAACAAGGATATTACTGAAAGGCATGCACGGGCGCTAATAGCCTTAAAGGAAAAAGACGATCAGCTATTTGTTTTAGCTAAAGTAATTGAAGAAGACTTAAACGTAAAGCAAACCGAAGAACTTATAGAAAATATTATCCATCCTAAAGAAGAAAAGGAAAAGAAACGTGTTCAATTAAAAGGTATTAATAGGGATATTCGAATAGCTTTGAATACAATTAGACAATCTTTACATATGGTATCTGAAACGGGATTAGAAATTGAATCAGAAGAAGAAGATTTGGATGATTTTTATCAAATTACGATAAAAATTCCAAAAAACAAGTAGCAAAAGATTATATTTGTAAGGAATGCCCATTCTTATTAACTTAGAAGGGCATTTTTTATTGGTTGATTTTTTTAATTGTTTCACTAGTTTTTTACTAGAAAAAAATGATAGAATGGAAGTTACATAACTATTTATAAAAAAGTTATTTATATATACGATGAAATGAGCAGGTGACACAATGAGTAAAATAATTGCCATAGCAAATCAAAAGGGTGGGGTTGGTAAAACGACAACTTCGGTTAATTTAAGTGCCTCAATCGCATCACTAGGCAAAAAAGTATTATTAGTAGATATTGATCCCCAAGGTAATGCAACAAGTGGTATTGGGATTAATAAAGGGGACTTGGATAAGTGCGTATATAATGTACTTATTGATGAAGTAAACAGTAATGAAATTATTGTATCAACCAATGTACCTAGATTACATGTCATTCCAGCAACTATACAACTAGCAGGTGCAGAAATCGAATTGGTACCGACTATTTCACGGGAAATCCGCCTAAAAAAGGCCTTAGATTCAATAAAAGATAATTATGATTACATCATTATCGATTGTCCACCGTCCCTCGGGCTTCTTACCTTAAATGCCCTAACGGCGGCTGATTCAGTCTTGATACCAGTGCAATGTGAGTTTTATGCCTTAGAAGGATTAAGTCAATTATTAAATACAATTCGGCTAGTTCAAAAGCATTTAAATAAGTCCTTAATGATTGAGGGAGTTTTATTAACGATGTTGGACGCCAGGACTAACCTAGGACTTCAAGTAGTTGAAGAAGTCAAAAAGTATTTCCAAGATAAAGTATATCGTTCAATCATCCCAAGAAATGTAAGACTTGGAGAAGCACCCAGCCATGGACAGTCTATTATTACCTATGATCCAAGATCTAAAGGTGCAGAAGTATATCTTGAATTAGCGAAGGAAGTGATTTCAAGTGGTGAAAAGGTTAGGTAAGGGGCTAGATGCCTTTGGTTTTGATCCGGATGTATTAGACGATTTAAGTCCAAAGGAACACGAAGAGGTAATACAAATTCCAATTTCTGAATGTCGACCAAATCCTTATCAACCAAGGAAGACTTTTCATGCAGATTCTATAGAAGAATTGAAGGATTCCATTTTAGAGTACGGAATTATTCAACCTTTAGTAGCTAGAAAAAGTATTAAAGGTTATGAAATTGTGGTCGGTGAAAGAAGGTATCGTGCCGCTAAGGAAGCAGGCTTAGAAACAGTCCCAGTAATAGTAAAGGACCTTACTGATGAAAGAATGATGGAGGTTGCTTTACTTGAAAACCTTCAAAGGGAGGATCTAACGCCCATAGAAGAAGCTCAAGCTTATAAAAATTTAATTACAGAATTAAATATAACTCAAGAGGAACTTTCAAAGCGACTAGGTAAAAGCCGATCTCAC
>Ga0079225_10002035_pt1 | contig 11550 bp, 9 predicted proteins | sample Poulit2012_FD_76344 | JGI IMG/M metagenome (GOLD analysis project Ga0079225, IMG submission 76344) | Agricultural soil microbial communities from Georgia to study Nitrogen management - Poultry litter 2012 | ecosystem: Environmental > Terrestrial > Soil > Agricultural land | place: USA: Georgia...
TACATAAAAGTAACTTATCCACAAATTAACAAGTATTATTACTATTATTAAATAATTAATTAATAAATATAAGGAGGAAATTCATGCAATTCAAAATTCAAAGAAGACATTTAGCAAAAAGATTACAACAAGCAATACAAATTATTTCATCAAAAACTGTTATACCAATTTTATCCGGATTGAAATTAGAATTAAATGAACAAGAATTAATTTTAACAGGCAGTAATTCAGATATAACAATCCAGGCAAAAATTCCTCAAAATATTGATGGTGAAGATATTATTACTAATATACAACCAGGTTCAATCGTATTACCTGTGCCACAATTACCTGATATTATTAATAAATTGCCAGAGGATATCGTCGATTTTACTGTTGATGAAAATTATAAAACAGTTATTAAATCGGGAAAGGCAGTTTTTAGGTTATATGGTCAAAGTAGTGATGAATATCCAAAATTATCATTACAACAAAATAAATCCCAGTTATCAATTAACATAAAAGATTTGAAAAAAATGATTAGACAGACTGTATTTGCAGTATCAACGATGGAAACAAGACCGATTTTTACTGGAGTAAATATGATACTAGAAAATAATCAATTAACATTTACTGCAACTGATAGCCATCGACTATCGAGAAAAACAATTGCTATAGAAGAACATCAATTAGATCAAACAAATATTGTCATTCCTGGAAAGAGTTTACAAGAACTAAATAGAGTCTTAGATGAAAAAGATGAACATGTTCAAGTTTCACTATTAAATAATCAAATTATTTTCTCAACAGAAAATCTCTTTTTATCTTCGAGGTTATTAAATGGACAATTTCCTGATACAAATCGTCTTATTCCACAAGATAGTGAAACAACGATGAAAGTACATGTCAATGAATTTATCCATATGATTGAAAGAGCAGCAGTTTTATCGAATAAAGAACAGAATAATGTGATTGATATTGAAACGGAAGATAATCTAATCCGTATATCCAGTAAATTAGTAGAAATAGGAAATGTTAATGAACAATTAAATGCTATTTCTATCGAAGGAGAACCAATCAAATTATCATTTAGTTCGAAATATATGTTAGATTCATTAAAAACAATCGATTCAGATGTAGTAGATATTTACTTTTCAGGACCAATGAAACCATTTATTATAAAAACACCAAATGATCCACATATTTTACAATTAATTTTGCCTGTAAAAACATTTTAAAAAGTATTAACAAATTCATTACATATAATAGGCTATTTAAACGTATTTAAATGGCTTATTTTTTTGTTTTCTAAACATATAAAGGGTAAACCTTTCATTACATTAAAAACTTTAGTAAAATAGATTTAAATGCTTTATTATAATATATGTGGAAATCTATTTAAAATGATTAAAAAAGGAAAATAAATTTATGAAGGAAATATATATTAAAGATAACTTTATTACAGTAGGTCAAATATTAAAATTATCTAATCTATTTAGCTCAGGTGGAGAAGTAAAACATTATATTTTGACAGAAGGTGTCTATATAAACGGTAAAAAAGAACACCGTCGTGGAAAAAAAGTATTTGCAAATGATATTGTTTCTTTAAAAACTAGTGAATCTTTTATAGTAAAGAGAAGTTCACCAACATGATCATTTTAAATGAGGAAAATTCATGTATATTAAAAATATGAAGTTAAAAGACTTTCGTAATTATGAAAAATTAGATATAGACTTTTCTAATAAAGTAAATGTTATCATCGGGGAAAATGCACAAGGTAAAACAAATTTGTTAGAGGCTATCTATGTGTTAGCATTCACAAAATCTTATCGAACATTACAAGATAAGGAATTGATTAATTGGAATAAAGCCTTTGCTAAAATAAATGGCATCATACAAAAAAGTAATCAAACAATACCATTAGAAATTATTTTTCATCATCAAGGGAAAAAAGCAAAAAAGAATCATATCGAACAAAAGAAATTAAGTGATTACATTGGCTTATTGAATGTAGTCATGTTCGCTCCGGAAGATTTGTCATTAGTGAAAGGTTCACCACAATTCCGTAGAAGGTTTTTAAATATGGAAATCAGTCAAATCGAACCTATATATGTTTACCATTTATCACAATATCAACAAATTTTAAAACAGAGAAATCAATTATTAAAATTTTTTCAACAACAAAAAAGTAATGACGAATATTCACTAGAAATTTTTACGGAACAGCTTATCCAACAAGCAACAAAAATTATTAAAAAAAGATTTGAATTTCTACATTTATTAAAAAAATGGGCTATCCCGATACATAAAGAGATAAGTAGACAAAAAGAATTACTTAATATTAATTATTCATCATCTGTCAAAGTATTAGAAGATGATGATGAGGATAAAATAAAAGAAAAATATAAAATTGCCTTTGATTCAATAAAACAAAATGAAATTAGAAGGGGAACAACTTTAATAGGTCCTCATAGAGATGATTTAACGTTTCAAATAAATGGGATAGATGTAAAATTATACGGTTCACAAGGTCAACAAAGAACAACTTCCTTATCATTAAAATTAGCAGAGATAGATTTAATTTTTTCGATTAAAAAACATTACCCTATTTTATTATTAGATGATGTATTAAGTGAGTTAGACAATTACCGACAATCTCATTTACTGAATACGATACAAGGTAAAGTACAAACATTTGTAACAACAACTAATGTTGACGGTATTGATCATGACACGATAAGTGAAGCGATGTTATATGAAGTAACAAGTGGTAAAGTAAACATGATATAAGGATAGGTAGAACAATGTATATTCATATTGGAAAAAATGAAATTATAAATAACGAAGAGATTATTTGTGTGTTAGATTATCATATCGTCCATTTATCTCCTAAATATAAACAATTTATTAAAGAGAAAAAAGATAAAATTATTTGGATTGATCATAAAAAAAATATTAAATCCATTATTATTACAGATAAAAATATATACTATAGTCCATTTTCCACAAGGACAATAAAAAAACGAGAAGATATTTATGAAAAAGCGATAGAATAAATTTGAAAATGAAAGAATAATAACCCGAAATGAAGGTGAATTTGATTGGCAGAAGATAAATTAATAAATGAACAAACATATGATGCTGAACAAATACAGGTTTTAGAAGGATTAGAAGCAGTAAGAAAAAGACCAAGTATGTATATCGGTTCGACAAGTGAAAATGGATTACACCACTTAGTATGGGAAATAACCGATAATAGTATTGATGAGGCATTAGCAGGGTATTGTGATGAAATTACTGTAACGATAGAAGAGGATAATAGCATTACTGTTGAGGATAATGGTAGAGGTATCCCGATAGATATCCATGAAGACACAGGTAGACCCGCCGTTGAACTTATTCTAACCGTTTTACATGCCGGTGGAAAATTTGGTGGGGGTGGATATAAAGTATCTGGTGGACTTCATGGTGTAGGTGCTTCTGTAGTTAACGCATTATCTACAGAATTAAAAACCTACGTTCATCGTGACGGTAAAATTCATTATTTATCCTTTAAACAAGGAATTACTCAAGGTGATATTCAAATAATTGGAGAAACAGATAAAACAGGAACAATTATTAATTTTAAACCTGATCCAACCATTTTCACTGAAACTATTACTTATGATTATGATATTTTAAAAAATCGTTTAAGAGAGTTAGCTTTTTTAAATAAAAAGTTATCGATTATTTTAGAAGATAAACGACAAGAAGAAAAGAAAAGTGATACCTTTTATTATGAAGGTGGAATTATTTCTTATGTAGAATATATTAATCGGTCGAAAGATGTATTACATGATCCAATTTATGCAGAAGGCGAAGTCAATGACATATCTGTAGAAATTGCAATTCAATATAATGATGGATTTGCAAGTAATTTATATTCATTTGCTAACAATATTCATACACATGAAGGTGGTACACATGAAGCTGGATTTAGAACAGCTTTAACTCGTGTCATTAATGATTACGCTCGAAAGAGTAATTTAATTAAAGAGGAAGAAGATAATTTAACTGGTGATGATGTTAGAGAAGGTATGTCAGCGATAGTTTCTATAAAGCATACAGATCCACAATTTGAAGGGCAAACAAAAACAAAACTAGGTAACAGTGATGCTAGAACTGTCACTGATAATATATTTAGTGAAGCTTTTTCAAAGTTTTTATTTGAAAATCCTTCTGTCGGAAAAACAATTGTTGAAAAGGGAATTATGGCTTCCCGTGCACGTGTAGCAGCGAGAAAGGCACGTGAATTAACGAGAAGAAAAAGTGCATTAGAAATTTCTAATTTACCAGGGAAATTAGCAGATTGTTCTTCAAAGGATGCGGAAATTAGTGAATTATATATCGTTGAAGGTGACTCTGCAGGAGGTTCAGCTAAATCTGGTAGAGACCGTCATTTTCAAGCGATATTACCTTTACGAGGGAAAATTTTAAATGTCGAAAAGGCTCGTTTAGATCGAATTTTATCAAATAATGAAGTAAGAATGATGATCACAGCATTAGGTACCGGGATAAGTACTGATTTTGATATTACAAAAGCAAGATATCATAAAATTATCATTATGACAGATGCTGATGTTGATGGAGCGCATATTCGAACTTTATTATTAACGTTTTTTTATCGTTATATGAGACCATTAATTGAGCATGGTTATGTTTATATCGCTCAACCACCATTATATCAAGTGACACAAGGTAAAAAGTCACAATTTGTTTTTAATGATGCAGCATTGGAACAATTGTTAAGTGAATTGCCAGCAACTCCAAAACCAGGTCTACAAAGATATAAAGGTTTAGGGGAAATGAATCCCGACCAGTTGTGGCATACAACGATGAATCCTGAAACTAGAACACTATTACAAGTAAAATTAAAAGATGCGATTGAAGCAGATGAAATTTTCAATATTTTAATGGGGGATAAGGTAGAGCCTCGTAGATACTTTATTGAAGAAAATGCTCAATATGTGAAAAATTTAGATATTTAATTTTTACTTCATTATTTATGTTTGAAATGAAACCTATTGGAGGTTAATTCAGTGGAACAAGAAAAATCAAATGTAAAACAAATAAATATAAGTGAAGAAATGCGGACTTCTTTTCTAGATTATGCAATGAGTGTTATTGTATCCCGTGCATTACCAGACGTAAGAGATGGTTTGAAACCAGTTCATAGACGTATATTATATGCGATGAATGACTTAGGAATGCATGCGGATAAACCGTATAAAAAGTCAGCTAGAATCGTTGGTGAAGTAATTGGTAAATACCATCCACACGGTGATTCAGCAGTATATGAAGCAATGGTTAGAATGGCACAAGATTTTAGTCATCGTTATTTATTAGTTGATGGTCATGGAAATTTTGGTTCAGTTGATGGTGATTCGGCTGCTGCAATGCGTTATACAGAAGCAAGAATGTCTAAATTATCGATGGAACTTTTACGAGATATTAATAAAGATACGATTGATTATCAAGATAATTATGATGGTTCAGAACGAGAGCCAGTTGTATTTCCAGCACGTTACCCAAACCTTCTTGTCAATGGGTCTTCAGGAATTGCTGTCGGAATGGCAACGAATATTCCTCCACATAATTTAGGAGAAACGATTGATGCTGTATTAGCATTAAGTGAAAATCCCGACATAACAGTAGACGAATTGATGGAAGAATATATATTTGGACCTGACTTCCCAACGGCTGGTAAGATTTTGGGAAAAAGTGGGATCAGACGAGCATATGAAACAGGTAAAGGATCTATTACAATAAGGGCTACTGATGAAATTATTGAAAATAAAAATGGCACAACAACAATTGTCATTACAGAAATACCATATCAAGTTAATAAAGCGAAATTAATTGAGAAAATTGCTGAACTTGCTCGTGATAAACGAATCGATGGAATTACAGAATTAAATGACGAATCTGACCGTAACGGAATGAGAATAGTCATGCATTTGCGACGTGATGTCAATGCTAATGTTGTGATGAATAATTTATACAAATATACTGCATTACAAACAACATTTGGTATTAATTTATTAGCGTTAGTAAATGGTCAACCAAAAGTTTTATCATTAAAAGAAATTTTACAACATTATTTACAACATCAAATTGAAATTATTCGCAGGAGAACACAATTTGAATTAAATAAAGCAGAAGCGAGAGCTCATATTTTAGAAGGATTACGTATTGCATTAGATCATTTAGATGAAGTCATTCAATTAATTCGTCAATCCAAAACGACAGAAATTGCCCGAACAGGGTTAATGGATACATTTAATTTATCTGAAAAACAAGCCCAAGCAATTTTAGATATGAGATTACAACGTTTAACAGGTTTAGAAAGAGAAAAAATTGAAAATGAATATCAACAGTTACTAAAATTAATTGAGGAATTAAAAGCCATTTTAGCGGATGAAGAAAAAGTATTAGCTATCATTCGCGAAGAATTAGTTGAAATCAAAGATAAATATAATGATGATAGAAGAACTGAAATAGTGACAGCAGGATTAGATTTTATAGAAGATGAAGATTTGATTCCTGAGGAAGAAATAGTCATCACACTAACACACCAAGGGTATATTAAGAGATTACCTTTATCTACTTATCGAACCCAGCATCGTGGTGGCCGAGGCATCCAAGGGATGGGAACACATGACAATGATTTTGTTGAACATTTAATTTCCACATCAACACACGATACATTGTTATTTTTTACAAATAAGGGAAAAGTATATCGACTAAAAGGATATGAAATACCTGAATTTGGTAGAACAGCTAAAGGTTTACCTATTATCAATATTTTACAAATAGAAACAGATGAATGGGTTAATACTGTTATTACTGTTAAGGAATTTTTAGAAGATCATTATTTATTTTTCACGACAAAAACTGGTTTATCGAAACGTGTTAACTTACCTTTATTTTCAAAAATAAGAAAAGGTGGATTAATTGCTATCAATCTTCGAGATGAAGATGAATTAATTTCAGTAAGACTAACAGATGGATTAAAAGACATTGTTATTGCAACTAAAAATGGCTTTATAACTCGTTTTGATGAAACAACAGTTAGATCAATGGGTAGAACCGCTGCTGGAGTACGAGGTATCAATCTAAGGGATGACGATGAAGTAGTAGCAATGGATATAGTTGATGAAGGAAACTATATATTACATGTAACTAATAAAGGTATTGGTAAACGGTCAGAAGAAAGTCAATATCGAAAAACTAATCGTGGTGGTAAAGGATACTATGCATGTCATCTAACAGAAAATACCGGTCATGTCGTTGCAGTTAAAGTAGTTGAAGGCAACGAGGATATCATGTTAATTACTGTTGCCGGGGTTTTAATTAGAATACCAGTAGAAAGTATTTCAATTACTGGAAGAAATACTCAAGGAGTTAGATTAATTAGAGTACAAAATGATGAAGAAGTGGCTACAGTTGCTAAAATAGTGGAAGAAGAAATAGAAGAAGAAACGGTTGAAGACATAGAGGAAATAGAAACAGAAGAATGATATGTCACAAAAAATGTTTAAATAGAGCTTTGTCATCATAGACAAGTTCTATTTATTTTATAAAATAATGATAAGAAAGGGAGGCATGTAAAATGGAAAACAAATTTTCAAAAGAAGGATTAACTTTTGATGATGTATTATTGATGCCAGCTAAGTCGGAAGTTTTGCCTAAAGAGGTAAATATTCATACAGAATTATCATCTACGTTAAAACTAAAATCGCCATTTATTAGTGCGGGAATGGATACAGTAACGGAATCTGACATGGCTATTGCTATGGCTAGACAAGGTGGATTTGGTGTCATCCATAAAAATATGTCAATAGAAGAACAAGCTGAACAAGTTGACCGGGTTAAACGTTCAGAAAGTGGTGTCATTACTAATCCATTTTTTTTAACTCCAGAACATCAAGTATATGATGCGGAACATTTAATGGCGAAATTTAGAATATCGGGTGTGCCAATTGTTAACAATGTGGATGATCAGAAACTAGTCGGAATTTTAACGAATCGTGATTTAAGATTTATTGATGATTATTCTATTGAAATTTCAAAAGTGATGACGAGTGAAAATTTAATTACTGCAAATGTAGGAACAACATTAGATGAAGCACAAAAAGTTTTACAAAAATATAAAATAGAAAAATTACCATTAGTAGATAAAGATAATAATTTACGTGGATTAATAACGATAAAAGATATTGAAAAAGTAATTGAATATCCTAATTCGGCAAAAGACGAACATGGGCGTTTAATAGTAGGTGCTGCTGTAGGTATTTCAGGCGATTCTATGGAAAGAATTGAAAAATTAGTTGAGGCTGATGTTGACGTCATTGTCATTGATACAGCTCATGGTCATTCACAAAGTGTTATTGACCAAGTGAAAAAAATACGTCAAGCCTACCCAAATTTAAATATTATTGCAGGGAATGTTGCCACTGCTGAAGCAACTAGAGATTTAATAAATGCAGGTGCAAATATTATTAAAGTAGGTATTGGACCAGGCTCTATTTGTACAACAAGAGTCATTGCAGGTATTGGAGTACCACAAATAACTGCTGTCTATGACTGTGCAAAAGAAGCTAAGAAACATAACGTACCTGTCATTGCGGATGGTGGTATTAAATTTTCAGGAGATGTTGTAAAAGCATTAGCCGCTGGAGCTCATATAGTCATGCTAGGTAGTTTATTTGCAGGGGTGACAGAAAGTCCTGGAGAAATGGAAATTTTTCAAGGAAGACAATTTAAAGTATATCGTGGGATGGGATCCATTACTTCGATGAAGTCAGGCTCAAAAGATCGTTATTTTCAAGATGAAAATGATGTTAAAAAGTTAGTACCTGAAGGTATTGAAGGTAGAGTAGCTTATAAAGGTCCATTAAAAAATACGATGGAACAATTAATTGGTGGCTTACGTGCGGGAATGGGATATTGTGGAGCTAAAGATTTACAATTTTTACGTGAAGAGGCGAAATTTATCCGTATTACAAATGCTGGTTTAATTGAAAGCCATCCACATGATGTTCAAATTACAAAAGAAGCACCTAATTATTTATTAAATAATTAACAAATATTTTACTTAAAATTTTTATTAAGAAAAATTTTGTGATAAAATATGTATTGTTTAATTTTATTTGGAGGTAAGTACGTTGAAAGAAATCACCCAACTGAGAAAATTTTTAGTCATCATTGCATTGGTCATTGCTACTATCATTAGTTTGCCAAAAATATCGAATGCAGCCATTGATACCGTAGCAGAAACAGCAATAATTGTCGACGTTAATACTGGTAAAATATTGTATGCAAAAAGCGAAAATGAACCATTACCTCCAGCAAGTATGACAAAAATGATGACAGAATATATTGTGTTTGACCAAATTGATAAAAACGAATTATCGTGGGATAAAAAAACTGAAATTAGTGATTATGTTTTTGATATATCCGCAAACAATAATTTTTCTGGAATAGGTTTAAGAAAAAATATTGATTATACAGTAAAAGACTTATATGAAGCAATGGCAATTAATTCGGATAATGCAACAACGATTGCATTAGCTGAGTTAATTTCGGAAACAGAAGGTGAATTTGTAAAATTAATGAATGAAACAGGTGAAAAAATGGGTTTACCCGATTTTCAATTCGTTAATTCTACAGGGTTAGATAACGATTCTAATGGAGTAATAGCACCCGAAGGTACAAGTCCAGATGACTCAAACCTATTATCTGCTAAATCTGCAGCTCTTTTAGCCTATCATATCGTTACTGATTATCCAGAAGCTTTAGAAATTTCAAAAATTCCAGAAAAAAAATTCGAGGATCAAATGATTCGAAATTATAACTGGATGTTACCACATGAAACATCACATTTAGACCAGTTTTTTTATGAAGGTGTCGATGGTTTGAAAACCGGAAATACTAGTTTAGCAGGATATACATTCACAGGAACTGCAGAAAAAGATGGTCGACGTTTAATCACGGTTGTTATGAAAGCAGAAAGTGAAGCTGTAAGATTTAAAGAAACAGCTAAATTATTAGATTATGGGTTTAATGAATTTAAGGAAGTTGAATTATTTCCTAAAGGATATCAGTTAGAAGATGAATCAATTTTAGATGTAGCAAAAGGAAAACAAGAAACAGTTGAATTTGCTTTAGAAGAATCAATTTCAAGTTTGATAAAAAATAATACAGAAGAAAATTATCAGATTGAATATGAAATTGATGATGATTTATTAAATGAAGATGGTGAAATTGTTGCACCTATTGAAAAAGGAACTGTCATTGGTAAAGCTAACTTAATAAACGACGGGGATAACAATTATGGTTATATAGTTGAAGGGGAAGAAAAAACAACTGTTAATTTAGTAACAACAGAAGAAATCGAGAAGAAAAACTGGTTTAGCGCAATGTTAGATTCGATAGGTGGATTTTTCAAAAACTTATTTAATGGAGTAGTAGGCATTTTTAAATAACTAGATAAAAAAATTAAACGAGTTACTAAATGGAGGAGAAAAAATGGTAGATTTTAAACATGGTGGCGTTATTATGGATGTTGTTAACGCCGAACAAGCAAAAGTGGCTGAAGCCTCTGGTGCCGTAGCTGTAATGGCATTAGAAAGAGTCCCATCTGATATTCGTAAAGAAGGTGGAGTTGCTCGTATGGCTGATCCAACGATAACCGAGGAAGTTCAACAGGCTGTGTCTATTCCAGTCATGGCTAAAGGTAGGATTGGACATATTGTTGAAGCAAGAGTATTAGAATCATTAGGTGTAGATTTTATCGATGAAAGTGAAGTATTGACACCAGCAGATGACGTATTTCATATAAAAAAGTCAGATTTTAAAGTTCCTTTTGTTTGTGGTTGCCGTAATATCGGTGAAGCTGCTCGCCGTATTGGTGAAGGAGCAAAAATGTTAAGAACAAAAGGAGAACCAGGAACAGGAAATATCGTTGAAGCTGTTAGACATTTACGACAAGTTCAGTCAGATATAAAACAACTTATTAGCATGAGTCCAGATGAAGTAATGGTTTTTGCAAGAGATAATCAAGCACCATATGATGTTTTAATGGATATTCGTGAAAAAGGTCGCTTACCAGTCATCAATTATGCAGCAGGTGGAGTTGCGACTCCTGCTGATGCAGCGTTAATGATGGAACTAGGAGCAGATGGTGTATTTGTTGGTTCAGGAATATTTAAATCAGATAATCCAGAAAAATTTGCCTCTGCGATTGTGAAAGCAACGGCTAATTACGAGGATTATGCTCTTATTGCTGAATTATCTAAAGACTTAGGTTCGGCTATGAAAGGTATTGAAATGAGTACTTTAGTTGGTTCTGATAGAATGTCTGAAAGAAGTAACTAGTAATTAGTTGCTTAAATTAATAAAAATGATATGATAAATAAAATTAAATAATCTTTAGTTATGATAGGAAATAGTAATGAAATATTTTTTATAAGAGAGTCGATGGTTGGTGCAAATCGATAAAAAATATGAATGAATCCATCCTTGAACAA
>Ga0079225_10002036_pt1 | contig 11549 bp, 9 predicted proteins | sample Poulit2012_FD_76344 | JGI IMG/M metagenome (GOLD analysis project Ga0079225, IMG submission 76344) | Agricultural soil microbial communities from Georgia to study Nitrogen management - Poultry litter 2012 | ecosystem: Environmental > Terrestrial > Soil > Agricultural land | place: USA: Georgia...
AATTCCTCCTTAAATTTTTCTTAATGTAAGCGTATAATAAATTGAAGCGTTTTCATATCCCTTCTTATGTCGTATAATATTTTCCTATTAAATAATGAATACCGATATTCATATGATGTTCACAATTATATGAAGAAAAAGATATTGTAAGAACGAGGGAATGAAAGAACCAGTTCTTTAATCTCGGATAATAAATGAGCGATTTTATTCTTGGAATAAGTGGAGTTTTCAATAAGTTCAATAACTTACGTAAAAAGTTCGGATACTATTTAATTAAATCATAATAAATTATCTGTATCATGGTCACTTTTGAAAATATGTAATCCATAAGTAAAGCATCATGAATGAAAGAAGGACCGAGCTCCTTAATATGTAAAGAGCTCGGTCCGAATTTGTAATAGAAAATAGATTAATAGTAGGAAATAATAGTTTTTGTTGATATTTTACAACGTGTATCGATAAAAGTTGCCCATTATACTACGATTATCGCAATGCTTCTGCAACAGCATTACCCGTTTGTTTTCCAGTAAATAAACATCCTCCTAAAAACGTACCTTCTAAAGAACGGTAACCGTGTAATCCTCCGCCTCCAAAGCCACAAACTTCACCGACAGCGTATAAACCATCAATCGAAGTACCATCAGGCCGTAACACTTGCCCAGATAGGTTCGTTTCTAAGCCTCCTAACGTTTTTCGACTTAAAATATTTAAACGAACCGCAATTAAAGGCCCATGTTTTGGATCGAGCAACCGATGAGGCTTTACTGCACGAATTAATTTATCTCCCAAATAGAAACGTGCTCCATGCATTGCTGTAATTTGTAAATCTTTATTAAACTTATTCATCACTTCGCGGTCACGCATTTCTACTTGTCTACGCATATGATCGATATCGATACGTTTTTCACCGACGAGCTTATTCATTTCAATTACTAAACTATCGATTGTCTCCGCCATTACGAAGTCTTCACCATAATCTAAAAAGGCTTGAATTGGTCCTGGCGCTCCCGGTAATACGCGTTGGAACAATTTACCGAAGCTTTTTTCCGTTAAATCCGGGTTTTGTTCAGAACCGGATAAAGCAAATTCACTTTCAATAATGTCCTTCGTTAATACAAACCAAGAATAGTCGTATCCAGTTTTCATTATTGTTTCTAATGTTCCGAGAGTATCGAAGCCTGGAAAGTTTGGTGTTGGGAAACGATTACCTTCCGCATCAAACCACATCGATGAAGGACCTGGTAAAATTCGAATCCCGTGTTTAGACCAAATTGGATTCCAATTCTTCAACCCTTCCGTATAGTGCCACATTCGATCTCGATTGACAATATTTGCTCCGGCCATTTCTTCAGTAATATAAAGCATCCTGCCGTCAACATGTTTCGGCACACCAGATACCATCGTCTTCGGTGGATTGCCCAATCGCTTTGGCCAATTTTTACGAATTAAATCTAAATTTCCACCTATTCCACCCGTTGCAACGACGACAACTTCTGCCTCATAAGAAAATTCACCGATAACTTCCCGGTTACTATCTTCTCCTCTTCGAACATTTGTCGGTGCTAAAACGGAACCATACACTCCTGTAATTGCATGGCCTTTTTTTATAAGACCGTCTGCTTGATGTCTACCTTTAAACGTAACGAGTCCTTGAGCAATCAACTCATTCAACTCATGAACAAACGGTGTGACAAGACCCGGGCCAGTTCCCCACGTAATATGGAAACGAGGAACTGAATTTCCATGTCCATCAGCTAAATATCCCCCTCGTTCTGCCCAACCTACAACAGGGAAAAAACGGACATTTTTCTCCCGTAGCCAAGGACGCTTTTCTTCATAAGCAAACTCAACGTACCGTTCCGCCCATTTACGCCCCCAATAATCTTCATCAGGTCGGTCGTAAGTTGCAGTACCAATCCAATCTTGCCACGCTAGTTCTAAAGAATCCTTTACTCCCATTGCTCGCTGTTCCTTTGAATCGACTAGAAATAAACCACCGAAAGACCACCATGCTTGGCCACCGATTGACTGCTCACCTTCTTGGTCGAGTAACAACACCTTTTTTCCGGAACGGGCAATTTCATTTGTCGCTACTAATCCCGCTAATCCTGCTCCTACAACAATAACATCAAACTGCAATAATCTCATCCCCCTTTTTCACTATCAATGCAAGTATGTTCCTTCTGTTACACTATTCTATTTTCTATAAATATTTCTTTTAGCAACATTTGTTTGTAAGCGCTTTCTATTTTCCTTCCTTAAATAATTGAAATAGGGACAAATATGTACCGAAGTTTTTATAACACTATAATCGCATATAATTTCATAAAACGCTACCTTATAAAATAAAAATTATTAAAAAAAAGATCGAATCAACAAAAGTTGACTCGATCCTTCTTCGTTTTATAAAAGTTTACTCTGACTGTTTAATATTATAAAAAGCTTCCCATCCAGCATATACACCAAAACCAGCCAGTTCATCCTCAATTCGAAGTAACTGGTTATATTTTGCAACGCGATCAGTTCGGGAGGGTGCTCCTGTTTTAATTTGACCTGCATTTGTTGCTACAGCAATATCGGCAATCGTTGAGTCCTCAGTTTCACCAGAACGGTGAGAAATTACTGCAGTATAACCGGCACGTTTTGCCATTTCAATCGCCTCGAACGTTTCTGTTAACGTTCCAATTTGGTTTACTTTAATTAAGATGGAGTTACCAACACCCTTTTCAATACCTTCGTGTAATTTTTCGGTATTTGTAACGAATAAATCGTCACCTACTAATTGTACACGGTCGCCGATTCTCTCCGTAAGTAATTTGTGACCCTCCCAATCATCTTCGTCAAGACCATCCTCAATTGATACGATTGGATACTTATCTACAAGTCGCTCGTACCAATCGACCATTTCTTCCGAAGTACGAGTAACACCCTCTCCAGCAAAATGATACTTACCATCCCTATACATTTCGGAGGCTGCAACATCCATTGCTAATTGGATCTCTTCCCCGACTTTATAACCTGCCCGTTCAATTGCTTCTACAATTGTTTGAAGTGCTTCTTCGTTAGATTGTAAGTTCGGAGCAAAGCCGCCTTCATCACCAACAGCTGTATTTAAACCTTTATCTTGTAACACATCACGTAATGCATGAAAAACCTCTGCTCCTGCACGTAAAGCCTCTTTAAACGTCGGTGAAACCATCGGCATAATCATAAATTCCTGAATGTCGACGTTGTTATCTGCATGTTCTCCACCATTTAAGATATTCATCATTGGTACCGGTAGCACATTTGCATTAAATCCGCCTAAATAATTGTAAAGCGGTAAGCCTAAATAATCTGCAGCTGCGCGGGCTACTGCCATCGATACACCTAAAATTGCATTTGCTCCTAAGTTCGACTTATTGTCTGTATCATCGACTTCAATCATAATAGCGTCGATTTCATTTTGCCGTGTAACGTCATAGCCAAGTAATTCGGGGGCGATTTTTTCATTTACATTTGCAACTGCTTGAAGGACACCTTTTCCTAAATAACGTTCTTTATCCCCGTCGCGAAGTTCCACCGCTTCATATTCACCCGTTGAAGCTCCGCTCGGCACAAGTGCTCGTCCAAAGGCACCGGACTCCGTTTCAATTTCTACTTCAACGGTTGGATTTGCTCGGGAATCGAGTACTTCACGAGCATACACTTTTGTAATGTAAGGCATTTTCTAATCTCTCCTTATTAAATTTAGTTAAAAATTAACCTTTCCGTCATCTATTTAAAAGGTTATTTAATTAACGTTTTCCCAGTCATTTCTTCCGGTTGTTCAATGTGTAATAAATCGAGAACTGTCGGAGCTAAATCAGCTAAAATACCGTCGTTGCGTAGCGTTATGTTTTCTTTTGTTACAATGACAGGTACTGGATTTGTCGTATGGGCCGTCATCGGTTCGCCATTTTCGTCGATAATTTCATCAGCGTTACCGTGATCTGCTGTAATAATCGCTGTTCCACCTAATTCTAAAATTTTGTCGACAACTTTACCTAAACATTCATCGACAGCTTCAACTGCTTTAATTGTCGGCTCTAACATGCCAGAGTGACCAACCATATCTGGATTTGCAAAATTTAAAATAATAGCATGTAAATCATCACGCTCTAACTGTTCTAATAAAGCATCAGTAACTTCATAAGCACTCATTTCGGGCTTTAAGTCGTAAGTTGGTACTTTCGGAGAATCGATTAAAATTCGCGTTTCTCCTGGAAATTCTTCTTCCCTTCCTCCACTAACAAAGTATGTAACGTGCGGATATTTCTCTGTTTCGGCGATGCGAAGTTGATTATAACCAGCCTTAGCAATTACTTCACCGAGAGTATTTTTTAAGTCGACCGTTTCAAAAACAACCGGTCCCGGAATTTCATCGCTATACGGTACCATTTGTACAAAATAGATGTCGTCTAACTTTTTCTCACCACGGGAAAAGTCGCTAAAGTCTTCTAATAAATAACTTTTCGATAATTGAATCGCTCGGTCTGGGCGGAAGTTAAAAAAGACGATTGCATCTCCGTTTTCTATAGTGGCAATAGGGTTTTTTTCATCTTTTTCAACAATAACTGTTGGTAAAACGAACTCATCATATACTTCTTCCTTATATGATTGTTCTACCGCTTCTTTGGCGGAGAGAGCAGTTTTTCCTTCACCGTACGTAAGGGCGTCGTAAGCTAGTTTAACACGTTCCCAACGTTCATCACGGTCCATCGCGTAATAGCGCCCCATAACAGTCGCAATTTTCCCGACTCCTAATTGCTTCATTTTCTCTTCAGTCGCCTCGATATAAGGGAGTGCCGTTTGCGGTCCGACATCTCGACCATCTAAAAAAGCATGGACGTAAACGTCATCGATTTCGTGTTCTGCTGCCATTTCTAAAAGGGCAAATAAGTGATCGATATGACTGTGAACTCCCCCATCAGATAATAGGCCGAAAAGATGTAAAGCCCCACCGTTACGTTTTGCACGTTCAATCGCTTCAAGTAATACGTCTTTGTCAAAAAAGGAACGGTCTTCAATCGCCTTATTTATTCTTGTCAAACTTTGATAAACGATACGTCCTGCACCAATATTTAAATGGCCTACCTCTGAATTTCCCATTTGTCCTTCCGGAAGTCCGACCGATTCACCACTTACATGAAGTGTACTATGAGGGTATGTATTCCAATAACGGTCGAAATTCGGCTTATTTGCCTGAGCTATTGCATTTCCTTCCGTTTCTTCCCGTAAGGCAAACCCGTCTAGTATAATTAAGGCTACTAATTTTTTCATTTTTTCTCATTACCCGCTTCTACTAATTTCATAAAGGATTCAGCTTCTAAACTAGCACCACCGACTAAAGCTCCGTCGATATCAGAAGTTGCAAGTAATTCAGCAATATTATCTGGATTTACACTACCACCATACTGAATTGTTACTTTGTTAGCTACTTCTTCAGACGTTAATGATTTAATCACTTCACGAATATGCTTACAGACTTCATTTGCATCTTCGCTTGAAGCCGTCTTTCCTGTACCTATTGCCCATATAGGTTCATACGCGATAATCGTCCTGGCGATCTGGGTTTCTTTTACCCCACGCAATGCTTCTTTTACTTGTTTTTCAATAAATGATAAAGTTTCGTTTGCTTCTCGCTGTTCAAGCGATTCCCCGACACAAACGATTGGTGTTAATTCCTGAGCATGGGCGGCATGTACTTTTTTATTTACTGTTTCGTCAGTTTCATTAAAATATTGACGTCGTTCAGAATGACCGATAATAACGTAAGTAACGCCGATATCTTTAAGCATTACCGGACTTACCTCTCCAGTGAATGCACCACTTTCTTCAAAGTGCATCGTCTGGGCACCACAAGCTACCGGAATCGATTTACTCCTTTCAACTACCGTTTCTAAATAGGGAAATGGACTACAAATTACCGCTTCGACTCCTTCCTTTGTCGTTAAAGAGTCAAGCCCTTTGAAAAATGCCTCAACTTCTTCCTTCGTCTTATGCATCTTCCAGTTACCAGCAATGACTATCTTACGCACGTAATCACTCCTCATCTTTATCGTCTAAGACCCCAATACCGGGTAATATTTTACCTTCCATAAACTCTAATGACGCACCGCCACCGGTTGAAACGTGATCCATTTTATCTGCTAAACTGAATAATTCAACGGCTGCTGCCGAGTCTCCTCCACCTATAATCGTATACCCTTTCGTATCGACTAAGGCTTGGGCGACCGCCCTTGTTCCTTTACTAAACGGCTTCATTTCAAAGACACCCATCGGGCCGTTCCAGACGACAAGTTTTGAGTCCAAAATTACATCACGATAGGTCGCTGATGTTTCCGGTCCGATATCTAAACACATCCAACCCGGCTCAATTCCATCGGCTTTTACTGTTTTTACTTGAGCATCCTCTTTAAATTGATCTGCGATGACCGCATCTGTTTGAATATAGAAGTTGACTCCTTTATCCTTCGCTTTTTCCATAAATCCTTTTGCTAAGTCAATTTTATCTTCTTCTAACAAAGAATTACCGATCTCATAGCCTAAAGCTTTTAAAAATGTCGTTGCTAATCCGCCACCGATTAAAATATTGTCAACTATGTCGAGTAAATTGTCGATTACTTTAATTTTGTCTTTTACTTTTGAACCACCAATAATCGCTGTAAATGGGCGCTCCGGATTATCTAAAGCTTTATGTAAAATATCGATTTCTTTTTCTAATAAAAATCCTGCAACCCCCGGCAAGTATTCACCAACTCCAGCAGTAGATGCATGGGCTCTATGGGCTGTACCGAACGCATCGTTTACATAAATGTCTGCCATATTTGCAAAGGCTTTAGCAAGATTAGGATCGTTCTTTTCTTCTCCTGGTTCAAAGCGAACATTTTCTAATAGTAATATCTCGCCTTCTTCTAAAGTTGCGATTGCTTCGTCTACCTCAGGTCCATAAACGGAGTTGACCTTTTTTACTTTCTGGCCGATTAATTCACCTAACTTTTCAGCTACTGGATCGAGGCGCAATTCCTCAACGACTTCTCCCTTCGGACGGCCAAGATGACTCGCTAAAATAATTTTTGCACCTTGTTCTACTAAATAACGAATTGTCGGAAGCACAGCAACGATACGTTTATCGTTCGTTACCTTCCCATCCTCCATTGGTACGTTAAAATCTACACGGCAAAACACCTTCTTGCCGGAAAAAGATACATCCATTAATGTCTTTTTATTCATTATAAAAACTTCCCCTTCATCCTACTTTAAGTAAAATTTATGATTTTATTATACGCTATTCATTGAATTTTTACATATTATAAACATATATGTTATACTATTTTCCCCTTAAAAACTCAACTAATATTTGAACAAATCGTCATTTCAAAATAAGTTGTCGATACGCTCTATGCTCAATCGTTCACAAAAAAGGCATAAAAAACGGGGCATGCTCAATGAAACCATCAACCGAGAGGATGGGAAGAACATGCCGATTGAACTAATGTTTCTATTTTATCATATGTTAGCGCTTCACCGTACAATTCTTCGTCCTTTACTTTTAAGACAGGAATTTGTAACTGGTATTTTTCTAATAGAGTGTCACTTGTATAAATATCAACTATTTCTAGTTGTACATCGTATTGATCGATTACTAACTCGACTAAATCAAGAGCCTCATCGCATAACAGACAGTCTTGCTTGGTAAAAAACTGAATTTTCGACAACCTTTGTCACCTACTATTGGTTAATGCGTTACATTATTTAAATAGTACCCGTTTCTTTTATAACAAATTCAAGGGCTAAATTCAACGGAAAGTATCATAATTATGAATGAAATGACAAATTAACTTTGTTGGTTAATAAGACGAGCTTTTAATACGTGGACAAAATGATAAATAATTCGTGCAGTAAGACCCCAAATAATCCGTCCATCGTATTCGTAAAAGAGCTCATCCATTTGACGTGGACTCCAATTATAATTTTTCCCACCATTAATTAAATGAAACGGAAAGCCTTCCTCAGGTACTACCTCGAAAGAAATTTTATATTTTTTCGGTTCTTCTTCTAAAAAGTAACGTAACGGTACGGTGAAAACTTCAGCCACTTCTTGTTCATTTAAAGATAAAGCTTCTAAGCTCGTAATTTCTCCAACGAAAGGATAAATTATTCCACCAAAGTCACCAAAGCTTGTCACAATATAATCGAGCGGAATAATTTGTTTTATATACATCTTGTCGATACCAATTTCTTCTTCGGTTTCACGTAACGCACTGTGTAGAACCGTTCGATCTTCGCGGTCTACTCGACCCCCCGGAAAACATACGTCCCCTGGCTGACGGCGCATTTGTAACGAACGTACTTCAAAAAGTAAATGAGGTTCGCCTTTTTCTGTTACAATTGGTAAAAGTAATGAAAACTTTTGTAACTGATCGTAACCTAAAATGTTAGGTTCGTAGTTTTCAAGCGCCTGAAACACGTCCTCCGTATTCATTCAATATCAACTCCATTTTCCTTCTAATTCCTATTATACAAACGTCTATGAATATAAAACAATCTTTACGACATTTTTAATCATATAATTGTTGACTTTTTTTAAATTTGTGTAACAATTGGTTTAGTTTAAGTTTCTTTAAATTAGTCCTGTGAGGCTAACAAGGAGCAGAAAAATGTAGGATAACTATACCCTTTTTGCGCACCTTGTTACCTCAAGGTGCGCTTATTTTTTTATAAGGAGATGGAATAATGGCTACCCAAAGAGAAATTCAAGTACACGAACGACCACCTTTACAACAAAGTATCCCGCTCGGCTTACAACATTTATTTGCAATGTTCGGATCGACCGTTCTCGTACCAATTTTGTTCGGGGTAAACCCTGCGACGATTTTACTTATGAATGGAATCGGTACAATCCTTTATTTATTTATTACAAAAGGACAAATTCCTGCATATCTCGGTTCGAGCTTTGCTTTTATATCCCCGGTAATTGTTGTATTAGGGAAATATCAAGGAGATGAAGGTTATAGCTATGCCCTCGGTGGTTTTTTACTCGTCGGTATCGTCTTAACAATCGTCGGATTAATTGTCCGCTTCGCTGGTACAAGATGGATTGATGTGCTCTTTCCGCCAGCTGCAATGGGAGCAATCGTCGCTGTAATCGGTTTGGAACTCGTACCAGTCGCTGCAGAAATGGCTGGTTGGATTCCGCCAGAAGATGCAGGAGCAGATTGGGCGATGGATCCAAAAGCTGCTACCGTCGCACTACTTACTTTATTAGTTACGATTATTTTTTGGGTGACACTTCGAGGTTTCTTAAAAATTATTCCGATACTATTAGGGATTATTTCTGGTTACATTATCGCTTGGCTCTTTGGATTGTTAAGTTTTGAAGCTGTTGAAAATGCATCGTGGATTACAATTCCAGAATTTTACACAATGAAGTTCGACCTTTCAGCTATGCTTATTATTTTACCGGCTGCCCTTGTCTTAATTCCCGAACACATCGGGCACTTATTTGTCACAAGTAATATTGTCGGTAAAGACTTAATGAAAGAACCAGGACTTGACCGCTCCTTTATCGGTAACGGGGTATCGACGATCTTATCGAGCTTTTTCGGCTCGACACCGAACACAACCTACGGAGAAAATATCGGTGTTCTCGCTATTACTCGGGTTTACTCTACCTGGGTGCTAGGGATTGCTGCAATAATGGCGATTCTACTTTCGTTCTTTGGAAAATTAGCAGCGATGATCCAGTCGATTCCAACCCCTGTGATGGGTGGAATTTCATTACTATTGTTCGGTATTATCGCAGCGAGCGGTATCCGAATGCTCGTTGAAGCGAAAATCGACTACTCAAAATCACAAAATTTAATTTTAACTTGTGTTGTTCTCGTAATCGGTATTAGCGGTGCATCGATTCAACTCGGTGATGTATCATTAACAGGTATGGGATTAGCAACAATCGTAGCAATTATATTATCTGGTTTCTTCAAAATCTTAGAAATTCTTAATCTATTAAATGAGTAAGTAAAATAACTCCTAAGGAACAATATGTTTTCTTAGGAGTTTTTTCATTCAGTGTTTATATTTTTTCCTTCTAAACTAGCTTTACAATATCCTATTTTATACAGTACAATACGTTTCAGATAATTTTTTTGATAGAAATATAACGTCTACATTACCTTAAGCAAGTATTATTAACTTTATGCGAAAATTTGTTACATTTCACAATTATGTTAATTTGAAATGCTAGTTCTAACTTCTATTTGTTGCATAAATAAGGAGGTTACTTAAAATGAAAGCGGTTGACCGATACATATATGCAGTAACAATCCAGCTACCAAAAAATGAACGACTCGATGTTGAGCATGAATTACGAGCAGTTATTAATGAAAAATTAGAATCTTACGAAGATGATGTAGATAAAAGTGAAGCAGTAGAGGAAGTTTTACTAGAATTAGGTCATCCTCACCTTATTGCGAAACGTTTTCGTAAAGAAGAGCGTTCTTTTTTATCGGGTATACTATACGATTACTATCGTCTTATCCTTTATACTGTTTTACTTACAATCACAACGACCATGGTGGCAATATTTATTATTGAAACAATTTTGTATCCAGACCAAATAATTGTTCAAACTTTACAATTCGCTAGTTTGCTTTTTATTTTCGTTCTTCCTTTCGCCTTTGCATGGATTACGATATTTTTTGCTTTCTGTCAGTGGATCAAACATAGAAGAAAAAGAAGAATCGAAAAGAAAGACGCATGGAGTTTAGAATCTTTAGCTCCCGTCCCGCCCATGAAGAAACGACCAAAGCAGTGGACAATCATTACCGCTATCGTGATTTATGTGACAGCGATTGTCTTACTCACTTACGGAAAGAATTATTTCGGTGTTTGGATATTTGAAGGAAATCAATATGTCGGAACCCTTTCCTTTATGAATGAAACATTTTATCATTCGACAGTATTTTTTATTATATTATTTTTTATTTTAAATATTATTAAAGAAATTAGTAAGCTTATCGCTGAACGATGGACGAACGTATTAATCGGTATTGTCACCCTCATCAATAGTGCGTCGATTGCAATCCTTTTTTATTTCAGAGATCATTTGTGGAACATTCGGTTTATCAGCAGCTTAGCCGAATACGGGGTCGTTGTTCGAGGGTCGACGAAGTATAAAACGATCGTCCTTTTATGGGATCAGATTACTTTTTGGCTTATTACATTAACGATGCTTGGATTATTAATGGGTATTCTAACCGCTTTTACGAAAGGCTCTACTAGTTCTGATGATTTGTAAGCTTTTATAATGTAACTGACTTTTTTAGAACATTTTCTGGATAGGTGCTTTTGCGCAACTCGTTTTATAATTTGTCTAAATAAATCGAGACCTTTTAAAACAAATAACAAAAACAATAAAACGACATAAAATTTATCCTGGTAATTTGATTCCCTTTTTCACTTTATTACTTTATAATGTTATAAAAAGAATTAACGGAGGCAATTTGATTAGTTAAGCTTCAATAAAG
>Ga0079225_10002037_pt1 | contig 11544 bp, 13 predicted proteins | sample Poulit2012_FD_76344 | JGI IMG/M metagenome (GOLD analysis project Ga0079225, IMG submission 76344) | Agricultural soil microbial communities from Georgia to study Nitrogen management - Poultry litter 2012 | ecosystem: Environmental > Terrestrial > Soil > Agricultural land | place: USA: Georgia...
CCATCTTCCCCAACCGCTATAGAATCATGAGTAAAAACAAATGTTGTTGGAATATTCATTAACGATGCTAATCTAATTGCTGGTTTCATGTAATCACTAAAGACAAAGAACCCACCTGTAAATGTTTTTAATCCACCATGCAATGTTATACCATTTGCAATTGCTCCCATCGCATGCTCTCTAACACCATAGTTTATGTTTCTACCTAACAAATTATTTTTAGAAAAAATTCCATCAGCACCTTTAGCTTTAGTTGATGCTGTTAAATCCGCTGATCCACCGATAAAGTTTAAATGTTTTTTAGAAATTATATCAATAACTTCACCATTAATATTTCTTGTAGCTGTATCTTTACTTTGATCGATTTTTTCAAAATCTTTTAAATTTAAAGTTTCATTATTATTTAAAAACTCTTCGAATAATTCAGCATCTTTTGGAAATTGCTTTTTATATTCTTCATACATTTCATTCCACTCATTATATGCATTAATTCCACGATTTTTAACTTTTTCTTCATAATGAGTGTAAATGTCTTTGTTTATTTCAAACGGCTTATATTCCCAATTGTAATAATTAGCCACTGTTTCTCTATCTGTTCCTAAAGGTGCACCATGAACTGAACTAGTTCCTGCTTTCGAAGCACCTCTACCTATTACTGTTTTAACTTCAATTAAAGTTGGTTTATCAGTTACTTTCTTTGCTTCTTTGATTGCTTTTGTAATCTTATCTACATCTTCACCATCTTCAATTAAAATATAATGCCAGTTTTGAGCAATAAATTTATCTTTATGATTTTCACTTACTGAATCTTTAGTTGGACCATCTAATTGAATATCATTAGAATCAAATAAGACAATTAATTTACCTAATTGTAAATGTCCTGCAAGGCTAATAGCTTCCATCGCTACCCCTTCTTGCAAATCTCCATCCCCAACTAATGAATATGTATAGTGATCAATTAAATTAAAACCATCTTTGTTAAATCTTTTACTTAAATGAGCTTCCGCTATTGCCATACCAACAGCATTACTTATTCCTTGTCCAAGTGGGCCAGTTGTAGCTTCAACTCCATCAGTATCCCCATATTCTGGGTGTCCTGGAGTGTTACCCACTTTTCTAAAATTCTTTAAATCATCAATAGTTACATTGTATCCTATTAAATGATGTAGTGCATATAAAAGTCCAGAACCATGCCCTGCTGATAAGACAAACCTGTCCCTATTAATCCATTTAGAATTCAATACGTTTACTGTTAAATGGTTAGCAAACAAACTATACGCCATTGGAGCTGCTCCAATAACTATTCCTGGATGTCCACTATTTGCATTATTTATAGCGTCTACTCCTAAAAATCTAATTGCATCAATTGCAGTTTTTCTTGACATTTCTCTCTCCTTTTAAATATTTTCTTTTAAAAACTTAATTAACTCTTTTTTTCGTAAAGTTGAGTATCCAGTAAGACCTCTGTCTCTTGCTAAATCTTTTAATTCAGCAACAGTCATACTTTCATAATCAAATGTTTCAGTAGTAATTGTTACATCTTTATCATCTAAAACTTCGACTTCAACTTCATCTTTTAAATCTGTTTCTCTTACTTCAACTTCTTCTAAGTCATCTTCAACCTCGACATCAGAATGATCTAAGACTTCAACTTCATCGTAGTCTTCTTCATCTTCAAACTTGAAATATTCTCTCATGTACTCATCTTGATCTTTGATAAATTTATTAAAGTTTTCTTCTGTTAATAATTCTTTAATATCTTGTTGTGCTTTTAAATTTTTCTCTCTAACAACCTTATTAACTTTATTAGAATGTATCATATTACCAATTAAAGTAATTACTAAAGCAACAATAATACCAATTGTTAATTTATCTCTCATAAAGAAAGAAAATCCTAAAACAATAATTAAGGATATTCCTAATGATATAAATAAATAAGTTTTACTCATTTTACTATTTACACTAGAAACATCTTCTAAAAAGTTTAACCAAACTTCGTTAATTTCTTTCTCAAAAAAGTAAGATACTTTTTCATAATACCCTCTTTCAATTAAAAGTTTATATTCTTTTCCGTTTGAAGTCCACACATAAAATCTACCTCTTGAAACAAATTGTTGCAAGAATGGGGTTTCATTCATGTAATGAAACTCTACTTCTTTACCATTAATTTCCTGAACTAAAAAAGGTTCAGCAGTTAATCTTTTAAAAACACGATTATTAATTTTCATAATTACATCCTCCAATTCAATCTATATTATAACACTAATAATTAATATTATTAAGTAATTTAAATATTTCACTTATTTATATAAAAGTTCCTATTAAGCATCACCACCCACATAAAGAGAATGCTTATGGCTGCTTCGATCAAGACCTGACCAGATTCACACCTCGTTTATTGAATGGTGATGCTTAATAGGAACTAGTTTTTATTTCTTATTTTTTTAAAAAATTCCTTAATTAAATTTTGACTTCGATTATCATCATCTAGTTTAATTACATTAACTTTATAACCTAAATTAAAACCGAACAAATCTATTATACTACCACTAGCGCCAGTTTTCAAGTCATAAGTTGTAAAGTAAACATTTTTTATTCTAGCTTCAATTATAGCACCAGCACACATTGCACAAGGCTCTAGAGTAACATACAAATCACAATCTTCTAAACGCCAACTGTTGAGTTTTTTATTTGCTTTTTTCATCGCTATAAATTCAGCATGACCATAAAACTTTTGTGTTTTCTCTCTATTGTTATGAGCCTTTGCTATAACTTTACCATCTTTAACAATTACAGCACCAATAGGAACTTCATTTTTCTTAAAAGCTTTAATAGCCTCTTTATGTGCTAAATCTAAAAACTTTTGATGATTATTAAAATCATTCACCATTTAATTCCTTACCTAAAACAATATGCTTATTTCTACTTCTTGGCTCATAAGATTCTTCAGCATCAATTAAAACAATTGGATCAGAATATTTAGCAGGTTTACCATCAATTATTCTTTGTGTTCTTGTTGCTGGTTTACCACTTATTTGACAAATTGCTGTTAATTTTGTAACAACTTCAGCTAGTGCTAAAATCTCTGGCATTGGCCCGAATGGTTCACCTTTAAAATTACGATCTAACCCACCAACAATAACACGGTATCCTTTATCAGCTAAATCATCTAAAACAAAGGGTAGCTTTTGATCAAAAAATTGCGCCTCATCAACGATAATTACATTAATGTCTTCTTTTAAATATTTATATATTTCAGTTGATTGTTCAATGTTAATAGCTTTTTTACTGTTTTTATTATGAGATTGAATAACTTCATCGCCGTATCTGTCATCTATTTTGGGTTTAAAAACTAAATATTTTTGTTTAGCATATTCCAATCTTTTTATTCTTCTAATTAATTCTTCAGTTTTTCCAGCAAACATTGGCCCACAAACAACTTCAATGTGTCCACCATCAAAATTTTGATACATAAAATTCCCCCTTTGTATTTTTATAGAAAAAAACGTGACAATAGCCACGTTACAAATTATTCATTTGCTTCTTTTTCTTTTGTTTCGTTTTTATCTTTATTTATACCATAACGACGGTTAAATCTCTCAACACGTCCTTGCGCTTGAACAAATGTTTGTGATCCTGTATAAAACGGATGACAATTTGAACATGTATCAACTCTAATTTCTTCGTTTGTTGATCCTAATTCAAATTCATTTCCACATGTTGTACAAGTTACTTTTGCCATATGATATTCTGGTTGTATTTCTTTATTCATAACTGTTTCTCCTTCCGCCATAACCTTTCGGTCATGATAAGTTTTTACCTTAATTAGTATATCACTAAGATATATAATAAGCAAGACTTTTATTCTATATTTTTTCTTGAATCATAATGTATTAAAAACTTTTCTGCAATTAAACCAATAATTACTCCAGATATTATACCTATTGGAACCATTATATATAAATACATTGCAATCTCTTTAGCTCCTAACACATACATTCCCACAATTATTTGTCCAATTTGGTGTGTAATTGATCCAAACAAGCTTACAACGGTTGTACTTAGTTTAATGTTCTTTAATATCGCCATAATTGTTATAGATACAAACCCACCTGATAACCCCATCCAAAATGGAGCTCCTAAACTTCCTGATAAAACACCTACTAATATAACTCTTGTAATTGTTATTATTAATGCCTCTTTGTATGAAAATAAGTAAAGTATTATTAATGAAACTAAATTAGCTAATCCTAATTTTGCTCCTGGAACGCTAATAATATTAAGTCTAGATTCTATTAAACCTAACACAATTGCTACTGCGGTTAAATTAGCTAGCAAAATCATTTTCTTAGTTTTGTTATTATTAAACGTATCCATCGAAGTCATCTCCATAATTTTCAAAACTAATAACTACTCCATTTGGCAAACATGTAATAGATCCAGAAGTTTTTTCTCCCTCTCTACTACAATATTTTTTCGGACTTTCTTCTTTAGCTATTTGCATACTTCTTTTTTCAAAGTTATATTTAATAAACACTTCATACCTTTTATTTTCTTCTTGAGGATTACCTAATATTATAATAAAGTTGTTTTTTAAATCAATTTTCGGATATTCTCCTTCAACTTCTTTTTCAACTCTTCTTTCTTTAAAATAAACAGTCGCTACAACTTCACCATTAAATTTAACAATAGCTTTATCATATGTTTTATCATTAAAAGCTTTTTTAAACATGAAATAACCAAATAAAGCGATTAATGATACTACAATTATAATTATTATATCTCTATATTTAGTTTTCATGTTTACACCTAGCTTTCTTCTTGATTTTTACCTACAAAGTAAAATGCTACTCCTAACAATATTATAACACTTGATATAATTAACCAATTTTTTAATGTCTCACTTAATCCTTTAGAAGTTTCGTCTTTAACTTCTACTTTGTTATAATGATACTTCATAAATTCAATTTCAAGATTGGCATCGTTAATCTTTTCTTTTTCATCATTAACGAAATACCCTAAATTATTTAATAAATTTTTAATATCTTCAACTAAAACATTACTACTTAACTCTTTAGGTAAATTAGTAATTTTGTATTTAGCTTTTTTTATTTTATCCAAAGTTTCGTTTAATACTTTTATTTCATCATCATTTAATTCACTATTTATTAGATGATAGTTTCTAATTTCATCTTGATTATTTAAAGTTATTTCTAAATTAACATTTTTATTGTTTGTAAAGATAGTTTCTAATTCATAAATTTCAGATAATAAAACATCTGGCTTTTTATCGAACTTATCATTTAATTGGACAAATTCTGTTTCATATATATTAGAAATTACTTCACCATCATATTTAATTGCCAAGTATTCAACATTGTTTTCTTTGGTCCATTTTTTCATACTAGACTCATCCATGGAAAACAAAGCGGTAGACAATGCATCGCCATATGCTGCATCATTAGTAATTAACGTAAATATACGATAGTTATTTTCCGGTCTTTTACTATATGGTGAAATTATATGGTGCATAAAATCGCCATATAAAGTGTTTTTTTGGATTGTATCACCACTAGTAGTTAAGTTTTTATTTTTAATTTTAAAATATCCATACAATTCTATCATATACGGATGCTCTACACCAATATGGTAATAATTTCCTTTTCTAGCACCGTTAATTCCATAATTAAGTGAACTTGCACTACCTTCTACACGATAATATTTTAAGTTTTGTGATTTAAAATAATTATCAACAACTTGAATCGAATATCCTTTTGCAATAGCTCCTAAGTCTATTTTTACACCATTTTTAATTAATACATAATACTTGTCATCACTTTTAGACAACTTAATACCATCTTTGATTACTGGTATTTGTTCTATTTCTTTGACTTTGCTTTTATATTCTTCCAAAGTAATGTTTTTTTCACTGCGGTCAATTAACTTTTTCCATTCATCTATTATCAATCCAATAGAAACATCAAAATACCCATCGGTTTTATCTTGATATTTTAAAGACAGATCAAGCATATTATATAATTCATAGTCAACTTCTATCAATTTGTTAGGGTTGTTGTTTATATAATATACATTATTATAGTTTCTTGAAGCATTAAAATTATCCGATAATTCGGATAATTTCAATGTTTTGTTTTTAGCTTCCTCTAAATATGTTCTTAATAAATCCTTGTTCTTATTTTCAAAATTATTATCTATAATGTATTGATTTGTTGAACCAAAAGAATTTACATTTATGGAAAGAATATTACTAGAAGCATATAATTTAGTTGTAAAAAAGGTTATTACTAATGTTATTATTATTAGTAATATTATTTTTTTAAATCTCAAAGTAAACCTGCCAATCCCATAAAAGCCATTGCGATTAAACTCATCATTATTATCATAGCCGGTACACCTTTAAAACTTTTTGGTAAGTTTGGTAGTGTAACCTTAGGCAATATTGTAAGTACTAATAACATTAAAAGTAAATGTCCTAATGTTAAGCCTAATGATATTGCAACTCCAGTTAAAATATCACTTTCAAAAGCACCAACAATTGCAGAAATAAAAGCTACTGAGTTTAAAAACACAAAGTGCTTAATACTATATATCTTAAAAACTTTAATATCTGTTTTTTTGAATATTATATCAATTAAGTAATTTATCCCATATATTCCAACTATTACAAATATTGGAACCAAATAAGTCATATCAATTTTATCCAAAATAAAATGATTAATTGGATATACTAATAATACCGTAACTACTGTTACAAATGCAATTTTTATACCTTTTAGAAATACATGTTCTATTTTTTCTTCTTGTGTATAAAATGTCACTCCATCTAATTTATAAAGAAGTAAGTTAGTTACAAACATTCCACTTAAAATTGTTAATATAAATGTCATTTTAACTCCTCCTTCTTAGCTCTTCCTTGTAAAATAGCTAAAATTACACCTAATACTAAGAATGATCCTAGTGGATTAGAAAGGATTGTAAGAGCATAGTTACTAAATAAGTTTAATTCAAAAGTAATGTTGGTGTATGTACCAAAAACAATTTTACCAGTACCAACTACTTCTCTAAAGATTGCTATTAAGAGCATCACAATACTAAATCCTAAAAAACTTTGTAACGTGTTTAACATTGAGTGATGTATCGTTTTGTCTTCATTATCTTTTCTTAACATGTATGGTAATGCACCAATAGACATTAATATAAGTGTTCTATCAAAATCTTTTGAAAACTCAATGAAAAATGCATTAGATAGTATTGTTATAAATACAGCAACAATTACAAATGAAACAGAATGAATCACAAAACCTTTATCTTCGTATATTAAGTTTAATAATTTTGATACTAATGTAGTTAGTATTAAAAAGATTATCATTAATAATAAATATATTAAGGTAGATTCAATCGTTTTAGCAGCAAAAGCTGCTGGTAGAAACGCTAAAACAGTTAACATTAAAGACTCATCTGTCACTTTAGCCGGATTAAATATATTGAGTAAATTTTTATTATTAAAATCCATTTTTATTCTACCTCCATTATAAATTCATAAACTTGATCTAATAAATCAATAATTGCTTTTGCAGTGTTAGTTGCACCTACATTACCGTCAATATCATCATTGTCAGTTTTAATTGTTTTAATGCTTTTACCTTTTAATCCATTTAAAAACTTAATTGCGTTATCTTTAAAGTTTCCTGGTGTATGTGTGTACTCTATTTCCTCATATGATACTAAGTTTAAGTCTTTATCTATTTCAAAGTTAAATGATATTAATCCTTCACTTTGACCAACGTAAATATATGTACCACTTGCGTTATAAACTTTATTACCATTTTCTAACTCTTCAACAAACTTTACACCTTCAGTTATTTCTTCTTCTTCTTCAGTTATGAAATAATAATGATTAGAAATGTTTTTAAGTATTTCATGAATAGTTCCAAGCGTTACTACTGTTGTTGGCTCTGTCACTCCATCTATATTTTCTGGTCTAATTAAATATGTTCCAATCAATGATTCAACATATTTATGAACTTGTAAAGAGTGATGTTTTTCAGGATAGTTTTGTTCAACAGATTGATATACCCCAATAATTTTTTCTCTTTTAGTTCTTTTGTCATTATCTTCAATACCTACTTTTAAAGTTATCGGTCCGTAAGCATTTTCTGCACTTGCAGTATATAAGAGTCCTAAATAGTTGTCACCTTTATACACTTTTTCTACTTTATCAATTGTTTCTGGAAGTCTGAAGAACTCCTTTTCCTCAGTTTTAACTTTTGATCCAAAGACTTTATCAGCACTTGTTGTAGGAACATAAGATGCAAACAGAATTAAAAGTGTTACCGAAACAACAATTACTAAAACGGTGTTTATAAGTAAATTTCTATTTTCTCTAGTCATATTATTTACCACCTTTATTAAAGTCTTTATTGACACTTTCTAACATTTTGTTAATTGTATCTTTTGCATAAGTAACGCCAGCTAATCCATCTAATTTACCATCTATATTATTACGGTAAGAGTTTATAGCGTCAGTAATTAAATCAACTGACAGTGTTTGTCCAACGTTTAAAGCTTTCATACCAATAACTTTACCATTTGTTGGATTAACGCCTAATATTATAGTAATTTCTCCATAACTATTTGAACCGCTTATTTCATATAAATAAGCAATCAACTCGTTATTGTGATCAAAACCCTCGTACTTATCTAATATGTATTTATCATCAATTTTAATTTGTTTTACAGAATCTAAATCACCTACAACTTCACTATATTTTTTAGTTGCAAGTTTACTAATGTTTTTTTCTTTAACACCTTTAAGTGAAAAGCTGGTTCCTATTAATAGTCCTATTCCTATTAAAATTACTCCAATTTGTTTGAATAAGTTTTCCATTAAAAACCACCTACTCCTGCAAAAACTATTAATGTTAATATTACAATTGATAAAGCATATCCAATTGCAAACTTTTTAGTATATACATTACTTGTCCATTTTTTATAGTCAATTAATCCAACAAATATATTTGCTATTACTAAAGCAAATACCATCCCTTCTGGTAATGATCCAAAAAGTCTAATCAATGCTACAAGTGATCCGATTATAAGTCCAAATATTAATCTTCCTGGTCTTGTATAAGGACTTGTTACTGGATCTGTTGCCATAAAAAATACTCCAAATAATAATCCACCTGATAAAAGATGGTATAAAGTAAATCTAAATGAATCTGCTTTTAATCCCATACCAAGTCCAGCAAAGAAAATTAATATTGAAAAGGATAATAAACTAGAAACTACAACTCTATAGTCTGCAGACCTTCTAATAAGTAAATAAAATCCACCTAATAAAATTGCGAGCTTGCTAATTTCACCACTTGAACCTGGTATATTACCTAAAAATAAATCAGTCATACTGTATGAATAAAAGATTGCAGGATATTCGGTTCCTAATGCAGTTGCTCCTGAAAGTCCGTCTAAAGCATCATATGTGAAAAACTTTGCTAATGCTAATCCAACAAATATTCTTGCTGCTCCTGCTGGGTTTAACACGTTTTGTCCAAGTCCACCAAATATCATTTTTACAACTATTATCGCAAATAAAACTCCAATAATAATTGAATAATAATTTATTGTGTTTGGTAATGTGAATAAAAATATTAATGCGGTAATAATTGGAGGTACTATATTATTAATTGTATAATTATCTTTAATAGTTTGTTTTATTGTAACTCCTTTTTGTTTTTTAATTAATATAATTGAAATAAACTCAGCTAAAACAGCAACAACACTCGCTACTATAGCTTTTAATAAATAAGTGTATGAAAATTTATAAACCGCAAACAATAATATTGGTATTAAAGCTATTAAAACATCTGTCATCATTCTTTTAGTAGATGTTTCCTTCCTTATATAAGGGCTTGTTTTTTTAACTGCTATCATATTATTTACCTTGCTCCCATAATGTACTTTTCGCTTGTTTCATATAATCTGTTAAAGGAATTTTTGAAGGACATACAAATGAACATAGTCCACATTCAATACATTTTTTCGCATCTAACATTTCAAGCGCTTCTATATCACCTGTTTTAAGTGCATTCATAATTTGAACTGGTTGAATATTAACAGGACATGAATATACACACGCCGCACAATGTATACACGGCTCTTCAATATATTGTTCTTCATTTAAAACAATCATTGAAGTTGTTGTTTGAGTAATAACTACATCATCACTAGTTGTATTTCCACCCATCATTGGACCACCTAAAACTAAAACTTTTGGAATTTCTGGATCCAAATAACCACCAGCTAAATCTACTAAGTCTTTAATTCTAGTTCCTACTCTTGTTCTAAAGCTTACATTTTTAATTCCATTTCCTGAAAGTGTGAAAAATCTTTCAAGTAGTGGCATTCTAAATTTAACAGCTTTAAAAATTGTAGCAAGTGTTGATGTATTAAAAATTAATACACCATAATTTGCTGTAAGTTCAAATTGTGGTATTTTAATTCCAGTAGCACCTTTTACTGTTTCAAGTTCCCATCCTGATGGATAGTGATTCCCTACTAAAACTACTTTAATATCGTACTCAGTATATTCTTTTAGAGCAAAGTTTAAAACTTCTTCAATCTCTTTATACTTCTTTTTAATCGCAATAACACCACGCTTAGCACCAACTGTTTTCATTGTGTATATTAATCCTCTAATAATCCAATGTGGTTCAGTCATCATAAGCTCATAGTCTGCCACTAAATAAGGCTCACATTCAACACCGTTTGCTACTACAACATCAATTTGTTTTTTAGTATCCATTTTAATATACGTTGGAAACGCTCCTCCACCAAGACCTACAAGTCCCATATCTTTAACGATATTTATAACTTCTTCTCTTGAGTAATTTGCGATTTCTTCATCAGTTCTTTCATAAACAGATTCATGCATTTCATACTTAAAATCATTTTTTACAATAACATAGTTTACAAGTTTACCATGTTCATCATGTCTTTTTTCATGTGCAATAATTTTACCACTTACAGTTGAGTGAATTGGTTGTTCGAAAAAAGGTCCAACTCTAGTACCTATCTCTTCGCCGACTTTAACATCTTGACCATCAATAACACAAGTTTCTCCTTCAGGACATCTAGCGTTAGTAATAGGATAATATAAGTATTCGGCTTCCTGATGATATACAATTGGTAAATTTTTTAAATCTTTTTTACCATCAGGTATGTTTCTAGTCTTCATTATCATTTCAGATAAACCTCCTTAATTGTTTTATATTTTAAATAATGGATATTCTACCATCATTTTTGTTACTTTTTGTTTAATTTCTTTTAATATTGCTTCATCTTCATAATTTTTTAAAGCTTCATCAATAAAATTAGCTATAATAACCATTTCTTTCTCTTTTAAACCTCTAGTAGTTAAAGCTGGTGTTCCTAGTCTAATTCCACTAGCATGATGTGGTTTTAATTTATCAAAAGGTATAGTATTTTTATTAATTGTTATATTAACCTTTCCTAAAGTATCCTCAG